>Ga0081455_10006286_pt1 | contig 12771 bp, 11 predicted proteins | sample TabmetS3T2R1_FD_70207 | JGI IMG/M metagenome (GOLD analysis project Ga0081455, IMG submission 70207) | Tabebuia heterophylla rhizosphere microbial communities from the University of Puerto Rico - S3T2R1 | ecosystem: Host-associated > Plants > Roots > Rhizosphere ... | reverse complement strand
GTCGGTCGCCTGCACGAGCTGGCCGCCCGCAGCATGCCGGAAGCCCTTTATATGGCCTTGTGCATATTCGGCCGGGTCGCGCACGTCGAGCTTGTGGAGCGGGCCGCCCTTGGCTTCGAGCGCGGCAAGTCCCGCCTTGTCGATCTTCTTCACCTTCATCTTCGAGGCGATGTCTGCCGCCGCTGTCTGCGCGAACCTGGCTGCTGCCGGGCTCTGTGCGCCGAAGCTTCTGGTCTCGCCACGCGCCACCGTCAGGCCCGCCAGGTGCCAGCCCATGGTGCCGTTCTTCAGCGCAATCACCTTGTTGGGCAGGCCGGCGTTGATCAGCGACTGCGCGCCGATGATGGAGCGCGTGCGGCCGGCGCAATTGACCACCACCAGCGTCTTGGGGTCGGGCGCCAGATCCTTCACGCGATAGACCAGCTCGGCGCCCGGGCAGTCGATGCCGCCTGGGATCGACATGTTGTTGAACTCTGGCATCGGCCTGGAATCGAGGATCACCAGGTCGGTCTTGGCGTCGATCAGCGTCTGCAGCTCGGCGGCATCGATGCGCGGCGTGTCGTTCTCATGCTCGACGACCTCGCCGAAGGCCTTGCTGGGCACGTTCACGCCCGTGAACACCTCGTAGCCCGCCTCGCGCCATGCCTTCAGGCCACCCGTCATGACGGCAAGGTCGGTATAGCCGAGCTCGGACAGCTTGGCGGCAGCGCGGTTGGCGCGGCTCCCCCATTGTCCTTCCTCGCCGCTGTCCATGAGGACAATGCGGGTGTGGGGGTAGGGGAGCAGCGGGAACGCACGCGGTTCGAGCCGCGATAGCGGCAAGGGCGTGGCGAACAGCGGATGGCCCTGGAGCGAGAACTCACCTTCCTCGCGCACATCGAAGAATGCGAAGACCTCGCCGGATTTCAGCATCGTCTTGACCTGCTGCACCGAGACCAGCGGCGTCAGGATCTTGGCCTTGGCCATGAACCGCTTGGCGGCGCCAGTCGCCATGTCGACGCTGACGCGGTCGGGCAGGTGCTCGAGGCTGAGCCCGTAGAAATGGAGATGCAATGCGTCGCCGGAGCCGGCCGGCGTCTCGATATGGTGGAAATCATCGGGCAGGTAGCCGATGACGTCCCCGCGGCGCAGTGTCTTCTCCTTGGCCGGCGCCTCGCGAAGCTGCACGACGCCGTCGCGCGCACCATTGTCGAGGCGGTCGTAGACGACATTGCGCTCCGCGCCGTGGACGCCGGCTATGATCGCCCAGGTCGTATGATTGTGCGGCGGAACCTTCTTGCCCGCCCCGCCTGCCGAGGCATAGAGCGCGAACCGGTGGTCCGGATCCTCGCTCAGACGATAGATCCCGCCATCGGCGCCCAGCGGGAACTCCTCTGGCGGGAACAGCTCGGCGCGGCTGGCCAGCGCCGACAGCAATCCGCCGACCTTCTCCAAGGTGGCGGTGGTCACGCCCCCCCGCTCGAGGTTTCGCGCCTGGTCGACCAGCTGCCGCACGGCTGCGGCCCGTTCACGATGCAGGTTCATTTATCCCTCCGTTCAGGGCAGTATAGGCCAGCCTGCGCTTGTCGCCCTATGACAAGTCGAACTACGGTGGGGAGATGAAACAGATCGTTCCGCTCGTCCTGCTCGGCGCTACGACCGTTTTGGCCGCTTCGGCCCTGGCGCAGACTGCGACGAAGCCGCCTGCCAAGCCAGCCACTGCTGCCAAGACCGCTGCCGCGACGAGCCCAGCCCCGACGGCCAAGTCCAAGCCTCAGCCGCACCCCACCATCGTCCCGCGACGGCCGGTGTTCGTGCCGCCACCGCCGGTCATCGAGCTCGACGAGATCGCCGTCATTCCCGACCTGCCCACGGTGCTCGACGCCGACAGCCGTGACCGCTATCGCAGCATCTTCCAGGCCCAGGCCGCAGGCCAATTCGCCCAGGCCGATGCCGAGATCGCCCAGCTCAAGGACAAGACCCTGATGGGCTATGTCGGCGCACAGCGGCTGCTCGCGCCGGGCCGGGGCGCGAGCTACAACGAGCTTGCGGCTTGGCTGCAGGACTACAACGACCATCCTGACGCGCCGGCGATCTACCGGCTGGCGGTCGCGCGCCGCACGCCGGGGGCGAGCGAGCTCACGCCCTCGAGCTTTGTCAGCCAGGCCCAGCCGTCGCCCACTTTTGCTGCCGCCCGCACCGTCACCGGCGCCGATGCCGCTCGCGCCGCCGAGCTGCGCGCGCAGCTGCAGCGTATGGCGGACGACGGCGGCTTCAACGCCGGCTTCGCGCTGCTCGATCGCAAATCGACGGTGGACACACTGGGGCCGCAGGAGGTCGAGCTGTGGCGTGGCCGGCTGCGGACACGGGCGCTCGAGGCCGATTCGCAGAACAGCGTCCAGGTGCCGGTCGAAATGGGCGTCCCGGCTGACGCCAACTGGATCGCCGGACTCTCGGGCTTCCAGCAGGGCAACATGCCCGAAGCAGCCCGCCGTTTCGAGATGGTGGCCGATGCCGCGCCTGATCAGGCCTCGTCATGGACGCTGTCGGCGGGATCGTTCTGGGCGGCGCGCGCCAACCTGCTCGCCGGCAATCCGCAGAAGTTCGCGCCTTATCTCAAGCGCGCGGCGCTTCACAGCAACACTTTCTACGGGCTGATCGCGCGCAAGGCGCTCGGCATGCCCATTCAGCCCGACTGGAATGTGCCGGCCCTCGACCGCGGCAAGGAAACCATGCTGCGCGACGACCGTGTGGGCAAGCGTGCACTCGCTCTCCTGCAGCTTGGTGCGGCAACCGCGGCCGAGCGCGAGCTCTATTCGGCATCGATCGACGCCGATCCGCGCTACATCGAGGCGATCCTCGCGCTTGCGCAGAAGGCCCAGTTGCCGGCTCTGTCGGCACGCGTTGGCAATGCCAACTGGGACCAGCGCCACAACATCAAGGGCTATGACGGCGCCATGTATCCGCTGCCGCCTTGGCAGCCCGCCGGCGGCTACTCGCTCGACCGCGCGCTGGTCTGGGCCTTCATGCGCCAGGAGTCGGCGTTCAATCCCAAGGCGCGCTCTTATGTCGGGGCGATGGGCCTGATGCAGCTTATGCCCGGCACCGCGCGGCTGGTCGCCAGGAACTACACGCCCGACCAGGCCGGCGCCAATCCCTACGATCCGGCCGGCAACATTGCGATGGGCCAAGCCTATATCGGCTCGCTGCTCAGCGACACCGACAACAACCTTGTGCGCACGGTGGCGGGTTACAATGGCGGGCCGGGCAATGTCATGCGTTGGGACGGGTCGCTCAACGCCTCGGCCGATCCTCTGCTCTACGTGGCCTCGATCCCGCTCAACGAGACGCGCGACTTCGTGCAGCGTGTGATGGCCAACTATTGGATGTACCAGATCCGCCTCGGTCAGCCGACGCCGTCGCTCGATCAGATCGCCGCGCACGAATGGCCGCGTTATACGCCGCAGGATACGGGTCGTTGACCGTCGAACCTATGTGACCATATCATGTGGTCACATAGGATCTCGCCATGGAAAGAAAGATCAACGCCGCCGCCTTCAAGGCGCGGTGTCTCGCCCTGATCGACGAGGTCGCAGAAAGCGGCCAGCCCATCACCATCACCAAGCGCGGCAAGGCGAAGGTGCAGGTCGTCGCGGTGCGCGAGAAGCCCAAGACACTGCTTGGCGCCACAAAGGGCACATTCAAGATCTTGGGTGACATCGTTGGCCCCATTGTCGACGAGTGGGACGAGGATCGGGAATGGAAAAACATCACCGGGCAGTTCGATGACCCTCCTGCTCGATTCGCACACGGTCCTATGGCTGACAGAGGACGTGCCAAAGCTCGGAAAGCACGCAAGACAACAATGCGACGCCGCCCTCGCGACCAATGAGCTCGCCATCCCGACCGTGGTGTTCTTCGAGCTGGGGTGGGCGCTCAAACGGGGGCGCATTTCGGGCCCAGCCAATTTTCGCGATTGGCGTGTTCGACTCCTTTCGCTTGGGGTACGGGAGATTGCCTTGTCAGCGGACATCGCCTTGTTGGCAGTAGAGCTTGACGACCTCCATGGAGATCCGATTGATCGGATTATCGTTGCGACGGCGATCGTCGACGACGCAACATTGCTGACGGCTGATCGGGCTATCCTCGCATGGCGCGGCGGGTTACGCTGTCAGGATGCAGGTCGATGAGGGACAGCATGAACGCACAGCGCTTCCGCCGCTTCATCGCCGACATGACGTCACTCACCGGAGGCGCGTGGCAGGACAAGGACGAGGCGGCGGTGGTCGAGGTCGGCCGAACTCTGCTCGCTGATCTCGTCAAGCACGACGACTGGCTGCCCGAGTCGATGGCCAAATGTCCGCCGCATGGCTATGCGCAGAACCTGTTGTGGTGCGACCCGTTCGAGCGCTTCTGCGTCGTGAGCTTCGTCTGGGCGCCGAGTGCGCGCACGCCCGTGCATGATCACCAGATGTGGGGGCTGGTCGGCATGCTGCGCGGCTCGGAGACCTCGCAACGCTTCAGGCGCGATCCGGCAACCGGCGCTCTGACCAAAGGTGATTGCACCGCGCTCGCGCCGGGCGACGTGGAGGTCCTGAGGCCCTCGGATGGCGACATCCATCAGGTGACCAATGCCTTGAGCGATTGCGGCTCGCTCAGTATTCACGTCTACGGCGGCAATATCGGCGCCGTACGCCGCTACACGTTCGAGGTGCCGAGCGGACAGCCGCAGCTCTTCGTGTCGGGCTACACCAACCGTGAGCTGCCCAACATGTGGGACCGATCGGCGGAGGTCAGGCAGCAGGCCTGAGGCGTGCTTCGCTCAATGCTTGTGCGGATGAGGATGGGTCGGATCGACCCAGTAGACCTCTTCCGGCTTTTCGACCGGCGTGATGTCGATGTTGATGGCGATGGCCTCGTTGTCGGATCGCACCAGCACGCATTCCAGCGGCTCGGTGTCGGAGGCATTGATCTCTTGGTGCGGCACGTAGGGCGGCACATAGATGAAGTCGCCCGGGCCAGCCTCCGCTATGAACTCGAGCTTCTCGCCCCAGCGCATGCGCGCGCGGCCTTTCACGACATAGATCACGCTTTCGAGATGGCCGTGATGATGGGCGCCGGTCTTGGCGTGGGCGTGGATGGTGACCGTGCCGGCCCATAGCTTCTGGGCGCCCACGCGCGCGAAATTGATGGCTGCGGCGCGGTTCATGCCCGGCGTCTGCGCGGTGTTGGTGTCGAGCGAGCCGGCGGGAATCACCCGCACGCCGTCATGCTTCCAATCTGTCATGCGCCCCATCTAGGTCGGCAGCCTCGCGCCTGCAAGCCGGCAGTTGTAGGATGCGGCGCCATGAACAGGATCGATGAATCCAAACCATTCAAGCCGGTGAACATCGCCGTGCTGACCGTTTCCGATACGCGAACGCTTGAGACCGATAAATCGGGCGATACGCTGGTCGAGCGTATCGCTCGCGATGGCCATGTGCTGGCCGACCGCGCCATCGTCACCGACGACATCGACAAGATCCGCGCCCAGGTGACGAAGTGGATCGATGACCCCAAGGTCGAAGTGGTGATCACCACAGGCGGCACGGGCGTGACCGGCCGCGATGTCACGCCCGAGGCGCTGGAGGCCCTCTTCGAGAAGCGTATCGACGGCTTCGGCGAGGTGTTCCGCTGGATCAGCTTCCAGAAGATCGGCACCTCGACCATGCAATCCCGCGCCATCGCCGGTGTCGCCAACGCGACCTATATGTTCGCGCTGCCGGGCTCGACCGGAGCCTGCAAGGACGGCTGGGACGACATCCTGCGCCAGCAGCTCGACATCCGCTTCCGCCCTTGCAACTTCGCCGAGCTGATGCCGCGGCTCAACGAAGGCAAGATGCCGCGAAGTGGCTGACGTCTTGTCGGAGCGCGGACCTCCAGGTCCGCATCATCTTCTCGGCGCTGAGATCGCACCATGAGCGGGCCTGGAGGCCCGCGCTCCGGCATGATTGACGTTCTGCTGGCCGCCTTGCGCGAGCGGCCGGCCTTTGCTTCTCTTAGCCGCGACGATCTGCATCCTTTGCCGGCGACTGGGACGGCCCATGGCCACGTGCGCTTGCCGGGTGGCTTGCTGGCCCGCATCGCCTACGCGCATGAAGGCGACCCGGCCGCGGCCGCGCGCCTGGCGGCGCAATCGGCAGCGTTCCGCTACCTTGCGCCGGCAGAACGCACGCCACGGCTGCATGCGGTGATCGCGCCGCGCCCTGGCCTCGCGGGCGGCGCTCTGGTCATCGACTTCATTGCCGGGCATGCGCCGCGGTTGCCTGGCGACCTCGCAGCCATGGCCGACAGCTTGGCGCGTATCCACGCCTTGCGGCTGCCTCCCGCGGGGTCTCCGATCCCGCGCCAGAACAATCCCTTCCTCGAGACGCTGGCAGCGATCGAGCAGAACGCCCTGGGCTTTCTCGACAAGGCCGTGCCCGATGCTGGTGCTCGCGCCGAGATCGTCGACGAGCTGCGCCTGATGCGCGGCTTGGCGGTCAGCGTCGGCAAACAGGACCAACCGCTGGCCGTGGCGCTGGCGGACACCCACCCCGGCAACTTCATCGTCGATCAGGAAGGCATCACCCGGTTCGTCGATCTGGAGAAAGTTCATATCGGATCCGCCGCGATCGACCTCGCGCATGCAACGCTTGCAACATCGACCCTGTGGCACCCCGATGTCGGCAAGGTGCTGTCACGCGACGAGGTGCAAGGTTTCTACGATCTGTATCTTGAGAAGATCGGCCGAGAACGTGCCACCGCCTTGGAGCCATGGCTTCTTCCCATGCGGCGCCTCACCTGGCTCAGGACCACGCTTTTCATGACGCGATGGCGTGTGCAGACACGCAGTCCGCGCGATCCTGGGGATCCGGCACAATGGAGCGATGCAGGCCTTGCTCCCACGATGAAGGCTCATATCGACCGGTGTATCGACCAATGTTTCCGGCGCGACACGATTCGGTCGATTCGAGCTGAATGGATGGCTTGACTCGTTCCCTTTTTGTTCTAAGAGTCGGGCCTCATGCGGCCCACCCTTCCTCCTGAATATCCCGACGACGCGGTTCCCGAGCCGGTGCATCGCGGGCGCGGCGCGCTCAGCAACGAGACCAGCCGCTACGACAGCGAGAAGCGCATCCGGACGACCGACGGGTGGGAGACAGCGAACTCGTCTTCGGAGGAAGAGGAACTGCCGCCCCTGCGCACGACGCTGACGCGCGACGCCACGCGCACCATCCTCGCGCGCAACACCTCGCCCGACGTTCCGTTCGACCGCTCGATCAATCCTTATCGCGGCTGCGAGCATGGCTGCATCTACTGCTTCGCGCGACCGACCCATGCCTATCTCGGCCTGTCACCCGGCCTCGATTTCGAGACCAAGATCCTGTTCAAGCCGGACGCGGCCAAGCTTCTGGTGGCGGAGCTCTCATCACCGAAGTACCGGCCCGATGTCGTGGCGATGGGCACCAACACCGATCCCTACCAGCCGATCGAACGCGACCTCAAGATCACGCGCCAGATTCTCAAGGTGCTGAGCGAGTTCAACAACCCGGTCGGCATCGTCACCAAGAACCATCTCATCACCCGCGACATCGATATCCTGGGCGACATGGCCGAGCGTAATCTCGCCGAGGTGTTCCTCTCGGTGACCACACTCGACAAGGATCTGGCGCGGGTGATGGAGCCGCGCGCCTCGGCGCCTTATCGGCGACTGGACGCGATCCGCGCCTTGTCGAGGGCGGGCATTCCCACCGGCGTGATGACGGCCCCCATGATCCCGGGCCTGAACGACCACGAGATGGAAGCCATCCTCGAAGCAGCAAAGGAAGCTGGCGCGGCGCGCGCCGGCTTCACCGTCCTGCGCCTGCCGCTCGAGATCAAGGACCTGTTCCAGGAGTGGCTGCGCCAGCACCGGCCCGACCGCGCCGAGCGCGTGTTGTCGCTGATCCGCCAGATGCGCGGCGGCGCGCTCTACCAGTCAGGCTTCGGCCTGCGCATGCGCGGCGAAGGCCCGATCGCCGATCTCTTGAGTGCGCGTTTCTCGGCCGCGGTGAAGCGGCTCGAGCTCAACCTCGTGCGCTACCGCCTCGACGCCAGCCGCTTCTCCGTGCCGGAGTCGGCGCGCACCGCGCAGGTCGACGCCAAGCGCGACGGGCGGCAGCTGAAGCTTCTTTGACCGTCGCTGCCGTCGAACGACAGCCGAATACGCCCGCCTTTGGCCTTTCTCATGGTGGTTGTGTTCGTGTATGGTCCGGCAAACAAGACGGGTGCCAAGGCGGGGCTGAAATGGGATCGAAGACGCTGATCGTTGTGGTGCGGGGCTGGACTACCACCGGCGATGTGCTGCTTCTGGGCAAGAACGGTGGCGAGATTCGCCCCGCCTTTCTCGAAACGCTGGCGGCCGAGCTGCGGGAAGCCGAGGTGTGGGCACCAGAAGTCGATCTTTCGATGTTCTGCATGCGCTCGGCCGAAGCACTTTCGCAGGAGTTGTTCGGCATGATCGACGGCAAGGTCCGATCGATGCCGGGTGTGTGTAGCATCGTCCTTGTTGGCTACAGCGCCGGCTCGCTCCTGGTGCGTCGCGTGTTCTGCATGGCGCACGGCGCGCGCGTCGACGGCACAGTCGGCGAACCTGCTGCCTCATGGGCCGATAGGATCGATCGCATCGTGATGCTATCGGGCATCACGCGCGGATGGGAGCAATCGTCTGCCGCGCCCCCCTTGGTAAGATTCATAGCGCCAATCCTGAGCTTTACAGCAGTAGCCGTCGGATGGGTGAAGCGCATGGCTCGAACCGCCGGCTCGCATGAGCCCTTTATCCACCAGCTGCGTCGCGGCGCTCCCTTCGTGGTTTCCACGCGCATCCAGTACGTCAACGTCTTCGAGAAATTGCGCGCTCGCTGCCGGGCGACGGCAAGATCCGTGCCCTTGCGCGCCAAGGGCTTGCCATCGACTGTCTTCCTCCTCGGTGCCAAGGACGAGCTCGTATCGCCCGCGGACTGCACGGAGCTCGGCCCGCGCATCGAGTTCGCCTTCATTGAGCTGCCCAGAAGCAACCATACGGATGCCGTCTTGATCGATGGCGCTGACGATGCAGCCGTCGGCAGACGGAAACGGTTGGTCGCGGCGATCACCCATGATTTTGACGCCCTCAAGAATGGCCAATGGGCGATCTCGGCCTCTGATATCGACGATTACCTGGATCCCATGGATCTCATGTCGTCAGGCGCGGCCGATGACGAGGCGAGCGACGACGATGGTGACGATAACGCTGCCGTCAAGCAGGCGGTCATCATCATGCACGGCATCCGGGACAATGGCTTCTGGACCAAGCGAGTGGCGCGCGAGATCAAGGTGCTGGCGAGGACGAAGAAAATTGCCGTGCGGGCGCCCACGCCCAGCTACGGCTACTTTTCCATGCTGGATTTCGTTAGCCTGCGCGGCCGCGATCAGGCGACCTACTGGTTCATGGAGCGTTATGCCGATATCAAGAGCCACTCGCCGGCCGCCCGGATCAGTTTCGTCGGGCACAGCAACGGGACCTACGTCGCCGCACGCGCGCTAGAGCTGTGCGAGGCGATCGCCTTCGAGCACGTGGTGTTCGCCGGCAGTGTCGTCCGCCGGGATTTTCCGTGGCCCGACTATGCTGGGCGGGTGAAGGCGGTGCTGAACTACGTGGGCCGTGGTGATGCGGTGGTGGCCTTTCTGCCGGCGGTCTTCGAGCTCCTGAGATTGCCGTGGCTGGATGTGGGCGGCGCGGGCGCCTTCGGCTTCAAGGAGGCTCGCCGGCTCCCGGCGTGCGGTTGCGCAGCACCGAAGCCTGCGTCTGCTTTTCGACTCGACGAAGTGCGCTTCGTGCCTGGGGGTCACGGCGCTGCAATCGACGAGCCATATTGGCCTGAGATTGCGCGTTTCGCGCTCGAGGGCTCGTCGCCAGAGCGGAAACCCATCGGGCGCGACTCTCGCACAAGGTTGTTCTTTGGCTGCGCGCCGCTTGCGACGGCGATCGGCGGTCTTGCCTTTGGCGTCATGCTCTTGCTGCCGGTCATTGCCGTCGTGGCGTACGCGATCGAGGCGCGGCTCCCGCTGATCCACATACTTTTGGCGTTCCTCTTGAGCGTCTTCGTATCGTGGCTCGCGAGCCGCTTTTTGCGGCAGTGGTAGGCCTCGTCGCCTCGGTATCCTGCATGAGCAGGCATTTGCCGAATATCAACTATCGGTATAGAATAATCCTCGATATTCTAGTCTGTGCGGAGCGGCCGCAAGATGCCTGGAACTTGATCGATGCCTGACTTTTCGCCCTGGCTGAATGCACTCGACGCCTCCGATCCCGATGTGACCATCGTGCGGACCTTCGCGAACGCCCTCCCGGTTGGGACGTGGCCCGCTGCCAGCAACAACCTGGCCGCCTACGTGGCCGTCATCCCGGCCGGGGCGGCGCAACGGGATGCCCTCCTGATGGCTCTCGCGCGCCTCTATGAGCGGTGGTTCGAGCAGGAGCGAGGTCAACCCAAAGGATTCTGGGGATTCATCGCCACCCGTCTGGCCACGATCGCGCTCGTGCTGACCGGATTCGTTATCGCCGTCGTGCTGGTCATTGGAATATTCGTCAGTGACACCTTTCTGGGCATGATGGCGCAACCCGATCATGCACGCGGACTGATCACCTTTCTGTTTTCCTTTGCGACCATTGCCGTCATCGTCCTCGTTGCGATTGCGGTGTTCTGGATGCCGCCATCCGAGGTCGAGACGCGCTTTCGCAGCGCAAAGGATGTCATAACGATCTTGGTCGGCGTGCTCGGCACCGTTCTCGGATTCTATTTCGGCACGACGTCCAATACCGCACCTCTTTCCATTTCGGCGGTCACCGTACCACCGAACCCGGTCGTCGCCGGGGGAAAGGCCACGGTCACGGCGAAAGTCGCAGGCGGTGCTGCGCCCTACCACTGTTCCATCTCGGTCACCAACGGCTCCCCCGCAATCGACCTGAGCAAGAACAGGTGTCAGGCCTTGGACACCGGCAACGTTTCCGCGGAGGTAACGATACCAGGCGGTGTGTCGTCGAAGACGGACGTGGCTTTCAAGATTGTCGTGAACGACGCTCGGGGCGGGCAGGCGGAGTCCACAGAAGCAAGGTTCTCAGTGGTGCCTGTTGCCGTTTCTGCCGTCACCGTCGCTCCCAATCCGGTCAACGGCGGTGGGATTCTCACTGTTACAGCGAAAGTATCGGGCGGTGTCGGCCCTTACCTTTACGACATCACGTTCGGCGGTGCCTCGGCCGGATTTGATACAAGCCAGATGGAGAGAAAAGCCAAGACCTCCACCAATGGCAATATTTCCGAGCAGATTTCCATTCCTGCCGCAGTGCCGTCGAAGCAGGACCTGACTGTGAAAGTCGTCGCCAAGGACGCGAACGGGCTTCAGGCCGAGCCGATCGAAGCGAGACTTGCCGTGTTGCCAAAGTAAGCGCGCCGGACGGCGACTGAACGGCTTCCGGCCTGCCTTCCCCGTCGAGAGGTCAACCCATGAACCGCACCTTCGGCCACAGCTCGCGCCAGCGCTTGGCGGCGATGCGCGCCTCATATTCGTGGCGGCGGGTGCGGCCGAAGGCGGTGGGTCGGCAGCGCAGGCCGAGCAGGTCGTCGGTGCCGAGCGGCGCCACCACGGTGAGCCGATCGTCGGCTTCCAGCCGCACGCCGACCGCCGTCACCGTCTCCAGCCAATAGGTCATGGAGTCTGCCGTGTCGCGATGCGGCGGCAGCTCCTTCCAGACATGCATGCGCGCTTGGTTGCGCACCTGCCAGGGAGCATCAGGCAGCAAGGCCAGCAGGCGCCTTTCGTATTCGGCCTCTCGCTCTTTCGAGATGTCCGCGGCATCGAAGTAGATGACATCGATATCCACAGGCGGTCGCGCCGGTGCGATGCCGTGCAGGTGGTCCCATACCCGATTGCGCACGAAGCCCGCAGCAATGCACCAGTCGGGCAGACCCAGCGTGCGCACCGCACGAAGCTGTTCCATACCCACAGGATCCTGCGCAATGATACGGGCGATCGGCGACATCGCCGCACTCTACAGCATCGGTCTGGGGGAAATGCCGAGCTTCCGCTACGAACTGCGTTGCGCCGAGGCGGGAGCGTTGCGCATTGCGGGCATCGACGAGGTGGGCCGCGGGCCGCTGGCCGGCCCGGTCGTGGCTGCGATCGCGATCATCGACCGCGCCGTGGCCAAGCGGAAGCTGCTCCGGCTGATCGACGATTCCAAGAAGCTGACCTTGGAGGAGCGCGAGGAAGCCCACGAGGCCATGCTGGCGTCGGGCGCGGTGCGCTATGCCGTGGGCGAGGCGAGCGTCGATGAGATCGATTCGATCAACATCCTGCAGGCGACGTTTCTCGCCATGCGCCGGGCGCTGCAGGGCATGGCCGAGCAGCCCGACCTGGTGCTGATCGACGGCAACCAGGTGCCGCCGGAACTGGGCTGTCGCGCCGAAACCATCGTCGGCGGCGACGCGCGCTCCTATTCCATCGCCGCCGCCTCGATCATCGCCAAGGTGACGCGCGACCGCTACATGCGCGGCCTCGCGGCCTCGTTCCCCGGTTACGGCTGGGAGACCAATGTCGGCTACGCGCGTCCCGACCATATCGCCGCGCTCAATCGGCTGGGCCCGACGGCGCACCATCGCCGGAGTTTTGCACCGGTCCGAATGGTGCTCGAGCCCGGCCTGCCCTTGGAAGAAGTCGCCGTCGAGCTTCTGCGCTGAGCCTTGGCAATGC
>Ga0081455_10006285_pt1 | contig 12772 bp, 11 predicted proteins | sample TabmetS3T2R1_FD_70207 | JGI IMG/M metagenome (GOLD analysis project Ga0081455, IMG submission 70207) | Tabebuia heterophylla rhizosphere microbial communities from the University of Puerto Rico - S3T2R1 | ecosystem: Host-associated > Plants > Roots > Rhizosphere ... | reverse complement strand
TACTTCAAGGTCAACGGCGCGCTCGGCTGCGAGGAGCCGCCGCCTACGAATACGCCGCCGGCGATCGAGTCGGTGACGGCGAGCCCGACTAGCGGCTTCGGCCCGCTCCAGGTTGACTTCAACGTCACGGCGACGGACGCCGACGGCGACGCGCTGACCTACAGCTGGGACTTCGACGGCGACGGCACGGAGGACTCGACGGCCGAGGATCCGTCGCACACCTACACGGCGCCGGGGGTCTACGAGGCCGAGGTGACGGTGTCGGACGGCGAGGCCGAGCGGAGTCAGACGGCCACCGTCACCGTGCTCGCGGCCGACGACCCGAACGCGCGCTTCCGCGTGCTGGTGTTCTCGAAGACGACCGGCTTCCGGCATGACTCGATCGACGAGGGCATCGCCGCGATCCGGGCGCTCGGGAGTGCGAACGAGTTCCAGGTCGACGCGACCGAGGACGCGAGCGCCTTCCGCGACTCGGTGCTCGGCCACTACGACACGGTCGTCTTCCTCTCGACCACGGGCGATCCGCTGAACGCGAGCCAGCAGGCCGCCTTCGAGCGCTACATCCGCGCGGGCGGGGGCTTCACCGGCGTCCACGCCGCGGCCGACACCGAGTACGACTGGAACTGGTACGGCCATTTGGTGGGCGGTTACTTCCTCAGCCATCCGCCTGGCACGCCCACTGCGACGGTCGACGTCGAGGACCTCACGAACCGCTCGACCGCGCACCTGCCGGCGCGCTGGGAGCGCACGGACGAGTGGTACAACTACCGCTCGCCGGACTTCGCCGATCCCGACGTGCCGGACGGCGACTACAGCCCGCGCGAGGGCGGCGTCCACGTGCTCGCCGCGATGGACGAGACGACCTACGACGAGCAGGACGGCAACGAGACCGACGACGACCACCCGATCGCGTGGTGCCACCCGTACGACGGCGGCCGCTCCTGGTACACGGGCATGGGCCACACGGCGGCCTCGTACTCCGAGCCCGACTTCGTCGAGCATCTGCTCGGCGGGATCGAGATCACGGCGGGCGCGGCGAGCTCGGCCGAGTGCACGAACGAGGGCCCGAGCGTGCAGGTCGCGGCCGACCCGCAGACCGGCAACGCCCCGCTCACGGTCAGCTTCAGCTCGTCCGGCACTGATCCCGAGGGCCAGACGCTCACGTACTCCTGGGACTTCGGCGACGGCGGCAACGCATTGGGCCCGAACCCGACTCACACCTACCAGCAGCCCGGCACCTACATGGCGACAGTCACCGTGACCGACCCCGATGGAAGCACTGGCACCGCCGCCGTGGAGATCATCGTCACGGAGGCCCCGAACAGGCCGCCCACGGTCCGCGCCTCCGCCGACCCGTTGTCCGGCAACGCTCCGCTCGACGTCCGCTTCTCGGCCGAGGGGACCGATCCCGACGGCGACGCCCTGGTGTATGAGTGGAGTTTCGGCGATGGTGCAAGTGCCTTCGGAGCACAGGCCACCCATCGGTATCTCGCTGCGGGCAACTACAACGCTACGGTGACCGTCACCGATCCGGACGGCGCGACTGCCACGGCCACCGTCCAGGTGAGGGTCAGCGGCAACCGTGCCCCCTCGGTGACGCTGACGGCCGACCGGCAGTCCGGGACGGCACCGTTGAGGGTGCGCTTCACCGCTGACGCGAGCGATCCGGACGGTGGACCGCTGCGCTACAGCTACGACTTCGGAGACGGCAGTCCGGCGGAAACGGGTCGCCGCGCGACGCACACCTATTCCCAGGCGGGCACCTACACCGCACGCGTCACGGTCACCGATCGCCAGGGCGCCGCGTCAAGCGCCCAGGTCGTGATCAGCGTGACGGCTGGGCCCTAGGCGCCCGCCGGATACAGCGTCCTGATCGCCTGCTGATCGAGCGCGCCGAGCGAGCAGCGCGCGCCCTGGTAGAACGGATACATCACCGAAGCGGTGCTCTCGGCGTGGCCGAGACCCGCCACGTGGCCGTTCTCGTGCAGCAGCACCGTCTGGACGTCGAAGCTGTTCGGGACGGTCGTGCAACCGGTGTTCCAGGGCACGCGCGTGCTGAGCGCCATGTCGGCCTCGTCGGCGCTGCCGTTGATGATCGACCAGGTCACGCCCAGCGTCCCCCTGGCCAGCCTCGCCCAGCCGACGTCGTTGAAGCCGTCGATCCGTTGCGGCCCGCGGCACTCCTGAACGATCGAGGGGCAGCGCATGGTCGTGCCTCCCGACACCATCTCGAAATCCGACCGCGGCACGGAGCTCCAGGTGGCCTGCGTTGCTTCGAGAAGCGACTCGGCCGTGACGGCCTCACCGGTGGGGTTGTAGTTCTGCACCACAGGCAACACGTCCCAGACGAGGCCCGTGACTCCGGGCCCACCTGAGGTCGGCGGCGCCGCCCGGCGCGCGCCCTGATCGGCGAGCGCCGCGTCCGTTGCCTCGCGCGCGGTCTCGCCAGGCTGGACCTGCACGTAGACCTCGACAAGGGCGGTGGCGCCCCTGACCTTCGCGACCCCCGTGGCGGAGGCCGTGCGTTGCGCCGCGGAGGCGGCCGCCGGGAGGGCGGCGAGGAGCATGGCGGCGAGGATGAGTGCAGACGATCGGTGGATCATGCGGTCGCGATACCCGGGTCGCTGGATTCGTCACTCTCTCTTGGGATGCGCGAGCTGCTCGAGTCCTACGTAGCGGACGGAACGATCCCGGGAGCGGTGGCGCTGGTCGCCCGCGGCGACCGGATCGAGGTCGAAGCTGTCGGCTGGGCGGACGTCGAGGGCGGCGTGCCGATGGCCGAGGACTCGATCGTCCGGTTCGCCTCGATCACCAAGCCGATCACCGCCGCGGCGCTGATGGTGCTGGTCGAGGAAGGACGCGTCGGTCTGGAGGAGCCCGTGGCGGAATGGCTGCCCGAGCTGGCCTCCCCGGTGGTCGTCCGAACGCCCACGAGCGAGGTCGAGGACGTCGTACCCGCCGCGCGCGCGATAACGGTGCTCGATCTCCTGACCTCGCGTGCCGGCTACGGCTGGCCCTCCGACTTCTCGCTGCCGCAGGTGCAGCGCTTGTTCAGCGTGCAGACCGACGGTCGAGAGGTGCAGCTCCGGCCCGATCCGGAGCGCTGGATGAAGAGCCTGGGACGCCTTCCGCTGCTCTACCAGCCGGGCGAGGCGTGGCTCTACGACACCTGCTCCGACTTGCAGGGCGTGCTGATTGCCAGGGTCAGCGGTTCATCGCTGCCCGACTTCCTCGCCGAACGGGTATTCGAGCCGCTCGGCATGTCGGACACCGGATTCGTTGTGCCGGTGACCAAGCGCGATCGCTTCACGAGTTATTACCGGCGCGGGGAGGCCGGCGCTTTCGAGCTGGCCGACGGTCCCGATGGCCAGTGGAGCCGCATGCCCGCGTTCCCGGCCGGTGCGGGCGGCCTCGCCGGGACTGCGGCGGACTGGCTTCGCTTCGCGCAGATGCTTCTCGGCGACGGATCGTTCGCCGGCCGGCGGCTGCTCTCGCCCGACTCGGTGCGCCGCATGACCACCAATCACCTGACCCGAGCGCAGCGCGATGTCGGTGGGCTGTTCCTCGAGGGTCAGGGCTGGGGATTCGGCGGCTCGGTCGACGTCGACGCCGTCGACCCATGGAACGTGGCGGGTCGCTACGGCTGGGTCGGTGGGACGGGGACGGCCGCCCACATCGTGCCGTCGACCGGGCTGGTCACGATTCTGCTCACGCAGGTGGCCGCCGCCGGGCCCACGACGCCGGCCGTGATGCGTGACTTCTGGACCTACGCGGCCGGTTAGCCCCGCCGGCCGGCGCCCCAGAGCAGCAGCGCCACGATCAGCGCGCTGACGGCGAGCGACACGTGCCCGGCCGTCGACGCGAGCCGCTCCCAACCGGCGCCCGCCAGGTCGCCGGCGAGGACGAAGGCGGCGCTCCAGATCGCGCAGCCGGCGGTCGTCAACAGCACGAAGCGGGTGAGCGGGATGCCGACATGTCCCGCCGGCAGGGAGATGAACGTCCGCGCCAGCGGCAGCAGCCGTGCCGTGAACACCGTGCGCTCGCCGCTCCGCTCGAGCAGCCGCTCGCAGCGTGCCACCACGGCCCCGCCGTTCCTGGGCAGCTTCGAGAGGACCCGCCTGCGCCCGAGCCAGTAGGCGAACAGCGAGCCGACGACGTTGCCGGCGGTTGCCATCGCGACCGCGGCCGGGAAGCTGAACCAGCCGTGATGGACGCCGAACCCGGCCGAGAGCAGCGTCAGCTCGCTCGGGAGGGGTATGCAGGCGCTCTCAGGAACCATCAGGAGAAAGACTCCGAACGGCCCAAGCTGTGCGACGAGTGCGGTCATGTTCCTGCCAGAATGTCGGGGTCGGTAACTGCTCTAACTAGTTAAGTTTACTTATCTATTTCCCCTCCACGCCGAGATCCAAACGAGGCAGTACAGGCGCTCGCCGCGGTCGCGCCGCTTGCGACGAGGTGGATCCAGCGGCTGCTGGCGCAGGGCGACCCCCCGCTGACCGTCCCTCAGTACCTCGCGTTGCGGGCGATCGAGCGTGAGGGCGTCTCCGGCACCGAGCTCGCGCGCCGCTCCGGGGTCTCCGGGCCGGCCGTCTCGCAGCTCCTCTCGGCGCTCGAGGACGCGGGCCTGGTCGAGCGCGCGCTCGGGACGGAGGACCGGCGGCGGCACACCCTCAAGCTTTCGCGCCCGGGCAAGCGGGCTCTGGAGCGGGCCGACGCCCTGCTGACCGAGGAGCTCGGAGCGCTCCTCGAGGATCTCCCGCGGCCCGAGGCCGACGCGCTCGCGCGAGCGCTTCCGCGCGTCGAGGCAACGCTCTCAGGCGCGCATCCGCCTCGGCGACCGCCGCATCCCCCTCCTCCGCCGAAGCGGCGCCCTAGTCGTCGGGCGTGAGCCGCGCGGCGGCGCGCTCGGCGGCCTTGGTCGGGTCGTCGACCTTCTCCTCGACCTCGACCATCTGCTCCTCGACCTCGTCGGCCTGCTCCTCGATGTCCTCGACGACCGTCTCGCCGGCCTCGGAGGCCTGCACCTGGACCACGAACTCGTTCAGCAGGAACAGGCTGACGTCGTCGTCCGTCCGCTCGGTACCGACTTTGAACGGTGTGCTGATCACGTTGAGCAGGCGCAGCAGCGCCAGGAAGAAGAAGGACAGGAAGCCGACCGTGACGAGCGACTCCGTGAGCCCGTCGAAGTTCGTGAACAGGATCAGCACGATGATCAGCGTCACGAACGCGACGATCATCGAGTAGGCCGACGGCAGGAACTCCTCGCGCTGCAGGTGGTAGACGCGCAGCAGCGCCTTCCGCAACCCCGCCTGCTCGGAGCGCATGCGCACGATGTAGTTCGCGGGCACGTCCGACTCGTCGAGCTCGAGGAAGGACTCCGAGAGATCCTCGATCGCCGCCTGGCAGGTGCGTGAGTTGCCGGCGTCGATGTCGGCACGCAGGGTCGTCACGACGGTGATGAGGCGCGTCCGCAGCTTCGCCAGATCGGGCGCCTTCCAGACCGCGTTCATCGACTCGGCCTCACGCAGGATCGAGTACAGGCCCGCGGCCAGGTCGGTCGGCGCGCGCTCGGCATCGCGGTAGTCGCCCAGCGTCCCGGCGACGACGAGACCCATGACGAAGACGCCGCCGGTGATGATCCCCGCCGACAGTGCGGTGGAGGACATGCCCTCCACCCCGAGCTCCCACAGGATCGCGCGGATGCCGACGAGCGCCGCCACGATCAGCAGCGTGGTCAGGCCCAGCTCGAGGTTGCCCAGCACCCGCCGCAGCACCTTCGACACCGTCCTCTCGACCCGTGTGCGCGGATTCTCTCCGGTGGCGATTCGTTCGTCAACGAGCTGGCGGTACGCTGCCGGTGCAGGCGACCCGTCGGCCTACTCACCAAGGAGTGCAGCATGGCCACTTCCGACGGACAGGCGGCGAGCAAGGACGCTCCCGAGGGCCTGACCGATCTCTCTGCCGGCTCCTGGAAGGACGCGCTCAAGCGCAGCCGCGTCGCTTTCAAGGAGGACAAGCTCACCGACTGGGCGGCGGCGCTCACCTACTACGGGATCCTCGCGATCTTCCCGGCGCTGCTCGTCGTGGTGTCCGTGCTCGGCCTGATCGGCGACTCGGCCACGAACGCGCTGCTCGACAACCTGGAGGACGTCGCTCCCGGCCCCGCTCAGGAGATCCTCGAGAACGCGATCAAGAACCTGCAGGGCTCGCAGGGCGCCTCGGGGGTTGCCTTCGTCATCGGCCTCCTGGCGGCCGTGTGGGCGTCCTCGGGTTACGTCAACGGCTTCATGAGCGCGTCCAACTCGATCTACGACGTCGATCCGGCCAGTTCGCTCGCGAAGACGCTGCCCGTGCGGGTGGGTCTCACGGTGCTGTTGATGGTGCTGGCGGGCGTGATCGCATTCGCGGTGGTCCTCACCGGAGGGCTCGCGAAGGAGGTTGGGGACGTCATCGGCATCGGCGACACGGCCGTCGACGTCTGGAACCTCGCCAAGTGGCCGGTGCTGTTGCTGCTCGTGAGCTTCCTGTTCGCGGTCCTCTACTGGGGCGCGCCGAACGTCAAGCTGCCCTTCCGGCTGTTCTCGCCCGGGGCGCTGCTCGCCGTGCTGGGCTGGGTCATCGCCTCGGTGCTGTTCGCCTTCTACGTCTCGAACTTCTCGTCCTACAACAAGACCTACGGGGCGCTCGCCGGGCCGATCGTGTTCCTGCTCTGGCTCTGGATCACGAACATCTGCATACTGCTCGGAGCCGAGCTGAACGCCGAGCTCGAACGGAGCCGCAAGCTCGAGGCGGGGGAGATAAGCCACCCGGGGCAGGCGTTCACCGAGCAGCACAGCTGACGCCCGTGGTCGACCTTGTCATAGACGTCGAGAACAGTCCCGGCGCGCTCGCCCGGGTGGCGACGGCGATCAGCGACGCGGGCGTGAACATCGCGGCCGCGACGTGCATCGGGCCGGGCGAGCGCGCCGAGCTCCATCTCCTCGTCCCACATGCGGAAGCGGTCAAGCATCTCCTGGCGATCTCGCATCTCGCGGTCACGCGCGAGCGCGAGGTCGTGGTGGTCGACGTGGAGGACCGGCCGGGCGTGCTGGCCGACCTGACCCGCAAGATCGCGCGTGCTGGTGTCGACCTCGACCTGGTCTATGTGGCGACCCGTGATCGCGTCGTCTTCGGCTCTTCCGACCTGGATGGCCTGAAGGCGGCGCTGGACTCCTCAGGCCGGTGACCGACGGCTCGCGGGTCGGGGTCGGAGTGACCCCGTTCCATACCGACGCGGCGGCGACGATTCACATCGCCCAGCGCGCCGAGGAGCTCGGCTACGGGCGCTTCGGGACCGCCGAGGGCTGGACGCACGACGCAGTGGTGCTGCTCACGGAGCTCGCCGCGGTGACCGAGCGCATCGGGCTGGCCACGGCGGTGCTTCCCGTGTGGAGCCGGACCCCGGCCGCGATCGCCATGGCGGCCGCGCGCCTGCAGCGAGCCTCCGGCGGCCGTTTCTCGCTGGGCCTCGGCGCGAGCAGTCCGCCGCTCGTGGAGGGGCTGCACGGGCTCACCTGGGAGCGGCCGGTCGATCGCCTGCGGGCCACCGTGGTCGCCGTCAAGGCGCTGCTCGCCGGCGAGCGCGTCCCGCTCGAGCGCGACGACGTCCGGCCGCTGCGGCTGGGCGTGCCGGTCGATCCGCCGGTGCCGATCGTGCTCGCCGCGCTGGCGCCCGCCTCGATCCGGATGGCCGGCGAGCTGGCTGACGAGTGGCTGCCGTTTCTCTGGGCCCGCGAGCGAATCGGCGACGGCCGGGCCCTGCTCGCCGAGGGCGAAGCCGCCGCCGACGACGCGCTGCCCACCCGCGTTGGCATGAGCGTGCCGGCCGCCATCGCGGAGGACGAGGAGACCGCGCGCATGATCGCGGCCGCGTGGCTGCTCGCCTACCTCACGCGCATGGGCCCGCTCTACCCGCGGTTGCTGCGCGACCAGTTCGGCTTCGCACGAGAGGCCGACGCATTGCTCGAAGCCAACACGGATGGCGGCATGCCCACGCTGCCGGCCGCGGCCGAGCGGCTCGCCGACGAGGTGACCGTCATGGCCACCTATGACGAAGCGCCGGCGGCGGTTGCCCGCTGGCTCGACGCGGACGCGGACTCGGTTGACCTGGTGCTGCCGCTCGGGCTGCCCGAGGAGCAGCTGCGGGAGATGGTCGAGGCGGCGATCCAGCCCCGGCGCTGATGGATGAGCAGCGCGAGTCCCGTGTTGACCAGGCAGAAGTAGGCCGTCACAGGCCGGCGCAGGCGCGCGGAAGCTGCCGGGCTGCCACTCTCCGCAGGCTCAGACGGCCGTCGAGGCGCGGCGTCCGGGCCGCGAAGCGCAGGCGGAAGCGCCCGCTGCCCGCCAGCTCGGCCGCCTTGCCCGTGCCTCCGATCACCTTGACCCGTGCCGCGCCCACCCGGCCCGCGCGGCCATCCATGCGGATCCGAAGGCAGGTTTTGCCGGCCCCGCGTGCGAAACGCGCGAGCGCCACGCCCTGCAGGCGGACCGCTCGCTGCTGCTGCCGGGCCACCAGCCTCAGCCGGGCAACCCATGAGGCGCGACGGAAGCGGCGCAGCTCGCCGAGACCCCGCCGCGCCGCGATCAGCCGGCCGTGCGCGGTCAGCGGGCCGAACACCCGAGAGCGGCCGGCACGCCTTGGCCGCCCGAGGCCGGCCGGGAAGCGCACCCGCGCGAGACGGGCTGTGACCGGCGTCGGTGCAGGACGGCCCGCCGCGACCGCCTGATCCGTTGAGCCCGGCGGTTCCGCCGGCCTCACCGCGACCTCGCGCACCTGCACTGCTGTCCGTCCGGCGGCATCGGTCACACGCAGCCGCACGAACAGGAGCCCCGGGGTTGTGAATCGGTGCGAGATCACGGGGGTGGTCAGCTCGCCCGTCTCGAAGTCGGGAGCGTCGTCGAAATCCCAGGCGTAGCTGACCGCGCGCTCCGAGGCGGACGCGTCGAACACGAAGTTCTCACCGGCGAAGGCGACCGCGGGCGTGAACGTGAAGCTGGCCACCGGCGGTGGCGCTCCGGGATCCGACGGCACCGGCGGTTCGGCGTCGCCGGTGATCCTCACCTGCCCGACGGCGGAGGCGGTCTGGAAGGTTGTGTCGGTGACCGCCAGGGCGATGATTCGCGTCTCGCTGTCGCCGTCCATGATGATCTCGCCCGGAGGTCGCACGAAGGCCGGGTCGCGCCGGAAGAGGCGTACGCTCAGCCCCCCGGCGGCGCTGCGCTCGAAGTCGAAGAAGCGCCCGCGCGCGCCTACCGTGTACTCGCCGTCGAGGTCCCAGCGATATTGGACGATCAGACCGTCGAAGCTGGCGCGCGAGTCCGAGGCGTCGAGCGTGACCGTGCCACCGCTCGGGATCTCGCTCGGCGTCACGTCGAACTCGGCGTGGGCATCGCCGGGCTGGTCGCCCTCCTCCGAGGGATAGCCAAGACAGAGGAAGCCGGCGACGAGGCCACTCAGTGGGTCGAACTGATCGCTGTTGCAGAACTCCTCGTCGCAGCCGCCGAGGATGATCGGGGCGAGCAGCGCGAAGCCGGCGAGCAGGAGCCGCGACCTTCGCTTCAGCACGCGAACACCCCGGTCGACGCGCCGATGATGCTGCCGCCGGCGCCCTGAACCTGCAGTCCATCGCCACGGCGCGCGACGGGCGGGCAGCTCGCGCCGCCTCCCAGGTTGATCAGCGGTGAGCTCAGCGTCGTCCGGCCTGGGGCGAGCTGGAGCGCCGAGCCGCCCGCACCCGAGGAGAGCGTCAGTGCGGTCGCGCCCAGGACGACGCTCGGCCCGGGCCCCCGCAGCCGCACGCCCTCGTTCGTCAGTCCGATGACGAAGCGCCCGTCGGGACTCGTGAGGCCCGGCACTTCGGAGCTGCCCTGCTGATCCAGTCGGCGCTCTAGGCGCGCCAGGCGGACCGCCTGGCGCTTGACGGTGGTGCGCGTCTTCTTGAGCCGGCTCTCGAGCACGTTCAGCCGTGCACTGAGTTGGTCGAGGCTCTGGGCTGACGCCGGCGACCCGAACGCTGCTGTTGTGAACACCAACACGAGAGTCAGCGCCGTCGGCTTCATGCGGCGAACCTAGGCCGTGCGGCACCCCGCGCGCTTCGCCGGATCCAGCCATCTTGCCGGCCCCACGAATGGCCAGTTCTGGCTATGTGGGCGGCTGGTCGACGAGCCCGGAGCGCACCGCGTGAGCGGCCGCGGCGGTGCGCGACGGAAGGTCGAGCTTGCGCAGCGTGTTGGTCACGTGCCGGTGGACGGTGTGCTCGCTGACGACGAGCCGCTCCGCGATCTGACGGTTCGTGAGGCCCTCGGCGAGCAGCACCAGCACCTCGCGCTCCCGCGGCGTCACCCCGGCGAGCGCATCGCGGTCACCGTCGCCGCCCTCGAGCAATGCGAGCGCGGCGGGGACATCGGCTTCGGCACCCAGCTCGAGCAGGCAGTCACGGGCGGCGGTCGCCTCTCGCGCGGCGTCCGCCGGTCGGCCCAGGGCGACCAGAACGCGTGCCAGCTCGAGCCGGGCGAGGGCGGTCTCATACGGGGCGCCGCACTCGCCGAAGCGGTCGATGGCGTCCTCGAGCAGCGAGCGCGCACGCTCGTGCTCGCCGCGGGCGGCGGCCAAAAGGCCCTCCGCGACGTCGGTACAGGCCCGCATCGGCGTCGTGCCGACGACGCGCTCGAGCGTGCGCAGCTCGGCCAGCGCGGAGGCGGCCTCATCGAGCCGGTTGCACGCGATCGCGGCGTGGACGAGCAGTTCGAGCGCCGGCACGCGCGACAGCGAGGGCGGGTCGGGGAGCTGACGGAGCACCCGCGTGCAGCGCTCGGCCGCCAGCGCGGATTCGCCGCGGCTGAGCGCGAGCCGTGCGCGGCAGAGCTGCTCGCGCACGGAGGGACCGGCACGCTCGAGCAGCTCCTCCGCCTCTGCCTCGAGGCCCTGACGGCGCTTCAGCTCGGCGAGCGCCGCGATCGTGGCTCCGGCCTTCGCCGGGCGCGACACGGAGAGGTCCTCGATGGCGGCTTCGAGGATCGCCTCGGCCTCGGGCCAGCTTCCGCGCCACACCTGAACGTCGCCGTAGTCGGCGCGGCACAGGCCCACGAGGTAGCGGCTCCCGCCCTCTTCGGCGATGCGGGTGGCGCGGTCGCACCACTCGAAGGCGCGTTCGTAGTCGCGCGCGGCGGCGCAGGAGACCACGGTGAAGCACAGCGCCCAGGTGCCGGAGGCGGCGTTAGTCGCCTCGCCCTGAAGGGCCAGCAGTGCGGCCTCGTCGAGACAGCGCATGCCCTCCTCGACCTCGGTCTCGAACACGAGCATGGCGCCACGTAGGGCCAGCCCGAGCATCTCGAGGTCCGGAACGCCGAACTCGGATCCGATCGCCGCCGCCCGGCCGCCCAGCTCGATCGCGAGCGGCAGGTCGCCACGATGCCTGGCGAGATAGCCCTCGTGGAAGTCGAGCCAGCCGTGATCAGGGCTGCGCTCGAGCGGATCGAGGAGCCGATGAGCCCGCCCGACCCAGCCGCTGGCCACGCTGATCGCCGCGTTGAAGTCGATCTCGTCGCAGGCGAGCCAGGTGGCCATCCGCGCAGCGCTGGCCGGATCGCCGTCCTCGCGATAGAGGTGGTAGGCGCGCTCGCGCGAAGCGAAGACAGTCTCGCCGTCGTCGAGCCACCATGCCGCCCAGCTGAGCCCCTCTAGCGCGTCGGCCGATTCCTGGATCGCGAGTGCGCGCTCGAACGACGTGCGGGCGTCGGCCCAGCGCAGATCGCGCAGGGAGTCCCAGCCGTCGGCCAGCAGGTTTGAAGCGCTCGGGCTCACCACTTGGGCAACGGCCGATTATTCCATCGGCATGTCCCTCCGGACAAAGGCCGTGTGACCCTTCTCACGCGCACGGCACGGAATGGGCGCTCCACTTGGTGGGTCCTCACCTAAGACCGATGCTCCAAGGGAAGGACCGCCACATGGACTACGCACTCTGCCCCCAGTGCGAGCTGCCCGCCGAGGTGATCGACCGCTTCTCGCTCTCCAGCACGCACGGCCCGATCGCCCACGTCAAGACGGCCTGTCTGGCCGGCCACGTCTTCACGCCCCCCGCAGACGCCGTGGCCTACCTGGACGACGCCGCGGACGCGCCTCCCGCCGTCCGCATCGGGCAGCGCCGCTAGCGCTCCGAGGACGGCACGGCCCCAGGCCCGGGCCGCGTCGCCCGCCGGCAGGACGATTTGCACCATCCCCTGCCGGGCTTTACAGTGGTGTACCCGGGTTGGGGACACATCCCCAGTGGACTCGCAATCCTGGATACCCGCCCCTGTTGAGCCCCGTTGCGGCATCCCGCCACCGAGATGCCCCTGCCCCGATGGCCGCGCATGACCATGCGATGCCTTCGGCGCCCCACCCCGGTCGCCAAGCACGTGCTCCGCTCCTCGTGGATCGAGACAGCGAGCTCGCTGACCTGCGCGACCGCTTGGAGGCCGTCCGGTTGGGCGCCGGCAGCGTGGTCGTCATCGAGGGTCCGGCCGGGGTGGGGAAGAGCGCGCTGCTCGACTTCGCGCGCGGCCGCGCGGTGGGTGAGGGCTTCGGGGTGCTCAGCGGGCGCGGCAGCGAGTTCGAGCAGGCCTATCCGTGGGGCGTCGTCCGCAGCCTGTTCGCGCCGGCGCTAGCCGCGCCGGACGCTGACAGCGGCGAGCTGCTCGCGGGCGCGGCCCGGCACCACGCGCTCGACTCGGACGGTTGGTCGGCCGCCCGGCT
>Ga0081455_10006284_pt1 | contig 12772 bp, 16 predicted proteins | sample TabmetS3T2R1_FD_70207 | JGI IMG/M metagenome (GOLD analysis project Ga0081455, IMG submission 70207) | Tabebuia heterophylla rhizosphere microbial communities from the University of Puerto Rico - S3T2R1 | ecosystem: Host-associated > Plants > Roots > Rhizosphere ... | reverse complement strand
AACACGTGGCCGAGCTCGGCAAGCGAGACCGGGTAGCGGCCGATTGTGAAGGCGAGCAGCAGGCCCGCGATCAGTACGCCGGTTGCGATCGCGAGCCCGGGTAGCGCGGAGCGCGTCAACTAGTCTCTCCCGGCCAGCACATGATCGATCTGTGCGTCGTCCGGCGTGCGGTGATAGAACATCGTATAAAAATCGCGCGTTTGCGCGCGGATGTCTTCCGGAAACTTGTCCGGATACAATATTTTTGCCAGCCACCAAAGGCCGATCAGGCGGTTCACCGATGGCGGAAAGTCCACCCAGCCGAAAGGCATTTTCGGCGAGAGGTGCACGCGGCCGTCGCGCACGGCTTTCAAAGATGTCAACGCCCGATCCCCGAGCACGCTCGCCGCAAAGTCCTGATCGATGGTGACAATCACGTCCGGATTCCACAGTAGCAGCTGCTCAATCGAGATATTGGCGAGCCCGCCCTTGTTCGCGCCGGCGACGTTTTGCGCCAGCATCTCGATCGTTTCGACATTGATCGAGCCGCCCAGCCCGGTGACCAGGCCGCGCGGACCACGTGCGTAATAGACGCGCGGCCGCGCCGAGGGTTCGATCGCGGCGATGCGGCCCATGATGGTTTTGAGGGTATTGTCCGCATAGCGCGCCAACTGTTCTGCCTCGGCTTGTCGCCCTGTCAGCTCCCCCAGTTTGCGGTAGGTCACCGCGGTGGCATCGAAGCGGCCGTCCAGGAGCGCGTAGGGAATGCTGGTTTGCTCCTGCACGCGCTCGGCCAGGGAGACAAAAGTTGCGCTGGTCGAACCGACATCGAGAATCAGGTCAGGCTTGAGTGCAAGCACGCTTTCAAGATTGGCAGTATTGCCGCGCCCTGTGATGCGGCCAACCTCAGGCCGGGCGCACACGTCCGGTAGCATGTAAGCGCATTCTTCCGGCCGATTGGCGCGCGGCCAACCGAGCAGCAAGTCCGGCGCCAGCGTGTAGAGAAGAATCGCAGCAGGGGGACCGGCGGGGAAGACGCGCGCGACTTTCTGCGGCAGTGGCAAGGCGCGGCCCGTCGCGTCGGTTACCGTCGCGGCGCGGCCCAGGCGGGGGGCCAGCAGCGCTGCGGTACTGGTGCCAAGAAAAGTACGGCGTGAGAAAACCATCGTCGCCATCTAATGCATAGCCGATGCCAACAGCCGTCGACTGCTTGCTGTTCGGCAATACGATAGAACTAATCCACTCCCACCATAACACTGGTCGCCTTGATGATGGCGTAGGCAGCCTTGCCTTTTTCCAGCTTCAACTCGTCTACCGAATCGTTGGTAATCGATGCAGTCAGCATCTGTCCGCCAATATCGATCCGCACATGGGCGCTGGTGGCGCCTTTCTTGACCTCAACAATCTTTCCTTTGAGCTGGTTGCGCGCGCTGAGTTTCATTTGAAACCTCCAAATTGCTGTTTAGCGATCCGGCGAGAATCCGTGGCTGGTTAAAATCTTCTGGCCCTCGGATGACAAGATAAAATCCGCAAAACGCTGAGCTGCCGGCGGCCCGCCATTTATCACTGTTAATCCGTAATCGGCACCGACCGCCAGCTTTTCCGGCAACGCTACCATTTGCTGCCTCGAATCCTCCTTCAGCGCCGCGAGTGCATTGGTGCAATACGTCAGGAAGATATCAGCGCGGCCTTCCGCGACATGCCATCCATAGACTGTGCGGCCGGGAGGCGGGCTCGCACTATTGGCGCCGCCAGTGAGCTGCAAAGCTTTCTTTTCCAACGCGGATTGCGCCCCAGGTTTGATCGCCTGTGCTTTGTGAAATACCTCAAAAGCGTAGTCGCCTGAGGGATCGGATTTTGGAGTCGACGTGCCGAGCTTGATGTCTGGATCGAGCATGCGATCGAGCAGCGTCACGCTATCCACTGCGAGACCGGGTTTCACCAATGCGCAGAGTTGATTGCGCGCGAAGCGAAAGACCGGACCGCTCTTTTTCTCGTCGTGCAGCGCCTGCGGGTGCTCCATGTTGGCGGAGGCAAATACGTTTGCCGTAGCGCCTGCGGAAATCTCATTCTTCAATATGCCGGAGGGGCCGTATTTGGCGTCGATCTTGTTGCCGGTCACGGCCTCGTAAGCCTTGGCCACGTCGGTCAAGGCGGCTTTCAGGCTGCCGGCGGCGTAGAGCTGGACGGTCTCCGCCGCTGCCGGTCCCGCCATCGCAAGCATCGCCATTACGATTGCAGTCGAGCGCATTATGCGCTCGTGTCGTTGGCGTTCGGATAAAATAACTGCTCGCCATTGATCTTGAAGTCGGCGATCGCCTTCTGCCCCTCAGGCGACACCAGCCAATCTATGAACTGCTGGCCAAGATCTTTCTTGACGTTTGGATGCTTGGCCGGGTTCACCAGCATGACGCCGTACTGGTTGAAAAGCCGTCTGTCGCCTTCAACAAGGATTTGCAGATCGCCCTTGTTCTTGAACGACAGCCAGGTGCCGCGGTCCGACAGCACGTAGGCATTGCTGGCGGCGGCGGTGTTGAGGGCTGCGCCCATTCCTTGACCAATCGATTTGTACCAGGGCCCTTTGTCTTTCTCGATGTCGATTCCGGCATCCTTGTTCCAGAGCGCCAGCTCGGCAATGTGGGTGCCCGAGCGATCGCCGCGAGAAATAAAGGGCGCCTGTTTTTCCTTGATCGTTTGCAGCGCTTTTGCAACGTCTTTCATGCCTTTGACGCCGGCGGGGTCGCTCTTCGGACCGATCAGAACGAAGTCGTTGTACATGACCGGATGTCGCTTCACGCCTTGGCCTTCGGCGAGAAATTTCTCCTCCGCCGATTTGGCGTGAACGAACACGACGTCGGCGTCGCCGCGCCGGCCGGTGTCGAGCGCCTGACCCGTGCCCTGCGCAACGACTTTCACGTCGATGCCGGTCTTTTGCTTGAACAGCGGCAGGATGTGGCCGAATAGGCCTGAATCCTGGGTCGACGTTGTCGATGACACCACGATGGACTTTTCTTCCTGCGCGGCGGCGCCCGCCGCGGCAGCAATGACAGTTCCGGCTGCAGCAGCGACCATCAAGAAGCGACGGGTAAACATGTGAATCCTCCGTTTCGGTTTTTAGACCAGCAACTCGCCGGCGATGAATTTGCGCGCCTCTTCCGTGCGCGCCTTGGTGAAAAATTCCGTGGCCGGTGTGTTTTCGATCAATCGGCCGCGATGAAGCATCACCACGTTGCCGGCGAGCCGCTTGGCCTGGCCGAGATCATGCGTCGACATCACAATCTTGACGCCGCGGGTGCTCACGGCCTCCACGATGTCCTCGATCGCCTTGGTGGCGTATGGATCGAGACTGGCGGTCGGCTCATCGAGGAAAAGCACGGCCGGATCGCGCGCGAGCGCGCGCGCCAGCGCCAGGCGCTGCTGCTCGCCGCCCGAGAGACGCCTCGCCGGGCGGCTGGCAAGGGCGTCAAGCCCGACCATGGTCAGCAATTCCGCCGCGCGATTGCGTCGCTGTCCGCGTGGCACACCTGCCGCGCCGAGTGCATAACGCACATTTGCGCAGGCCGACCGCCTAAGCATGGCCGGACGCTGGAAGGTGATCGCGCGCCGCTCTGGTGACGCATTCTCGCGGCCGCCCCAGCTGATGTTTCCACCGGAGAGCGGAATAAGACCCATGGCAACGCGCAGCAGCGTTGTCTTTCCGCTGCCGTTTGGTCCGATCAGAATCGTGGGCGGCCCTGGCGCGATTGTCAGCGTGATGAAATTCAGTATCGCAACGTCCCGCCGCAAGACCGAGGCGTTTGCAAGAACCAGGGGGAGGTCGGAGGCGGGTGCGCGCATGCTCATCCTGCGTAGCGTTCGCCGGCGCGGCGCATGCCCCAGGCCAGCGCGTTGATCAGAACCACGATCGACATCAGCACCACGCCAAGCCCAATCGCGAGCGGTAGGTCTCCCTTGGACGTTTCCAGGGCGATTGCGGTCGTCATGGTGCGCGTGAATCCTTCGATGTTGCCGCCAACAACGATGATGGCTCCAACTTCCGCCGCTGCGCGGCCAAAGCCCGCAAGCAATACGGTCACCAGGCTGAAGCGCGCATCCCAGATCAGCGTCATCACGCGCCGCACCGCTCCGACATTCATGGCCGCGAGTTCGTCGCGATATTCCACCCACAGGTCTTCGATAATTTGCCGCGTGAGCGCCGCAATGATCGGCGCAACGAGAACTGTTTGCGCGATCACCATCGCCTTAGGCGTGAATAGCAGGCCCCACGATCCAAGCGGCCCCGAGCGCGACAGCAACAGGAATATCGCCAGACCCACGACGACGGGCGGCAGACCCATCAGTGCGTTGAGAATGATGATTGTCGCCTCGCGCCCTCGAAAGCGCGTAAGCGCCAAAAGCGCGCCCGCCGGCACCCCGATTGCTGCGGCAAACAATACCGCGGTGAGGCTGACAAGGAGCGATAGCCGCACGATCGCCCACAAGGCAGGGTCGGCGGTCAACACCAGTTGAAGAGCGGACTGCTCGCCAGTCATCTCAAACTCTTGGTATTTTCCCCTATCTGCTCACTTGTGCACCAGTTCCGCAATAGGACAATTCTGAAAGAAAAGACATAAATACGCCTACCAGAACATGCGTTCAAGATCTGGGTTCCTATCCCAGGCTATGGTTGCATAGTGACCAACCGGAGATATATTGCGCGCCGCCGCCGGGTCCGGCCGTCTGCCTGCGATGTCGAAGAAAGGCCTGACAATGAGGACAACTGGCTGGCTATCGTGAGCGGCACGGTGGATTCTGCGTGCGCAATCAGTTCTACATCACGCCGTCGCTATTACTAAAAAAGAGCCGCGTATTTGCCGACGGCTCGAAGGGATTTTTGTTCCGGAAAGCCTTAGCAACTAAGAAACCAGAACGTTTGGCAAAGCTACCGCTTTACCCGCGCGGAAATAATAGAATTAGAATTAAAACCCCATCATATCGCGAATGGCAGCGGGTTCCTTCGAATCTTTGAGACCTACTCCGTACACAGGCCATCGAGTGCTGTGACTGCGGACACAAACTGCGCGGCGAGCTGGTCGTCTCTCGCAATGTTTCCACCTTACGCTGGACTCTGCCACGAGTGCTCAGAACTAAATCTTCTTTAGAGCAGTCTCGCTAAATCCGCACACCGGCTACGCAGGCGCGTTTAGCCGTCGTGTCGCGTACCCCATTCACCGCTCGAAGTAGCTGTTGTGACGATGGCTCGACATCAACTGGGGGCCTTTATGACGTTGACCTCTTGATGAACTCCGCAGCGATTTCAACGTCATCACAATCTGCCGGGCCTGACGCCAAAGAACATACTCATAGCGATTTAGCCGGCTCATTGGACAGATTGGCATTTCGGTCAAACGCACGAACGTCTCCGATATCTGCTTTTTCGAATGGGATGTTGCTGGGGACGTTACTCGATTCCTCCTTACGCTCTAAGAACAACCGGGACAGCAATAGATTAGCGGTCGCTCGATTGAATACCTCCAATTGGCTGGATTGTTTTATTGCAGATTCAAAAAGGGAAGTCTCAATTCCAGTTGCGCGGCGAAGTCGCCACAGTACGCTTGCCAAGCGAAGTACAAGCTCCCGTTCAACTGCTGATCGTGCGTCATAATCTGCAATCACCGTCGCTTCGAAGGCCTCATAGTCGTGTGCATCTTCAAGGCCTACGATCACCGTTTCTGCGGTGAGCCCATGGCGGATCGCATTACACCGTGAACGCTCTTTGCCCTGTGATGTTTTTGGCCCGGTGCTTTTGAGCGCGTTGAGACGGTTGGCTTGGATTTGTTTAAGAGTGCTCATCGGCCTGGTTTATGCTTGCGCTATCCGACGCGGATTTCGGATGGGTTTGCTCCCAAAGTGCTTTCGCAATTGTGAGCGGGTCGATATTCAGTGACGTCCACCACGTCTCTTCACTGCCGGCTTGATGCAGTTGCCGGTGGTGCCCTCGGCAGAGCGGGACCGTAAACTCGTCGCTCACTTCAGGCCTAGGGCTCTCGGCTGCGCGTACCGAACATGATGAGGGTCCGACGGTTGTCGTTCGCAGATAAGGCAGGGCTGTGAAGCAACGAATTTCAAATGAGCTTTGTCACGCAGCCGCTTCGGTTGAGCGATCGTGAGCGCGCTTTTGTTGATCCGAGCTGCTTTTTCACTTGTGTGTTCCGGGACAAGTGGCGGAGCAAAAGCAGCACTTTCTTTCCGAAGCTGTTCGGTCAAGGGGATGTAATGCCTACGCCCGTAGTACCGCGATGGACGCGGAATCGGAGTTGTATTATCGGGGTGAAAGCCAAGCCGCTCCGAACCGGCAGCAACGGCGTGAACCATCCTCTCGGGCTCAGGCGAGGATAGTTTGCTGGATCGATAAAGCGCAAGGCCAAAGGGTTTTCCGAATGTAGCGAGTGCGCGTTTAGTCGCGTCTGTTTCTGCCGCCTTGAGTGCCGTGTCATGGACTTCACCCGGCGAGTTGCTGCGTCCTTCACCGGTACCATGACCCTCTCGAATGATTGTGGTGCCGTCTGCTTGGACCGAAATCCGCCCGAGCCGTATACACTGCGAGGAATGATCCACGATTTTCGCGCGTAAGGACGCAACGAGATTCAATAGTTTCTCGATTCCAACCGTCAAAGCCAAAAATCCGGTTCGCCTCTGAAATCGCGTACCAGCCTTCAATGTAAGAAAGCTCGCGACCGCTTATTTCCCGTGTGCGGACCGAACGGTGATCAAGATTTCGCCGCAGAGCTTTGACCTGTTTTGCTGAGAAACCCATTATTTTGTCCTCACACTCAGAACGGGTTCCGGGTTGGAGAGGGTTACGCCCTTGATGTCAGCGCCGCCTTTGAGCTCGTTCAAAAGTTCTTGTCGATTGAGGCGTGGCTCCCTTGGCTCCCAGTAGATGCTGGGCACCGTTGTTTCATCGAGCACGAGCAGGCTTGGCATGCCGGGGCGGATCGACACCGTAAAATCGGGTGCCGTGATCTTTTTCAGATCGAGCTCGACCATCACGTCTTTGGCGATCTGCGGCGCTTGGCGGCACAATCCTGCAGGCGCTCGAGCCGGTCTTGCATTTCGGCGATCCGACCCTTGAGCCCAGTTGCTAGGGCCTCATCGGCCAGAGCCGCGCGGACGATGGCGGCGATGATCTCGTGCAGATCGGTCAGGCCCTCGACCGTATCAGCAAGGGTCTGTTTGTCGATTTGGGGATCTCCCGCTTGGATGCGGTCACGGATAATGCGGTAGGTGATGGCGGCAAATTCAAGTGTCATTGTAACCCCGTGATCGTTGGGCAGTGACTCCGAAATCAGGCACCTCTCGTTTGCGGATCCTGTGAACATCGGGAGGCGCAGCCTTCCTCGATGCAGCAAAATTGGCTCTCCTTCAGATAGGCGAAGGCTATTTCTGCTGGATGGTATGAAAAATACCATATGGAATGAAAAAGTCAATGCTCAAAAGTGCACAAATTAGGGCGGCAAGAGCCCTGTTGCGTTGGAGCGCGGAGGACCTGGCGCGTAAATCGGCCGTAGGTGTCACGACTATTAGACGAGCCGAATTGACCGAGCACAAAACATCAATGACGATGGCTAATGATCTCGCTATTAGGCGCGCTCTAGAGGATGCCGGTGTCGAATTCATTGATGAGAATGGCGGGGGGCCAGGCGTAAGACTTCGCAAACGTCATCGGCCGAAAAAGACCAATTAGCGCACCAATGATTTTTAGCAAAACGAACCCAATTGCCCCAGCTTTTTGGGCTCGCTCATTCCATGATATCAGTGGGGATCTTGCGCAATTTCATTATATCAGCGAGCGTCTTGCGTGACTGCCGCAATAGCTCCTGAACCCGCCGACGTTGGGCCTTTTTCTCACGGGTAAAACGCCCGTGCTTAAGCGCGTTCTTATTCCCGAGTGGCGCGCCTGATCCGGGCGCGCCACCGTGCATTCGGCACCGCCTTTTGCCATTGACTGCCGGAGCCCGGCAGAAGCCACCTCGGCGGTTTCGAGCCCCACAACGCGGGCTCGCCAGCATCAACTCAGTGTTACGCTTGTGAGCGCTTGTCACGCGCCCCTCCTGCGTCTTTTCGGAGCCGACGCGTGATGTTTCTTGGGCTCAGTAATTGGGGCTGGCGTGGCGTGCTGTTCGTCCGGGCTAAGAATTGGCATCGCACTGCTGTGCGCATGGCTTATGGCCGGCGGCAATTTTGTGACGGGATTACCGCTTTGTCCGTTATGGGTGATGTTGCCGACGATCGCCTGACCACCGTCACTGACGGAAACGCTTTGGTAGGTGATGTTTGTTTCGTTGCTCGACCGGAGCCTTTGATAGGCCTCGTACTGAACCACTGACATGCGCATCAGCTTAGTAAGAGCATTTACGCAGGAATCGATTTCCTCGCGACTCCTTGCAGACTGTAGTCGTTCTATAGCAGCGACCGACTCGTCATAAACGCTCGAGAGCTGGGTCAGCAGCATGACCTCAATTTGATTTGTCGGTTTAGACCCCTGAACAACCGACAGGTAGAAGCCTTTTTCGGAGCCAGTACAACGGCTTAGCCTACTCAGCTGAGTCAGAATTCCAATTCGGAAGTCCTCGTCGCCAATACCGTGTTTTTCGAGAAAATCTAAAAACGCCTGCGCTTTAACATCTGAACGAATAAACGTCATTGAACGCTCCTCGTCGCTGTACTCGTTTCAACGGGGTACGCTACGCGGTACGCGTTCAGGTCTTTGATGACCGAATAATTTTAGTTAGTAGCGCTAGGATCAAAAATAAAGATCATTTTGCTAAAAAAGAGTCATAGCGGCCCTCACGACTTTGCATCGGTTGTTTTCTACTTTGCATGGGGTTGTTTTTCGATTTTTTATTGCCGCTAGTCGCCAATCATACGCGTCCCTGGAAGAGACCCGCGGTGGTGTCGCAAAAGACACTGGCACGTTGCGGGCGGCCATGCTTCACGCCGTTGACGCCCTCGCGCTTGTGCATGCGTTGATTCTGCGACTGCAAGCGCTCTTGCTTCCGTTCAAGACCCTGGTGTTCAGCGGACACTGAGGTGGCTACGGGCGAAGCGGCCTGCAGATCGAAAAAACCTGTCGCGATCACTGGTGCATCCGAGGCCGGACTGAAGTCCCGCCGAAGCCTAATGCCGGAAACTGCCTTCAAAAAATTTAAGGAGATGACCCGTTTCGCTGGACCCCCCAGTCTCGGTATCCCGATCAGGCCCTGTTGAGATATGTCAAAGACAGCGCGACGCTCATCGGAAAACCTTGCCGATACCTTAGATATGGAGGTGATCATGCCCGCGCACAGCAGCATGCATTTCTATCTCAATTGGGCCAAGGAGCGGATCGACGAAATGGATGCCGTACTGGCATCGTTCGAAACCAAGGCCAGTGAGGTGCAGGCCGATTCCCGCGCGAAGGCCGACCAGTTCATTGCCGACCTGAAGAAAAAGCGAGACGAGTTCCAGCAATCCGTCACCGAGCAGGCTGATGCCGGCGAGGCCGCCTGGTTGAACGCCAAGAGCCAGATGGAAACCACCTGGAAGGGCTTCGAGGCAGAAGTCAAAAAATATGTCGAAACTTTCGGCAAGCAGGTCGATCAACAGCAGGCGACATTCCATGGAGCCGCCACCGCCCAACTGAAGGCTTGGCGCGACGCGGCGGACAAAATTCAAAGTGCCGCGACAAAATTGGCGAGTGATCGGCGCAACGACATCGATGCCGCGTTGAAGAGAATGAAGTCCGACGCTTCAGAAGCGGAGGCAAATTTGCAAAAGCTGAAGCGTGCGGGAGAGGAATCCTGGGGCGCTTTGAATGGCGCCTTGGCAGAGTCGCGTGCGGCCTTTGATCGCGCCAATCAAGCCGCTTGGGATGCCTTCAAGCGCGCCGCCAACCCGTGAACGTGAACAAAAGCTGAGGACACGGCAACTGGACCGGCTGCGGCCGGAATAGCTGAGACCCGCGAAACACAACTAGGGACTACCCAATGCGCGCTGTTGGCTATCAGAAGTCACTTCCGATCGAAAATGAAGCTGCGCTGACGGACATCGACCTGCCGAAGCCAGAGCCCGAAGGGCGCGACCTCCTGGTCCAAATTCAGGCCGTGTCGGTGAATCCTGTCGACACCAAGATACGGAAAAGAACGGACGCCGGCCCCGAACCTTGGAAGGTGCTGGGGTGGGATGCCGCCGGCATCGTGAGGGCAACAGGGCCGGGAGCGACGCTTTTCAAACCCGGCGACGCAGTTTTCTATGCCGGGGCAATCGGCCGACAAGGCACAAACAGCGAGTTTCATCTCGTCGATGAACGGATCGTCGGCAGAAAGCCCAACTCCCTCGACTGGGCAGAAGCTGCGGCATTGCCGCTCACCGCGATCACCGCCTGGGAAATGCTGTTCGATCGCCTCGACGTTCGCGGGGCCGTGCCGGGCGCCGCTGCGGCTATCCTCATAGTTGGAGGAGCGGGAGGCGTCGGGTCCATCGCCATTCAACTCGTTCGGCAATTGACGCCGCTGCAAGTGATCGCCACCGCGTCACGGTCCGAGACGAAAGAGTGGGTTCAACGCCTGGGCGCACACCATGTCGTTGATCACGGCAAACCGCTTGCTTCACAGGTAAAGGCCCTTGGAATTGGAGCACCTGGCCTCGTGTTCTCGACAACCAATACCGACCGTCACTTCACCGAGATCGCGGAACTGATTGCGCCGCAAGGGCGGTTTGGTCTTATCGATGATCCTCCAACATTCGATATCGGGGTTTTCAAACGAAAGAGTGTCTCGATCCATTGGGAGTTCATGTTCACGCGGTCGGCCTTTGAAACGCCCGACATGGTAGAACAAGGCGCGCTGTTGAACGAAGTCTCGAAACTGATCGATGATGGTGTCTTGCAAAGCACGCTCGCCGATAATTTCGGCGCCATAAACGCTCAGAACCTAAGGCGTGCACATGCCCTGATCGAAAGTGGTCGCGCTAAAGGAAAGATCGTTCTCGAAGGTTTCGACGAAGACCTCGACGGCACTGACCGTGGAGTTAAAGGCGGTCAGCGGCGAGAGCATCAAGCCGTTTAGACTCGGGAAGAAATCAGAGGCGTCCTAGATTGGAGTATCACCATGAGCGAGAAAGAGGAATTGGAAAAGGTCCAAGCCCCAACGCTGCAAGATCTTTTTGAGGGGGTCAAAGGTCGTCGACCGAAGAGCGTTGATGAACTGAACGAGTGGCTCGCCTCTGAGGAGGGCAAAGAGGCAACGATATTTGAGTCCACGTCGGTGTCGCGCTGGGGAGAGACTGGGCGATCCTAGCGGATAGAAATTATTCGCTTAGTTGCTCGATCAATTCAAAGCTCGGTCCCGATGGAAGCTCGGGACCCGGGTGGCGACCTTGGCTGATGCTGTCATCGGCCTTGGTCGCTTCCCAACGTGAGTGCTCGGACGAAGGATGGCTTTTAAGATGCGCGTCTTTAAAGACTTCAAAGAAGTTGAGGCGGCGGTCGGGACAGAGGTTGGCATAAGCGATTGGATCGAAGTGACACAGCAGCGCATCGACCAATTTGCAGAGGCGACCGGCGACGAACAGTGGATCCATGTCGATGTAGAACGTGCGGCCCGCGAACTGCCCGGGCGCACGACAATTGCTCATGGCCTGCTAACCCTCTCGCTAGCACCGTCGTTCGTCCGCTCAGTAATGGGCGTAAAGGGAATAAAGAACACGTTGAACTACGGTGCGAACCGGATCCGTTATTTGTCCGCGGTTCCCGCAGGATCGAAGTTGCGTGGCCGCATCAGTATCGCTGAAGCAGACGAGATGCCTTCCAACGGTCTGCGCGTCACCTATGGCATCACAATCGAAATCGAAGGGGGCAAACGTCCAGCCTGTGTCGCTGAGATGATCGCGGTGCATTATCAGTGAGACTTTTCCGCACTTGGGCACCGAAACGTCCGCTATTGGCCCTTGGCAGTCATTCCGACCGTCTTTCTGAATCTGACGGGAATGTGGTCGCGACGAATTTAAAAATCTTCTGCCGCGCCGCGGGTTGCTTTGTAAGGAGAGCCGGCCGTTAGCTCGCAACGAATTCCAATCTCGTCGCATGAAAGTGAAAAAGTCATGTCTAAACGCGCAACCGTCGACGGCAACGAGGCTGCGGCTTCCGTCGCCTATCGCCTCAGCGAGACGATAGCGATCTATCCGATCACCCCAAGCTCCCCGATGGCTGAGCTGTGCGACGAGTGGGCGAGTCGCGGGAAGACCAACATCTGGGGTGTGGTTCCGGAGATCGCCGAGATGCAGTCGGAGGCCGGAGTAGCGGGTGCAATCCACGGTGCGCTCCAAGCCGGGGCGCTGGCCACGACGTTCACGGCCTCCCAAGGGCTCCTACTTATGATTCCGAATATGTACAGAATTGCGGGAGAACTCACGCCGTTCACCATGCACGTAGCTGCGCGTGCGTTGGCCACGCATGCGCTGTCGATCTTTTGCGACCACTCGGACGTGATGGCGTGTCGCCAGACGGGTTTCGGTTTACTGGCATCGAACTCAGTCCAAGAGGCGCAGGACATGGCCGCCGTCGCTCACGCCGCGAGTCTTTTCTCGCGGGTCCCCTTCTTGCACTTCTTCGATGGCTTCCGGACCTCGCACGAACTGGCGAAAATCGAGGAGCTCTCCGACGATGACCTTGCGAACCTGATCTCGGAGGACGCGGTTCTAGCTCACCGCCGGCGGGCTCTCACTCCCGATCGTCCCGTGATGCGGGGCACCGCCCAGAATCCCGACGTTTTCT
>Ga0081455_10006283_pt1 | contig 12773 bp, 6 predicted proteins | sample TabmetS3T2R1_FD_70207 | JGI IMG/M metagenome (GOLD analysis project Ga0081455, IMG submission 70207) | Tabebuia heterophylla rhizosphere microbial communities from the University of Puerto Rico - S3T2R1 | ecosystem: Host-associated > Plants > Roots > Rhizosphere ... | reverse complement strand
CGCGGAAGGTAGGGGCGATGGGAATCGCGTTCGCCGTGACGTACGCCCTGAGTGCCGGCGTCGCCGGTGCGCGCTACACACCGGGTGAGCCGCCCGGTGTCGACCCGGGGACGCCCCCGTTCTCCGGGTCGGCCAATCCGATACCCACCGAGCCGGCCGGCCTCGATCCGTCGAAGAGCCAGCTGCAGGCGATCTTCGACAAGGACGTGGCCGCCGGTGGCACGTCGTACTGGTTCGACCGCATCCTCGCCCGCCCGTTCCTGAACGCGTCCGGCGAGGATTCGTTGATGACCCGCGGTCGGGCACTGTTCATGTACACGCACAACCCGTCGGCGCTCGGCTTCGTCTCAGCCGGCGCCAACAACAACGGTGACGGCGGCCAGGGCAACGGCTGGGCGTACCGGCAGCCGTTGGCCGCGACCAACCCGCCGACGGTGCGCAACCTGTACACGATCAGCCTGTCCGGCGGCGCGGTCACCGAAGACACCGCGCAGCGGGTGCAGTATCCGAGCTACTTCTCCGCCGTCTTCAACCGAACCGGGCTGTCGGTCGCGGAGAAGAAGTTCATCACCGACAACAACGTCGCGGTCACCGACCTGACGCTGACGAACACCGGCAGCGATGCGGTGACGACGACGGTCACGGCGAACTCGCCGCTCACGACCACTGCGTCGGCCGACGGCAGCGAGCTGACCGGCACGGTCACCCCGCGGTACGCGCTGACGACGATCTTCCCGCGCTTCAGCGGCGACGGTTTCTCGGTCAGCGGCACCAACCTGACCCGCGACGTGTCGCTCGCCCCGGGCGCGTCGGTCAGCCTCAAGGTGCAGCTCGGCGCCATCGCGAACGAGATTCCCGCATCGACGACGGACTACCAGCGCTACCGCGGCTACGACGCGCAGACCGCGTGGCTGAAGCAGCTGTACGAGTACAACCAGTTCTGGGTCGACAACGTGCCCTATCTCGACATCCCCGACAAGAACGTGGAGAAGATCTCCTACTACCGCCTGTGGGAGAACCGCTTCAACATGTTCGACGGCAACATCCCGGGCAACGACTACCAGTTCCCGGCGGACCTCGAGGGCGCGCTCGGTTACAACAACCAGATCTCGCTGACCGTACCCATGCGTATGCAGGATCTGCAGTTCTATCGCGACCCGCTCTACTCGTACGGGCCGTGGCTGTCGCAGGGTGAGGAGTCGGGCTGCCTGTCGTTCCACGACAACCCCGGCAACACCGGGAACTGGAACAACACCTACGAGCAGTGGACCGCGCAGCAGGCGTGGCAGAGCTACCTGGTGCACGGCGGCCCGAAGTCGATCGTGCAGAACCTGGCCAGGTACGCCGAGTGCGACGTCAAGCAGACGCTCGCCAAGTTCGACACGAACGGCAACGACCTGATCGAGTACTCGGCCGGCACCCTGCCGGGCAATGACGCCGACTCGGTCGCCTTCAAGTACTACGGCACCCGGCCGCAGGACCGCACCGAGAGCTCGTACTGGTACGCCGGGGCGCAGGCCGCGGCCGCCGAGTACACGCTGCTCGGGAACAAGGCGAAGGCCGACGAGATGACCAAGATCGCCGACCAGGTCAAGAACTCGATCATGACCAACCTCTGGGCCGACGGGCCGGTGACCAACCCGCCCGACACCCCGAACGGTCAGGCCACCGGGCCGCGCGTGGCCGGCAAGATCGGCAACGCGGTCAAGCTCAACGGCAGCACCGAGTACGTCAACCTGCCCCGCGGCATCGTGAGTGGGCTGAACGACTTCACCGTGTCCGCGTGGGTCAACATGGGTGCGGACCCGAGCTGGTCACGCATCTTCGACTTCGGCTCCGGCACCGGCAACTACATGTTCCTGACCAACAACGGCGGCGGCGCCGGCGTCCGGTTCGCGATCACGACCGGCAGCGGCGAGCAGCAGATCAACGCCACCAACGTGCATCTGCCGCTGAACACGTGGACGCATGTCGCGGTCACGCTGTCGGGGAGCACAGGCACGCTGTACATCAACGGCAACCCGGTCGGCACCAACACGAGTATGACGCTGCACCCGTCGGACCTCGGCAACACGAACCAGAACTGGATCGGCCAGTCGCAGTTCGGCGGCGACCCGCACCTGAACGCGACGGTCGACGACTTCCAGATCTACGGCCACGCTCTGGCGGCGTCCGACATCGCGACGCTGGCCGGCGGGCAGCCGGGTGCCGGTGACGTGGCTTCGTACAAGTTCGACGAGGCGTCGGGCGCCACGGCCACCGACTCGTCGGGCAACGGCAAGGACGCGACGATCGTCTCGCCGGTCAAGCCGACGCTGACCTGCCCGGGCAAGGTGTTCCTGCAGCGCGATCTCACCACCGGCAATCTCGTCTGCTGGAAGGACCAGCAGAACTTCGCCCCGTTCATCGACGGCATCCCGCCGGACGACCCGAACTACACGCAGGCGCTGCGGTACTACGCCGACCCGAACGAGTTCCCGCTGTTCCCGGTCTACACCGCCAATCAGGCTGATCAGGAAGCCGACGTCGCCTGCGAGGCGTGCAGCCACGGCAGCAACAACTTCTCGAACATCAACGAGACGTTGCAGGCCCGGCTGTTCTCGAAGGCGATCCGCGACTATCCGACGCAGTACATCACGCCGGACATGTACTGGCAGATGATCGAGTGGCAGGCGTGGAACGAGGACATCAACGGCGACAACCGGTTCCCCGACAACAACGAGTTCTTCTCCGACTGGGACCCGACCAGCCAGACGCTGGACCGCTCCTTCATCCACCACGACGTGCTCGGCTCGTTCAACTGGATGATGTACCAGGACGTCGCGGGCTTGCAGGCGCGACTGGACAACCAGGTCGAACTGTGGCCGATCGACATGGGCCTCGACCACTTCACCGTCAACAACATGAGCTACCACGGCGCCAACGTCACGATCGTGTGGCAGCGTCCGGGCGGCAAGCAGTACTACCCGGCTGCCCCGATGGGCTACTCGCTCTACGTCAACGGGCAGCGGGCGTTCACGGTCGACGACCTGGCTCACGTGTCGTGGAACTCGGCCACCGGCGCGGTCAAGGTGCTGGACGGCAGCGACACGCACACGACGGCGCACGCCGCGGTGAAGCTGCTCGCCGCCGACCAGGTCGGCCTGTCCGACAACGCCCGCGTGGTGGACAGCTTCAGCAAGGCCGGCGTCGACCTGACCACGCCGCCCGGGCTGAACCGCAACGTCGCGCAGGGCAAGACGGCGACGGCCTCGTTCACCACGACCAGCCCGGCGTCGCAGGCGACCAGCCCGGCCAACGCCGTCGACGGCTTCACGATCAGCGGCCTGCCGATCACGTCCGGCCGCTACGTGGGAACCAACCCGATCTGGGGTGACGTGGGTTCGCCCAACGCCCAGGACTGGCTGGCCGTCGACCTCGGGAAGCCGACCCGCGTAAGTGACGTGAAGCTGTACTTCTACAACAACAAGGCGTTCGGCTCCGGCGGCAACACGTACCGGCAACCGGCGTCGTACACCGTGCAGTACACCAACGGCACCGACTGGGTCGACGTGCCGAGTCAGCAGCAGTCCCCAAGTGCGCCGGCGGCCAATCTCAACGACGTGACGTTCAGTCCGGTCGTCACGAGACAGCTGCGCGTGGTGATGACGCGGATGACCGGATTCGCGGTCGGCGTCAAGGAGATCCAGGCGTTCAGCACGCCGCCGCGGGCCTGCACGAGCACGCTGACCGGGACGCAGAACGGTCCCGTCACCGTCACCGGCGTGACCTGCCTGGCTGACGCCACGGTCTCCGGACCGGTCACGGTGCGGCCCGGCGGCACGCTCGTCGCGGGTGGCTCGACGATCCGCGGACCGGTGTCGGCCAGCGGCGCCGCCGACGTGCTGATCGGCAACACCACGATCACCGGTCCGGTGACGATCAGCGGCACGACCGGCTCGGTAACGATCGACGACGAGAGCACGGTCAACGGCCCGGTGACGGTTACCGGATCGGGCGCCGTCGCGGTGGCCGGGGCGCAGGTGACCGGCCCGGTCAGCGTGAGCGGCAACACGGGCTCGACGGTCGTCGCCGCGAACACGCTCGCTGGACCGCTCGCCTGCTCGGACAACGCTCCGCCGCCGACCAACCTCGGCGACGCGAACGCGGTGAGCGGACCGAGCAGTGGGCAGTGCAGCGGGCTATGACCTACGCAGCACGGCGATCGGGCAACTTCGTGCGGCCGCCCGCCGCACGGAGTTGCCCGTTCGGAGAGGAGCGGCCTTGAGGTACGTGATCGGAGTCGACTTCGGCACCCTGTCGGGGCGCGCCGTGGTGGTTCGGGTCGAGGACGGCGAGGTGCTCGCCAGTGCCGTCCACGACTACGCCAACGGCGTGATCGACGCCCGACTGCCGGGCGGCGACCGGGACCTACCGGCCGACTGGGCCCTGCAGGATCCGGCCGACTGGATCGCCGTCCTCGGCTCCGCCGTACCGACCGCGGTGCGCGAGAGCGGCGTCGACCCCGACCGCATCGTCGGCATCGGCACGGACTTCACCGCGTGCACGGTGCTGCCGACGACGGCCCAGGGCACGCCGCTCTCGTCGCTGGACGCCTGGCGCGCGCACCCGCACGCGTGGCCGAAGCTGTGGAAGCACCACGCTGCGCAGCCGCACGCCGACCGGATCACCGCGGTGGCCCACCGGCGCGCCGAGCCGTGGATCGCCCGCTACGGCGGGCGGATCTCGTCCGAGTGGCAGTTCGCCAAGGCGTTGCAACTGCTCGAGGAGGACGCCGAGGTCTACGCCGCCACGCAGCGCTGGATCGAGGCGGCCGACTGGATCGTCTGGCAGCTCACCGGGCACGAGACGCGCAATGCCTGCACGGCCGGCTACAAGGGCATCTACCAGGACGGTCATTATCCGAGCGCGGCGTACCTGGCCACGCTGAATCCGGCGTTCGCCGACTTCGTCGAGACCCGGCTGGCCCATCCGCTCGCGCAGCTGGGCACGCCGGCCGGGACGCTGACCGAGGCGGCGGCGCGCCTGACCGGGTTGCCGGCCGGCATCACCGTGGCGGTGGGCAACGTCGACGCCCACGTCACCGCGCCGGCCGCGCAGGCCGTCGAACCCGGGCAGCTGCTGGCCGTGATGGGTACCTCGACCTGTCACGTCATGTCCTCGGACGTGCTCGCCGAGGTGCCCGGCATGTGCGGCGTCGTCGACGGCGGCATCGTCGCCGGGCGGTACGGGTACGAGGCCGGGCAGAGCGCAGTCGGCGACATCTTCGCCTGGTGGGTCGACCACGCCGTTCCGTCGGCTTACGTCGAGGCGGCCGGCGGCGACGTGCACGCATACCTCAGCGCCCTGGCCGCCGGCGCACCGGTCGGCGCGCACGGGCTGATCGCCCTGGACTGGTGGAACGGCAACCGGTCGGTGCTGGTCGACCACGAGCTGTCCGGCGTCATCGTCGGGCTGACCCTGGCCAGTCGCCCCGAGGAGGTGTACCGCGCACTGCTCGAGGCCACGGCGTTCGGCACCCGGCGCATCATCGAAGCGTTCGAGAGCTCGGGCGTCGCCGTCGACGAGCTGGTCGTGGCCGGCGGGCTGATCAAGAACCCGGTCCTCATGCAGGTCTACGCCGACGTGACGGGCCGGACGCTGAGCATCGCCGAGTCCGATCACGGATCGGCACTGGGGTCGGCGATCCACGCCGCGGTGGCGGCCGGCGCCTACGCCGACGTGCCGACCGCCGCCAAGGCGATGGGCCGGGTGCGCCCCGGCGCCTACCGGCCGGACGCCGACCGGCAACGCGCCTACGACGCGCTGTACCGCGAGTACGTCACGCTGCACGACTACTTCGGCCGCGGCGAAGGCGCCGGCGGCAACGACGTGCTGCACCGGCTGCGCCGCATCCGCAACGAGGCGGTGCGATGACCGCCACCGTGTCGACGACGATCGCGCAGGCTCGCGCCGAGCTGGTGTCGCTGCACCAGGAGCTCGTGCGCTACGGCCTGGTCGTGTGGACGGCCGGCAACGTGTCGGCCCGAGCCGTCGGCGACGTCTTCGTGATCAAGCCGTCGGGCGTGCCGTACGAGCAGCTGACCGCCGAGTCGATGATCGTGTGCGACCTCGACGGCAACGTGGTCGAGGGCGAGCTGGCCCCGTCGTCCGACACGGCCGCGCACGCCTACGTGTACCGGCACCTGCCGCACGTCGGGGGAGTCGTACACACCCACTCGACGTACGCCAGCGCCTGGGCGGCCCGGGGCGAACCCATCCCGTGCGTGCTCACCGCGATGGCCGACGAGTTCGGCGGCGCCGTTCCGATCGGGCCGTTCGCGATCATCGGCGACGACTCGATCGGGCGCGGCATCGTCGACACGTTGCGCGGTCACCGCTCGCCGGCCGTGCTGATGCGCAACCACGGGGTGTTCTCCATCGGCGCCGATGCGCGGGCTGCGGTCAAGGCCGCGGTGATGTGCGAGGACGTCGCCCGCACCGTGCACGCGGCCCGGCAACTCGGCGCGACCGTGCCCATCCCGGCTGAGTCCGTCGACCAGCTCTTCGAGCGCTACCAGACCGTCTACGGCCAGAGGGGCACGCCATGACCAAACCGCGGATCGGGCTGCTCGGGATCATGCAGGAGCTCTACGACGACATGATCCCCGGCATTACCGAGCACCAGAACCGCTACGCCCACGCGGTCGCCAACCGGCTCGCCGACGTCGCCGACTTCGTGGTCGGCGATCCGGTCCGTGACCGCGACGACGCCGAGCGGACCATGCGCAAGTTCCAGAACGACGACCTGGACGGCGTGCTCGTCACGATGCTCACCTACGGTCCGGCCATGCGCGTCGCCCGGCTGCTGAGCGAGAACCGGCTGCCCGTGCTGCTCGCGAACATCCAGCCCGAGCCGCAGGTGACCGCCGCCTGGGACATGGCCGACATGACCTACAACCAGGGGATCCACGGCGCGCAGGACACCGCCAACGCGATGGTCCGGGCCGGCCGGCGCTTCGCCGTGCTGACCGACGACTGGAAGAGCGACCGGTTCCGCGAGGACGTCGCCCGCTGGGCTCGTGCCGCCCGGGCCGTCACCGCCTGGCGCTCGTTGAAGATCGGTGTGTTCGGCTACGCGATGAACCAGATGGGTGACATCCGCGTGGACGAGAACGCGCTGGTGCGCTCGCTCGGCCCGCAGATCGACTTCCTCGCGCCCGGCGACCTGTTCCGCGAGATGCAGACCGTGCCGGCCGAAGACATCGCCAAGCTGCGCGCCGGCGAGGACGACCGCTTCGAGATCGACCCGCGGCTGTCCGACGAGGAACGCGACGACCACGCCCGGATGCAGCTGGCCATCCAGCGCATGCTCGACGAGCGCGGGTACCGCGCCTACTCCACGCACTTCGACGCGATCGGCGAGGACGGCCGGTTCGCCCGGCTGCCGCTCGCGGCCGCGTCGGCGCTGATGGCCGAGGGGTACGGCTACGGCGCCGAGGGCGACGCGCTGGCCGCCGCGATGGTGTACGCCGGCCACCAGCTGATCGGCGACGGCCACTTCACCGAGATGTACGCGATGGACTTCCCGTCCGACTCGATCCTCATGAGCCACATGGGCGAGGGCAACTACGCCATCGCGCGCACCGATCGGCCGGTCCGGCTGATCAAGCGGTCGCTGGGCATCGGCCGGCTGGCCGACCCGCCGACCTTCCTGTTCCAGTACCGGCCCGGTCCGGCGACGCTGGCCTCGCTGGTGTCGCTCGGCGGCGAGCGGTTCCGGCTGGTCGTCGCCGAGGGCGAGAACCTCGACAGCGCCGAGCTGCCCGCGCTCGAGATGCCGTACGGGCAGTTCCGGCCGGCGTCGGGCCTGCGCGCGTGCATGAACGCCTGGCTGGCCAACGGCGGCACGCATCACATGGTCATGAACCTGGGGCATCACGCGGCGGACTGGCGGGACTTCTGCCTGCTCGCCGGCATCGAATTCGTCACGGTGTAAGCAACCATTCCCTGGAAAGGGGGAGCAATGGTCACCTCAATAGGTCGGCGGGGCGTTCTCGCGAGCGTGCTCGTGGCGGCGCTCGCACTGACGGCCTGTCAGGGAGGCAGCAAGAAGGGGGGCGGCAGCGGCGGTACCAAGGCCGCGGACGACGGCACCACGCTGACGTTGTGGACCCGGGCCCCGACGCAGGCCTTCACCCAGTCGCTGGTCGACGCCTACAACAGCAGCCACAAGAACAAGGTCAAGCTCACGGCGTTCCCGGCCGACAGCTATCAGCAGAAGGTGGCCTCGGCGGCCGGCGCCAAGCAGTTGCCCGACATCCTCGCGTCGGACGTCGTCTACGCGCCGAACTACGCGTCGAAGGGCATCTTCGCCGACCTCACCGACCGGGTGAACACCCTGCCGTACAAGGACAAGCTCGCACCGGGACACGTCAAGGCGGCCACCTTCGACGGCAAGCTGTACGCCGTGCCGCACGACCTGGACATGTCGGTGCTGTTCTACAACAAGGTGCTGTTCCAGAAGGCCGGCCTCGACCCGAACACGCCACCCACGACGATGCAGCAGGTGTACGACGACGCCGTCAAGATCAACAAGCTGGGCGGCGGCGTGCACGGCTACTTCTTCGGCGGTGACTGCCCGGGCTGCATGCTGTTCACGACCTGGCCGATGATCTGGGCCGACGGCGGCTCGGTCATCAACGACAAGGGCGACGCGTCGACGATCAACAACCCGCAGGCGGCCGCGATCTACAGCCTGTACCGCAAGATGTTCGGCGAGGGCCTGACGCCGGCCAGCGTCAAGTCCGAGAACGGCCCGACCTGGACCCAGGCGTTCACCGACGGCAAGATCGGCATCCAGCCGTTCGGCGCCACCGCTCTGCAGACGATGAAGGAGGGTCCCGCTCTGCAGGTCGGCGTATCGCCGATCCCCGGGCTCAACGGCGGCAAGTCGTCGTTCGTCGGAGGTGACGTCATCGGCATCACTTCGACGAGCAAGCACACCGACCAGGCCTGGGACTTCATCTCCTGGACGCTGTCCGACCAGGCCCAGGTCGAGGTGATCGCCAAGAACAAGAACAGCCCGGTGCGCAGCGACCTGGCCAGCAACAAGTACGCCGCGCAAGATCCGCGGCTCGTCACGTTCAACCAGCTCTCGACCGAGGGGCAGACGCCGATCTCGGTGAACTTCGGGCAGACGTACAACGACCCGAACGGGCCGTGGACGTCGACCGTGTTCGACGCCGTGTTCGGCAGCAAGGACCCGGCCCAGGAGTTGGACGACCACAACGGTTCGATCAGCGCGTCGCTGTCCGGCGGCGGCTGAACCACCGACGGTTTTGGTCACCAGGCCGGATATATAGGACCTGGTGACCAAAACCGGGACGGAGTCGGCATGACCTTGGTTGCGTCACGGGAACGGCGCCGGACGGCCCCGCCGCGTGGCACGCGTCGGCGATCGGCGCTGCGGCGACGGCGGGCCTATACAGGTGCGCTGTATGCCGCGCCGATGGCGGTGATCGTCGGCGTCCTGTTCGTCATTCCCCTGGGGCTGATGCTCTGGATGTCGGTGAACGACTGGCCGCTGCTCGGCGCATCCAGCCCGAACGGGTTGAAGAACTACAAGGTGCTGTCCGACTCGCTGCTCACCGACGCGATCTGGTTCACGGTCAAGTACACGATCGTCACGACGGTCGTGCTCAGCCTGATCTCGTTCGGCCTGGCGCTGCTCGTGCAGGAACAGCGGCCCGGCATCGGCCTGTTCCGCAGCGTGTTCTTCCTGCCGGCGGCGGTCGGCCTGGCCTCGGCCAGCCTGCTGTTCTACAGCCTGTTCGTGAACGACCAGTCGCCGTTGAACAGCGTGGCCCGGTGGCTGGGCCTCACGCACGGCACGGTCGACTGGCTCGGCACGTCCAACCACGCACTCGCGTCAGTCGTCGGCATGATCACCTGGCGGTTCGCCGGGTTCTACATGCTGATCCTGATGACCGGCCTGCAGGCCATCGACCCGCAGCTGTTCGAGGCGGCCCGCACCGACGGGGCGAATCGGTGGCAGATCATGCGCAGCATCACGCTGCCGCTGCTGCGGCCGTCGCTCGCGCTGATGCTCATCCTGTCGATCACCGGTTCGCTGCTGGCGTTCGACCAGTTCTTCATCCTGACCGGTGGCCGGCAGCACACGGCCACGGCGGTGATCGCGATCTACCGGCAGGCGTTCATCCGTCAGGATCTCGGCGGGGCCGCGGCGATCTCGGTCGTTGTGCTGGCGGTGCTGCTGATCATCAACGGCGCGCAGCTGTTCATCCTGCGCCGGGAGAGGTGAGCTCGTGGCCCACACGCGAACGCTCGGCCGCCAGGCCGGTTTCTACTCCACCTCGACGGTGCTGGCCGTCCTGTTCCTCTTCCCGATGGTGTGGACGCTGTACTCGTCGGTCCACGGCCAGCAGGCCACCAACGGCGCCGACCCGGATGGCTACGGGCTGGCCAACTACCGGCGGCTGTTCGACTACGGCGCCGGTATCGGCAGCTACCTGGTCAACAGCGTCGTCGTCTCGCTGATCACGGTGGTGGTCACCGTCGTGCTCGCGACGTTCGGCGGGTACGCCATCGCCCGGTTCGACTTCCCCGGCAAGAACGTGCTGTTCCTGGTGACGCTGGCCATCCTGATGGTGCCCTACACGACGATCCTGATCCCGCTGTACGTGTTCCTCGGCTGGATCCACCTGCAGAACTCGCTGCTCGGGCTGGCGCTGGTGCTCGCCGTCTTCCAGTTGCCGTTCGGGCTGTTCATGATGCGCAACTCGTTCGAGTCGCTGCCCATCGAGCTCGAGGAGTCGGCGCTGATCGACGGCTGCACGCCGACCGGGGCGCTGCGCCGGGTACTGCTCCGTGGCGTGATCCCGGGACTCGTCACCGTCGCGCTGTTCGCGTTCCTGGCGTCGTGGAACGAGTTCGTCGCGCCGCTGATCTTCCTCACCGACGGCAGCAAGTTCACCCTGCCGGTGGCGCTGTTCAACCTGCAGTCAGGCAACAACAACGTCGTCGACTTCGGCGCGCTGCAGTCCGGCGTGGTGATCGCCGCCGTGCCGTGCGTGGTGATCTTCCTGCTCCTGCAACGGTTCTACGTGCGCGGGTTCACCTCCGGCGCGGTGAAGGGATAGACATGTCAATGCCTGGACCGGTCGCTCCGACCGGTGCCGCCGTGGCGGTCCTGTCGCCGCTCACCCTCGACGCCGTCGCGCTCGACCCCGACGGCCACCTCGGCGGGTGGCAGCACCGCAGCGCCGACGTCTCGTTGCCCCACTGCATCGACAACCTCGAATCCAGCGGCGCGCTGGGCAATCTGCGCCACGTCGCCGGCCGGGGCGAGCAGCCCTTCACCGGCATGTGGTTCGCCGACTCGGACGTCTACAAGACGCTCGAGGCGGCCGCGTGGACGGGCGGGGCCGGCGCGTTACGCGGATTCGTCGACGAGACGACCGAGCTGCTCGGTGCCGCGCAGGGCAGCGACGGCTACCTCAATTCCTGGTACCAGCTCGACCACGCAGCCGACCGTTGGCGTGACCTGCGCTGGGGCCACGAGCTGTACTGCGCCGGACACCTCATCCAGGCCGCCGTTGCCGCTGACCGTACCGGGGCGAACGGCAAGCTGATCGAGGTCGCGACCCGGTTCGCCGACCTGCTCGTCGAGCGGTTCGGCCCGAACGGCCAGGACGGCATCTGCGGTCATCCGGAGATCGAGACCGCACTGGTCGAGCTGTATCGGCAGACCGGGCGCCGCCCGTACCTGGACCTCGCCGCCCGGATGATCGACCTGCGCGGGCACCGGATGCTCGACCGCAAGAACCAGGCGTCCGACATCTCCGACCGCGGATTCGGGCTGCAGTACTTCCAGGACCACGAGCCGGTTCGCACGGTGACGGCCGCGACCGGGCACGCCGTGCGGCAGCTCTACCTGGAGGCCGGCGTGGTCGACGTCGCGGTCGAGACGGGCGACGCCGAGCTGCTGGCCGCGTCCGAACGCATCTGGGACGACCTGTTCGCGCGCAAGACGTACCTCACCGGCGCGCACGGCTCGCGGCACCGTGACGAGGCGATCGGTGACGCGTACGAGCTGCCGTCCGACCGCGCGTACGCCGAGACGTGCGCGGCGATCGCCAGCTTCCACTGGAACTGGCGGCTGCTGCTCGCAACCGGGCGGCACCGCTACGCCGACGAGATGGAGCGTGTCCTCTACAACGCGATCGCCGTCTCGACCGCGGTGGACGGCCGGCACTTCTTCTACTCGAACCCACTGCAGCTGCGGGCCGGGCACGACGGTTCGGACGAGGACGCCCCGTCGCAGCGGCTGTCGTGGTACCGCTGCGCGTGCTGCCCGCCCAACCTGGCCCGACTGCTGGCCTCGCTGTCCGGATACGTGGCCACCACCGACGCGTCCGGCGTGCAGTTGCACCTCTACACCCCGGCCACCGTACGCACCGGTACGGTCGAGCTGCGAGTGCGCACCGAGTACCCGTGGGACGGCCGCGTCGAGATCTCCGTCGAGGGCGCCCCGGCGCAGTGGACGCTGGCGCTGCGCGTGCCGGGCTGGTGCACCGAGTTCCGGGCGATCGTCGATGACGAGCCGGTCGCGGCCGACGTCGACGACGGCTACCTGCGGCTGCGCCGCTCGTGGCCGGCTACCAGCACGGTGGTGCTCGAGCTGGCCATGCCGGCCCGGCTGGTCGCGCCGCATCCGCGGGTGGACGCCGTCCGGGGGAGTGCGGCGCTGGCCCGCGGCCCGCTCGTGTATT
>Ga0081455_10006282_pt1 | contig 12773 bp, 9 predicted proteins | sample TabmetS3T2R1_FD_70207 | JGI IMG/M metagenome (GOLD analysis project Ga0081455, IMG submission 70207) | Tabebuia heterophylla rhizosphere microbial communities from the University of Puerto Rico - S3T2R1 | ecosystem: Host-associated > Plants > Roots > Rhizosphere ... | reverse complement strand
CGAGTTCATCACATTGGTGGCAGATGTGGCGGCTTGGCCGGGAGGCGCGCTCGCCCCGCTCATGGCATCGCCGTTCCGAACCATCAGAACGCGAGTGACAGGCGTCCTCCTGATGGGGTTGGGCATCATCGCGCTGGTGATGCCACACGTGGCGGGCCGCTGGTCGCTTGCGATCCTGGGTGTCTTGTTGATCGGGGTGGGTATTGCCGAGACCTATGCCGCCTTTAGGTCCGCGCACGGCGGTGAGGCAAGCTCGTACCTCGAGGGCCTGCTCGCAGCGCTCGCCGGAAGCGTCCTGTTGCTGAGCTCAGCCCTGGTGCTCGACGGATTGCTGATCCTGCTGATCGGCATCCTGCTGGTCGACGGATTGGCAAAACTCTTCAATGCTTGGCGCAAGTCCCGGCCCAACCGCTTCGCGTTGCTGCTCAACGGACTCCTTGCTTTCGGATGCGCAGCGGCAATCTGGTATCTGAGCCGCTTCGTCGGCGTCGCGTCAGCCATCGGTATCGCCATCGGGGTCTATATTGCGGCTGCGGGCTGGCGGATGGTTCTGACGCCGTCGAAATCGCCAGCCACCGGCGCGGCCGCTTTGGCGCTGAACAGTCACCCTGACCCCGGGCTCGGCATGCGGGGGAACAAAATGTTCGGCCGGCTGAGATCCAAGGCCGATACCGGGACGCCATTCGCTCTCGCGGCTGATCTGTTCTGGATGTCAACGATAGCGGTCGTATTCCTCGCCATCCATGCCGGACGAATGCCGCTATCCGATGATCTGCTCGGCGCCGTTGCGCCGGTTGTCGCGACGGCGGGAGATCTGCTGATGACGCTCGTGTGGGCCATGGCGCTCATATTGCCGGTGCGGCTGGCATGGCGGCGTGCAACGAGACCGATCGAACGCGCGGCCTGGGCGCTGCGCTTCAAGCCAAAGGCCGCCTCCCTGAACAAGCCGGCGGAGTGGCTGATGAACCGATGGCTTGATAAACGCTTCAGTTTTAGTCTGCGCTTGAGTAAGAGCCGCATCTCGTTGGCGTCGGGGCTCGCCCTGTTGTTGCGGCTTGGTCTGCCAATCACGGCATTCTTCGTTGCGTTCAACCCGATCTGGGGCTTCAGCTGGTATTTCAACACGGAAAGCTGGGCGACGGGAATTTATCAAAAGCTGACAGAACTGCGGGTGGACACGTGGCGTGCCAGCATGATCAATGCGGTCACGCGAACTTATGGCGGCGGTGATGAGCTTTTCCGGGTTGAGCCTAAAGGCATTTCAGGACGTGGCGACTTCAGCTTTCTCGTCATTGGCGATCCCGGCGAGGGCGACGCCTCGCAGTATTCCCTGGCGTCGCGTTACCTCAGGCTGGGACAGAATGATGATGTGAAGTTCCTCGTGGTGTCTTCGGACGTTATCTATCCGGCCGGGGCGATCGAAGACTACGAAGCCAAGTTCTATCTTCCGTTCCAGGGGTTCGCAAAACCTGTTTATGCGATTCCCGGCAATCACGACTGGTTTGATACGCTCGAAGGGTTCAACGCTAATTTTCTCGAAGACAAGGCCGCGCGCGCTGCTATGGCAGCCCGTGTCGACGCCGATCTGAACCTGACCAGTACGAATGCGCAGCGCATCGACTGGCTTATGGCGTATGCCGAGCGCATGCGCCGCTTGTACGCCGTCAACACCGGAAACCAGCGGGCGCCGTTCTTCGAATTGCAAACCGACGACTTTGCGTTGATTGCAATCGATACGGGCATCCTGCGCACGGTGGACGAGTGGCAACGCGCGTGGATCGAGCGCGTCCTCGAGCGCAGCCGGGGCAAGTTCATCATTTCGATCGTCGGTCATCCTCGCTTTGCGGGCGGCCGTGATACCGCGGAAGGTGATGAAGCATTTGCGGCGCTCTATGCGCTCCTGACAAGCCACGGGGTCAGGATTGCGATGGCCGGCGATACCCATGACTTTGAATATTACCGGGAGAGCAGCAGCCCGCGCGGCATGCATCATTTCGTCAACGGCGGGGGAGGCGCCTACCTGAGCATCGGTACGGCACTCGATTTTCCCAACCCGCCGGCGGCCAGCCCCTGGGCGTTCTATCCGCGTACGGATCAGCTTCGTGCCAAAATGGATAACGAGATGCCGCTGTGGAAGCAGCCGTTCTGGTACTGGATCAAGTGGTTCAACGCCTGGCCGTTCAGCGTGGAAGCCCTGTCTGGCCTGTTTGATTTCAACCGGGCGCCTTTCTTCCAGAGCTTCATGGAAGTGCGGGTCGAGCGGTCAAAGAAGCGCGTCGTGCTGATCCTCAATGGTGTGCATGGCCCGTTGCTGTGGCGAGACCTGCAAATCGGCGGTGAAGTGGTACCGGCTGGTGTGAGGCCCGACGATTACGTCGAATTCCATTTTCCAATGGACGGGCAGAAATAAGGCCTATGTCCGCTCTTGGCCCACGCATTGCCGCGTTCGTCTGAAGTCGCACATGTCTGCTTTCGGGGGCAAAGCGGACATCATTCTCGAAGTTTAAAATTACAGCCTGGCGCGGCTGTTAAATCATTCCCTACATGAGGGAGTGGCCGCGGCCGCAATTCGTGTTACTTCTGCCGTTGCCCCAAGGGGTTTGTCTGGGCGCGGCGACCCAGGCATCTCGTCTGACAGCACCCTGACAGCAGCGGCAAGAACCCAGCCGTCGAAATCGGCCTCCGCCCCCTGGCACCCCACGAAATCGCCCACGCAAACGGCCGCAACCCCGCCCGACAAAATTTTTTAGCTGAAAGTTTGGCCCTGTCCGCTTTCGGAGACAAAGCAGACATGACCGGTTGGCGATGTCCGCTTTCACGGTCGCTATTGGGGGTAAAGCGGACATGGTTTGCTGCAACGCATATGTCTGCTTCTGACCCAAAGCAGACATGGGCTGTGCGGCAGCACCCCCTTCCAGAACGCTGGTGCCTATTGGTACGATACGTTTTCCTGAGCGCCAGGGGAGGCACCCCCCGTGGCGAATGCCAAAACAGTACTATCACCACGTGTTGAACCAGCTTCGAGGAGGAAATGATGCAGAGGACTGTCCGCTTGAGTGCCATCGCGGCAATGACATCGCTCCTGTCCGTTGCCATCCTGATGACCGCCGCCCATTTCGACGTTGCTCAAGCACAAAAGGGCCGGGCAGCTGCGGTCGCTTGCGGCAACGAACTAACGAAAAAGTGCAGCGGCCTGCAATTAGGCTTCTCACTTAATGCAAACCTAGCGCAACAAGTATCGCGAGGAACCCCCCAGCTACAATGTTTACAAATGAACCAAGAAAATCTTTCCGCAAGATGCGTTGCATTGGCGAACAAGGTTGTGCGCGGGTGCGATAGAGACGCGCGACGTTTTTGCCAAGGCGTCGTTTTGGGTCAAGGCAATATTATCGAATGCCTGACAACCTCCAGGCGTGTGGTTTCCGCGCGATGCAATGCGGCTCTGGATGCCGCTTATCTACGCCAGTAGAATGAGAGTTGATCAGAGACCGCCTAAAGGCGGTCTCTTTTTCTGCATTCACTCATTGCGAACGTCCATTTTTGGCCCCTAGCAGTGCACATGTCCGCTTTCAGGGTAAAGCAGACATGACCGGTTGCGGAAGTCCGCTTTCGCGGTCGCTATTTGGGCAAAGCGGACATCACCTTTGCGCTGCACAAGTCTGCTTATGACCCAAAGCCGACATGCGTTAGTGCACCCGCAAACGTCCGTTCTTGAGGATAAAGCGGACATGAATTGATATAGGTCAAGGGCAGAAGTGAGTTCAGAGCGTTTAGTTCAAGCTTCGACCGAAGTTGATACGGGTGAGAAGGATGTCCAAATCGGCTGCACGAATGCTGCTTTGTGGCTTTGTGTTGTTCAGCTTTTCCGCCAGTGCATTCGATCTGAGTGGCGCTTGGACCACCAGCCTGGAGAACTGCGGCAAAGTTTTCCTGACAAAGAAGAGTAGAGTTTCGTTTACTCGTAACTCTGGTGTTTATGGCAGCGGCTTTATCGTCGAAGGAGACCAGATGAGAGGACCGACAAAGGTCTGCAAAATAACTAACCGCAAGGAAGAAGGCGGCGTTCTGCATTTGATTGCATCGTGCTCTACCGACATAGCGGTGCTTGGCACTCAGGAAGTGGACGCAAAAATAAACAACGATAATCAACTAACTCGGATTTATCCTTCGTTTCCAGAAATGGGAATTTCGTTTTTTCGTTGTAAGCTTTGAGTACTTGCCGAAATGGACCTATGTCTGCTTTTGGCCCAAAGCGGACATTCCAACGCCTGATCCAATGTACTTTGCTTGGAGTAAACGCCGCGTGCCCACGCGGCTTTCATTGCAATGCTATGATTAGAATGAACTCCGTCTGCCCATGCAGCTTTTGTGGCTGCACCTATTTTTGCACGATACTCAGGGCTGGCTTGTGCAGCCTTTAATGCCGCGCTTTTTTTGGCACGATATTCGGGATTTGCCCATCGCGCCTTTGATGCTGCACTCATCTTGGCACGATATTCGGGATTTGCCCATCGTGCACGGATCTTGGATTCAGGATTTGCCCATTGCGCCTTTACTTCTGCACTTTTCTTGGCACGACGATCTGGATTTGACCATTGTGCACGGATTTTGGATTCCGGATCTGCCCATTGCGCCTTTGCTTCTGCACTTTTCTTGGCACGATACTCGGAATTCACCCATCGCGCCTTTGATGCTGCACTCATCTTGGCACGACGATCTGGATTTGCCCATTGTGCACGGATTTTGGATTCCGGATCTGCCCATTGCGCCTTTGTGCCTGCAACTTTTGCTCTTTTCGCCACTTCGTACTGCCAGCCAGCGATGATTCGACCACTACGACACTGCGCCATTCGAGTAACTGCATGCATCATCTTTCTTCGAGCGCGACCTTTTGTGAATTTCGTCAACAGCCAATGCGCAAGGAAATGTTCGCGGTAAGTCAGCTGGACGATATTGCTCTTAGCATTGTTGCCGCCCAAAGAGCCCGGAATGATATGATGGCCTTCGCAGTACTCAGTCAGCACACGGCGCGCAGCACGCGCAATTAGCGCGTCGTACACAGCCCGGTGGTTCATGACCGCACCTCCCGCACCCAGACGCTTGAGTCAACATCATCAGCCGTCGGCACCGAACCGTCTTCCAACTCTGAAGGTGGAATGCGAGCGGCTGAATGATAGGACATGGATCAAAAATGTTCCGCGCTCTCAATGGATGGTCAACGTTATGGGTGAGAGTGCCGCCGACGAGGTGATCGAGTAGCGATCTGAATTGCCGCTCTGCATGAGTCCGCTATTGGCCCAAAGCGGACATTCGGTTTTGCGTTGCACATGTCTGCTTTCGGGGCTAAAGCGGACATGCACAGCGACCCGTCCCGACAAAATTTTCTAAGGTCGAGTGCCAGTCGGTAGTGTTTGTCCTCGATGGATAGCGAGAGTTTTCGACAAAAAGCGTTATGCTTCTAAATGTTACGGCAGGGGCGTTTAGAGATGTCGTGCCGCTCGTAGTACTGAGCTGCAACCACGAGGTTTTGCAATGCGAGGGCTTGGCGACTTTCAACGTGCACAAATGTCCGATGCCGATGCGCGTGTATCTGACCTGATTGGGCGGTTTCGAATATCGATTCGCGCCCAACTGGTCAGCCTTCATTGAAGGCAATTACTACGACTTCGGTTCGCGTGATCGGGTTGTAGTTACCCCCGTCGGCACCGGGTGTCAGTCCCCTGGCTGTCTCTTCAGCGGCAACACGACTGCGGTTAGTGTCCTGGCCGGCTTGCACTACAGATTCTGGGGAGGCATGTAGTTTCCCGACGCAATCAGAACATCGAAACCCCGAGCCATTGGCTCGGGGTTTTATTTTGCTGAGCGCAGGCGATGCGATGTCCGCTATTGGCCCTTAGCAGACATTCGGGTTTGCACTGCACATGTCCGCTTTTGGGGTATAGCAGACATGACAGCTGTAGTGCCCTTTCCGTGTTTTGCTTGGGGCCGTATGATGCTTTTCATTTGCGGCTAGGGACGCGGGACAAACGGCGTCCGGCACGCGACGTGCCGCAAATCGGGGGGACATCTCATGAAATTGCGCGGCCGGGTGCTTGAGCCAGTCGAGCGGTTCTCCGAAATCCTGTTCGGTTTGATAATGGCCCTGACCATCACGGGCGCGGTCAGTGTGGCAGCAGCAGACCGTTTGGCCATTCGGACGATGCTGTTCACGGCACTGGGATGCAATATAGCCTGGGGAATTATCGATGCCGGCATGTATCTGATGGAACGTCTCGGCGAGCGCGGGCGCAATGTGCTGTCCGTGCGCGCTGTACGAGAAGCGGCCAGTCGCGAGGATGCTCACCGACTGATCGCCGACGAGCTGCCGCCGTTGATCGCTCCTGCTCTTCAGCCTGCGCAGCTCGAGTTGATCCGTGAAAGAATTAACACCATACCGGCTGCCGAACTGAGATCCAGACTGACGCGACGCGACTGGAAAGGTGCATTAGGAGTTTGCATCCTCGTGATCCTGTCTACATTTCCGGTCGTGATTCCGTTTATTTTCATTGCAGACGCCAGACTGGCGCTGCGCATTTCCAATGCGCTTGCCGTCATATCGTTATTTCTGTGTGGATTCCTTTTTGGCCGGCATGCGGGACTGCGGCCTTTGACGACAGGTCTGGTTATGGTGGGCGTTGGCATAGCCTTGGTGAGTATTGCGATAGCCCTCGGGGGGTGAATGTGCTCGAGCGACATTTGCCATCGTTTGCTTTCCTCGCAGTCGCTGCGGCGGGGGCACTGCTAATTTCCGATAATTCCGCACTGGGACAGGCTGCACCAGGCAACTATGGCGGTGCGATCAGTCTCGGAGGCCACGGCTGGTCTTCGTTCGAGGGCGCGCCGGCCACCTCGGGCCGCGAGGGCAATCAGCTTGAATTCAGCTTTCGCGGTGGTGTCGCGACCGATTACATCTATCGGGGCACGACATTGTCCGACCGCAAGCCGGCCGCTGGTGGCGCCATCGAAGCAACATTCGGCGCGCTCTACGCTGCCATCGCGATGGCGAGCGTCAGGTTGCCAACCCAGCCGCTTGCTGAAATCACGTTCAGTGGCGGAGCTCGCCGAACAATAGGAGATGTAGATCTTGATTTCGGTGTGAGCTACTTCGCTTACCCGGGGGAAATTCCTGGCTCAGACACGGATTATTGGCAGGCGGGTATCCGCGCCGACAAACGCATCAATGAGGTATTTCGCGTTGCCGGCGGATTGACCTATTCCCCGAATGTTTCAAACACCGGCGCCTGGGGCTGGTACGCGGCCGGTGGCGTGGGCTTCGAGGTGCCGAGCCGTTTCCTCCCGGCGGAGATTGGCGTGTCATTCACCGGTGGCGCAGGTTATTCCTGGTTCGGCAATCAGTCGGCGGAGTTGGGCGGTTTTCCGCTGCCTGCCTATTGGAATTGGCAAGCCGGCGTGACGTTCAGCTACAAGGTCTTCAACCTCGATCTGCGCTACTACGACACGAATCTCTCGAAGGAAGATTGTTTCGTTTTGACCGGCGATCCCAATGCGCGACCGGGCGGCGCAGTCAATCTCATCACGAATCCCGAAGGATTAACGTCGCGCTGGTGCAGCGCCACCTTTGTTGCGAAAGCCTCATTTGCTTTGAATTAGCCGCGCAGAACGTACCAGATCAGAATTGTCTCATGGCCCTTAGCGGGCCTTGATTTTCGCACCGCACATGTCTGATATTGGGGTCAGCGGATATCGCCATTTGTGGCACCGGTGACCATCACATAATCCGACACGGCGCCGTTGGGTGACCGACCTAATACCAGGCTATACGAACATATAAGTTTTACCGTCCTGCCCTGTCGTTAGGCTAACAGGATGTCTTTTGAATTCAGCGAGCCAAATTATTGGTTCAATCGCGCGGACAAAATGCGCGCGCGCCGATCCGATGTGTACTCGAGGGCTGAGACAAATCGGCAGCACGCACGTGACTGCGCCGAGATGGCACGCGCCGCTATAGACCCGCATCTCCAGCACACTTTTCTTGAACTGGAAAAGTTATGGCTGGAGCGCGCCGAAAAATCCGAGGAAAGACCTCTATCGCGCAGGCTTGGTGCGATCATATCCATTATTGGCCCAAAGTGAGCTCGTGCTGCATGGGAGGGTAAAATGCTTACACGGCAAGGACAGTCCGACCTTGGTGCACCGGCGCCACGAACTACGCACAACAAAAAATCCGCCTCGGTGGCGCTGGTGTCCGCGCCGAGCGATGCATCGAAGATAGAAACAAGTTGGGCCGGACGGGTTCCGCACGTGAAGCAGGGGACGTATGCCGATGGCATGCCATTTCACGACCTCGAATACTTGGCATTCAAGCTGGTCCTGAAACCCAATAGCTTCACTTCTCGCAAAAGCCTGTTCAAATTCGGGAAAGTGCTTCGGGCGCCTGCTGAGCAGTGCGGCGTTGAATTTGACCGTGAGGATTTCCGGGACGCACCAATCAAGCTGCGCGAAATTGTGTTCCGAGATACCAAGGACTTCCGGCTGTATAACAATGCGTTCATTCTCCGTCGGCGTATTCCTTATGAGGATGGTTTTCCTTCCGGCGAGCCGGAGATTGTTTTCAAGTTCAGGCACTCGGATATCCAGAAAGCGGCCGAGACCGATGTGCGGCCTCAGATCCGTGGTGCGCATCGGGTGAAGTTCAAGTGTCAGGCCCTGCCACTCAAGGATCGGCTTGGCGGGATGCGCATGCTTTTTTCCCACAACGTGCAATTCCCACGCTCCCACGTCGGAAGCGCCGCCGGCAACGTGTTGCAATTTTCGGTGCTGACGGGGGTCTTCCCGGCGTTGGAACACCTGAAGCAGTCGCCGCGTGAAACAATCTCGCTGGTTAACGGCACGATTGTCGAAGAAGTGCTTCAGGATATCGGGTCACTCGACTTCGGCTCGGGGCTCAAGGTGAAGGCCAACGTGTCAATCTGGCGCACCCGAGGAGAGCACAGGCCGCTCATTGGGGAGTTCGCTTACCAAATTCGTTTCCGCGATAGGAAATTGCTTTCTTTGGATGCGATGAAACGCGCCGAGCGCTTCTTCCTTGGATTGCAATACGCGGCCCGAAATTATATCGAGCTGGGCGCCACGAAGACTGGCGTCGTATACCACATGCTCGGTAACGCCCCGAACTCCCACGAGTAATACCGTGCGGAAGATTGAGCGGCCATGGCGACGGAAATTGAACGCAAGTTCCTGGTGAAGGGCGATGCTTGGCGCGCCCTCGCCAAAGGTATCCCGTACCGGCAAGGCTATCTCAATAGCGCCACGGAACGCACCGTCCGGGTTCGGATCGTGGGCTCACAAGCATTTCTTGCCATCAAAGGTGTCCCGGTCGGAGCGAGCCGGTCAGAATACGAGTATGAAATTCCAATCGATGAAGGCAAGGCAATGCTGGACACACTTGTTGAGAAACCGCTGGTTGAAAAAAAACGCTATAAAGTTCCTGTCGGCAGCCTCACATGGGAAATCGACGAGTTCCTCGGCGACAATGCTGGTCTGGTCGTTGCCGAAATTGAACTCAAGAGCGAAGATCAGACGTTTGAAAAGCCCGCCTGGGTAGGCGACGAAGTCACGAACGATCCCCGCTACTTCAATGCAAACCTCGTAAAGAGACCTTTCGCGCGGTGGTCGTAGCCGGGATTCCTGTGATCAGTATTTGCAAGGATCACCAGGATGGCATGGGATGAAGCCGGCAGGTCGGGACTTGTTTTTCGCCCCTCCCACTGTCGCTTCATGATCACAGCAAGATGACGCGCGTCTATATGGGGCATTCATGAAGTTGCCAAAAATACTTAAGCGGGATGTCCTGGAGATACGGTTCGCGATCAATGTTTTTATCGGGGCGACCATTACCTGGTACGTGCTGACGCACATCTTCGATACCAATGCGATCTGGGCCATAGCCTCAATGATTGCGGCGTCCGATCCGCAGGTTGTGGAGGCGGCGCGGATGTTCAAGTGCCGCATCGCCAACGTTGCAGTTGGCTGTATGGTGGGGTTTCTGTTTCTCGTTGTGGGCGGATCGAGCGAGTGGAAACTGCCGATTGCCTTGGCCGCGAGCGTCCTCGTGTCGTCTTTCGTGATCCAGATCGATACGATGTGGCGTCAGGCGCCGATTACTGCGGCCATTGTAATCGCCGCCGGGCTGACGAACGAGTCGAAGCTGACCGGCATTGAATCCGGCCTGCTTAAGGTCGCTGAGGTTACCTTTGGCTGTCTCGTCGGCCTTGTGGTGAGCTGGGCAATGTCGAAGGCTTGGCCCATCCCTGGCCGCAAGTGAGCTCATATCCCTAGTGCCGGAAGCGGACATTCCCACGCACTAGGTTCCTGTTCGAACCGCACCATTATTCGGCATGGCTATCGGCAACACGATTTCAAACACGCAACCGTCGGAGTCCGTTTTTGCGATCCGCAATTTTCCACCATGCTCCTCGACAATGGTCTGGCAGATGGAAAGTCCCAGCCCCATGCCAGACGGCTTGGTCGTAAAAAACGGCTCGAATACGCGGTCCGTATTCTCGACGGTTATTCCAGGTCCAGAATCCTGGACGTGAAGCACAACAAATTGGCTGTTGAGGCTGGTCGCTAGCCGCAAGCGCCTGTCGCCGGGCGGTGTAGATTCCATCGCGTCAACCGAGTTCTTGACCAGATTGAGGATCACCTGCTGGAGCTGCGTCCGGTCGGCATGGACTTCGGGAAGATCAACCTGGAATTCGGTGGAGACAGATACTCCGTCAAGATTCAAATCTTGCCGCACCAGTGTTAACACCTGACGGGCAACGTCATCGACGCGAAACATCGTCCGCTGATCGCCATGCCGTTTGAACAGCTCGCGGACGCTCGTAATGATATCATCGGCGCGTCGATTATTCGCTCCAATCTTCACAAGACAGGTTCGCGCCTCTTCAAAATCAGGCGGTGTCCTTTTGAGCCAGTTCAATCCGGCGCCAGCCAATGCCCCAATTCCAGCCAGAGGCTGCCTGAGCTCATGCGCCATAGCCGCTGTGGCAGCGTCCAGGCTCATCAGCCGGTTCGAACGCTCGCGACGCAATAGCGCGATCGCGTTGGCGAGACGCGCATAAAGCACCATCGTCTCGGTGAGCAGCGCGACCAGAACCACCGCCGATGCAATCACCCCGAACAGTCTCCCCGCATACCATCCAAGCGAGAAGCGCCCGGTGATCGTAAGCAGCATCGCCATTTCCAGCACCGCCGCAAATGTTACAATTAACAGCCATCGATCGAGGAACGAGGCTTGGCGCGTCCAAAGCAGGACAAAAGCCAGCGCACACATCAACATGCATGTGAGACCGGCATAGGCCGCGAGCGGGGCAAAATTAGTTCCGTCGAGCATGAGTTGCGGCACATACGTATCGCCCGCCATCAGGCCCCATGTGAGTGCGACGACCAGACCAAATACAACCGTTACACTCCAAGAGATGACTGTTTTCGCCGAGGATTGCATCTCGCCCCCGGCGTCCGGTGTGTTGTCCTTCATCAGGGCATATCCGATCACCGAAGCGGGAAAGACAAAATGCCAAATCATAGCCAGCCAGCCTGTTGTCTGAAGCCCTGCATCAAGAAGCCCGTTCGGCCCAAATGCGCGCGGAAAAGCCAGGGTATGCGCCATGATAATCAGCGCCGTGAAAAGGAAGCCGCTCGCGAGCACGAGGATTGCGCGTGATCGAACAATGGCGAATTGGCTATAGAGCAATACGGCCGTGACAAGTTCCGTAACGAACATCGTCGCTTGAATGAACGGGATGAAGCCGTCGCCTTGCGCCAGCGGGACATTCGCAAAGCTGACGGCGACGATGAAGATCAAAAGCAGGACGGCCATCGCTGCGACCGTGAGCCTGCGTTGCAGCATGGTCGCCGGCGTGTTTGCCAGCCAAAATCCAGACGCTTCTGAACCGTCGCGAGCAGCCATCCTACCCCTCCCGGCGCGCGCTCTAGAAAATGCTGATATTTCCAGCTTAATCTCCGCAACATGTTAGTCGAAGCTATTGCGTCTGCAACGGTTCGCCGTGTCGCGGTGGACTAGAATTGTGTAGACTTGCAAAGCTGATCAGCAGCGCAGTATGGGTTTTCCGAGCGTGACAATACAATGAGCCCCCGTTCAGAACAGCAACCGACAGTATTCGTCGTTGACGACGATGCCGCCGTGCGTGAATCCCTTTCAGATCTTCTCCGGTCGGTCGGCTTGCAGGTCAGGACATTTAGCTCCCCGTCGGAGTTTCTGCGAAACAAGCCGCCAGATGGCCCAAGCTGTCTCGTGCTCGACGTGAGGCTTCCTGGAGTGAGTGGGCTCGATTTTCAATCTGATCTAGCCAAGGCAAATATTCAAATTCCAATCATCTTTATGACGGGCCACGGCGATATCCCAATGACAGTACGGGCCATGAAGGCGGGCGCGGTCGAGTTTTTGACCAAGCCATTTCGCGATCAGGACATGCTGGATGCCGTTCAACTCGCGCACAAACAGGATCGGCACCGGCGCGAAATGGATCAATCGAAATCCAATATAAAGGCGAACTTTGAAACGCTGACATCTCGCGAAAAGGAGGTCATGAGCCTCGTGATATCGGGGCTCATGAACAAGCAAGTTGCTGGCGAAATCGGCGTGAGCGAGATCACCGTAAAAGTCCATCGCGGAAGTGTGATGCGAAAAATGGGCGCAAAGTCGCTGGCTGACCTGGTACGTATGGCCGAGGCGCTAGGTCTTGGCC
>Ga0081455_10006281_pt1 | contig 12776 bp, 11 predicted proteins | sample TabmetS3T2R1_FD_70207 | JGI IMG/M metagenome (GOLD analysis project Ga0081455, IMG submission 70207) | Tabebuia heterophylla rhizosphere microbial communities from the University of Puerto Rico - S3T2R1 | ecosystem: Host-associated > Plants > Roots > Rhizosphere ... | reverse complement strand
GTGCCGATTCGTTCGTGTGCAATCGCGGCGATGATGCAGAGTAGCGACTGCCATGAATGGCGCCGCGAGCTCGCCCATCCACGTCATGTCCCCCGTCCGGTATGCGACGAGGCGACCGCATGAAACACCCGCGATGTTCCGGTACACGCCGCGTGTGCTGCGCACCGACCGCTCCACCCACGCCGCCGGGCTTCCGTGCGACTCTCGGGGGATGGAGTGGCAGGACCTTCGCATCCTGCTTGCGATCGCGCGGACCGGGTCGGTCGTCGCCGCGGGGCGAGAGCTCGCGGTCGCGCACACCACGGTGAGCCGGCGGCTGGCGGCGCTCGAGCTGGATCGGCCCGCGCTGTTCGTGCGCGCGGCCAGCGGGCTGGTGCCGACGCCCGAGGGCGAAGCGCTGCTCGAGCGCGCGCGGGGGGTCGAGCATGCGATGCAGGCGCTCGACCGCCGGATCGCCGATCTGAGCGGGCGGCTCGAGGGAACGGTCCGCGTGGCGACCAACCTGGCGTGGGGCGAATGGCTGGCGCCGGTGCTCGGGCGGCTGCGCGAGCGCGCGCCCGGGCTGACGCTGCACGTCCAGATCAGCAACGCGCTGGTCGACCTCGCGCGCCACGAGGCCGACGTCGCCGTTCGCGTGCTGCCGCCCGGGCGGTCGCCCGCGTGGTCGAACGTCGTCGCGCGCAAGCTGGTGTCCGCCGGGTTCGCGCTGTTCGGCGCGCCGCGTTATTTCGAGCGCCGTGGCGAGCGCCGCGGCGAGCCGGCCCGGCCGATCGACGACCTCTCGGGCCACGAGGTCATCGGGTACTGCGGCAACTTTCCGTGGCAGCCGGGCGAGGCGCTGCTCGAGGCGGCCGGTCCACGCGTGCGCTCGGTGATGACCACCAACCACGTGCACGGCGCGATCGCGGCGGTGGCTGCGTTCGTGTTCCCTGCGAGGATCTGCACCAGGTCGGGGAAGACGCGCGTCGGGCTCGTCCCCACCGCGTTGAGGCCCGGCGAGTTGTAGATCGTCGGGTCGTAGACCGTGCTGTCCAGGGCGGTTCCGAACTGCCGGAAGAGTGGCCCCGTGACCTTGGCCGGGTTGACGAGCGCGACCGCCGCGGCGCCGATGTCGTTCTGCTCCCAGAGGTACGTCAGCGCGTCCCCGTCGGCATCCGTGGCGCTCCCGGTGAGCGCGAACGGCGTCCGGTACGGAATCGTGTACGTCGCGGGCGCGTCGACGACCGGCGCCAAGTTGCCCGTCGGCGTGACCGTATTGCCCTGGTTGTCGACCGCGCCGCCCTTGGCGATCTCCCCGACGAAGCCCGTCGCGCCGACGAGGTTCGTCAAGCCCAGCGAGTCGAGGTTCTGTCCGCCGAGCACGCCGCCGAACGAGATCTGGAAGCCGGAGCCGTCGAAGGCGCCGCCGCCGAAGCCCGCGACGACGCCCGTCCCGCCGACGGGAAGGATCCCCGACGTGCCCTGGGTTGTCGTCGTCACCGCTGCGGTGACACCTGACGCGTTCGTGACGGTGAGCTCGCCGACGTCGCCGAGACCGTTGAAGGTGACCGCGTAGCCGGCGTCGGTGAGGCCCGAGATCGTCACCGTCGAGCCGGCGAGCCAGCCGGCGACACCGGCCGTGCCCTTGACCGTCTCGCGCACCGCGCTCGTGCACGCCGCCGGGCACGCCAGATTGACGATCGCGATCGAGGCGACGTCCGTGCTCGCCGAGGCGCCGGAGAACGTGAGCGTGAAGCCGCCGTTGCCGGCACCGTTCGATGTCACCGTTCCGGCGAAGCCGGGAATCGCGTTGACGGCCGCGGCGATGTTCGCATTGCTCAAGGCGAGCCCGCCGGCGCCGATCACGGCCGAGCTCGCGCCGCCGATCTGAACCTGGAAGGACGAGTTCGCCGGGTTGAAGCCGGTGAACGCCACCTGCTGCTGCTCGTTCCCGCCCTGCAGCGCAGCCTGGATCCCAGCGGCGGTGTTGTTCTGCCCCCGGGTGATCGGAACGGTGTCGGCGCCGTTGTAGTTGAGCGTGTACGAGTCGCCGTCCGTGTCGTAGCCGGTCAGGGCAACCTGCTGAACCTCGTTCACGCCCTGCAGCGCTGCCTGGATGCCCGCGGCCGTGTAGTTCGAGCCCCGGACGATCGGCACGGTGTCCGTCCCGTTGAAGCTGAGCGTGAACGAGTCGTTCGTCGGGCCGCCCTTGAAGCTCTCCGTCGTCAGCCCGCTGCAGCTCGGCGCGCAGTTGACGATCGAGAGGTTCGCGACGTCGCTCGCGCCGGAGGCACCGCCAAACGTTGCCGTGAAGCCCGCGTTGGCGGCGCCCGTCACCGTCACCGTCCCGGCGAAGCCCGGGATCGCGTTGATCGCGGCGGTGAGGTTGGCGTCGCTGACGGCGAGGCCACCCAGCCCGATCAGCGCCGAGTTGGCACCCCCGATCTGCACCTGGAACGCGTCCTGCGCCGGGCTGAACCCGCTCAGGCTGACGACCTGGACCTCGTCGCCGCCCGAGAAGTCGCGCAGCGCCGCGTTCTGGACCTCATTGATCGGCGGGCGGGTCGAGCTGACGAAGTTGGCGATCTCCTCGAAGCTCCGCTGCGACCAGTAGGGGTCGCTGTGCGGCTGGAGGTCGTCCTGGCGGCAGATGCCCGCGTAGGCCATGACCGACGACCCGCTGCCCGGCTCGACCGACGTTCCGCCGCTGCGGTTGCCGCCAGAGCAGTTCAGCTGGTTGCCGTTGAAGCTGTGGTTGCCCGCGAACTGGTGGCCCAGCTCGTGCGCGACGTAGTCGACGGCGAAGAAGTCGCCGAACGGGTTCGGGAGGCCGGTGCAGCCTCGGGCCTTCCCGTCTCCGCCGACGACGGCGAGCCCGGCGACGCCGCCGCCGTCCTCGCCGAGGATGATGTGGCCGACGTCGAAGCGGGTCGCACCGACGATCTGCCCAATGACGATGCGGTTGCGGTTGAGCAGCCCGCCGGTGCAACCGGCGGCGAGCTGAGCGGCAGTGAAGCAGGCAGCCGCGCCGCACGGGCCGTACTGCTCCGTCGCGAGTGCCGGCGTGTTCAGGTTGAGGAGGTCGTTCTCGCCGATCAGGATCAGCCGGATCGAGGTCTCGTCCTCGTAGATCTGGTTGACCCGGTTCATCAGCGCGACCTTGGCGGCGGTGACGAGCGCGGGGCCGCCGGAGTCCAGCGAGTAGGACGGGTCACTGAGGAGGGCGAGGCGGTAGGTGCGGAGGACGGGGCCGACCGACGGCCCCCGCGTCTGCTCGACGAGCGCCTCCGCGAGCTGTTCAGCGTCTCCGTCGCGCTCGACGAACGTCCCGCGCGGCTTTCTCAGGTCGCGGGCGAAGTAGCTCAGGTGCCGGCTTCGGTCACCGCGGAACGCCGGGTCGATGTACCAGACCCCTCTTGGCGAGCGAACCGACGCGTGGAAGCCGAGCGGGCTCACGTCGAGCCGGATCGTGGCCGCGACGTCGTCGACGCCGGTGCCCGCGTACGTCTTGATCTCCGGGTGCTTCCTGGCGAGGGCGGGCTCCATGATCGGAGAGGCGTCGACCGCGAAGCGCTGGAACGCGCCGCTGGGAGCAGGCAGCGTGATCACGAGCGGCTGCCGCCGCGCGGCGGCCGTGCGCTCACGAGGCGCCTTGGCCAGGACGACGCGAAGCCGTGCCTGGTCGAGGGTGAAGGAACGGAACTTGCCCGGACGGACGGCGGGTGCGCGGCCGCGCCTCTGGAGCGCCTGCCGACGCGGGATCGCTCGCCAGAACGCTTTGCTCGCATACCGATCCTTGAGCGCGCGCAGAACCTTGACTTCAGGCGTTGCCGCAGGCTGCGCGCTGCGCGCTGCTCCTGCTGCAGGGATCGCGACCGCGATCACGGCGACGACCGCCAGCCCAAGCAGCGCCAGGCGCGGCAGACCCGACTTCGACATTGCTCCCCCTTCCCTCCCTGAACTCGGCCGCGAGCATCCTCCGGCCTCGCCTCCCTGTTGTCAAATCGGTTTGTCTATCGACGAGGCGAACCGGAGGGCCGGGCTCTGCGAATCCGCTGCAACCAATCCACCATGGAGGACTCATGAGCACCCAACGCTCGTTGGCGCAGACACTCGCGCTGCTCTTCGGCATCGCCTTCCTGGCCGCCGGCATCCTCGGGTTCATCCCGGGAATCACGACGAACGTCGGCGACATGAAGTTCGCCGGAAACGACTCGCCCTCCGAGCTCCTCGGCATCTTCCAGGTCAGCATCCTCCACAACGTCGTCCACCTCCTCTTCGGGATCGCGGGCATCGCCCTCGCCCGCACCTGGGAAGGCGCGCGGACGTACCTGCTCGGGTCTGGCCTGATCTACCTCGTGCTGTTCGTGTACGGCGTTGTTGTGAGCGCAACCAGCGACGCCAACTTCGTGCCGATCAACATGGCCGACGACTGGCTCCACCTGGTGCTCGGCATCGCGCTCCTCGGCGGCTGGTACGTCAGCCGCACAAGCGAGGAGCTCGCGACCGACCGGCCGGCGACCCAGCCCTAGCCGCTCCCGCATGGGGACGGGATTCGTCCCGTCCCCATGAACCTAGGATGCGTCGATGGGCGACGAGCGGCGGATCCTCGAGGAGCTCGAGCCGGCGCTCCGCGAGTGGGGTGACGCGCAAGCCTGCGCGATGCTCGCGCTCGTCGCCGGCCAGTGGGTCTCCGTTCCAGACGAGGAGCTCCAGTCCGCCTTGCGCCGGGCGCTCTTGGTCCTGGCCGCCGGCGGCGATCCGCATCGTGAGCTCGAGCCCGAGGGCCCCGCGCTCACGCGCTTCGCCGAGGAGCTCGACTCACCGGGCCGGCGGGCGGAGCTCGACGCGTCGCTGCGGACGCTGGAGAACGAGGCTGCCGGCCTGCCGCGGGCCTCGTTCCTGCTCGAGGCGCTGATCGAGGATCGCGACCTGGCCTGGCGCTCGTTTGCGGTCGCACTTCTCGCCGACGAGCTGGGCGACATGGAGGATGACGCCTAGCCGGCGAGCGTCAACGCTGCGAGCTTGGCGCGCTCGATCCTGCGCGGTGTCGACCAGTTGTGCGACCAGATCGGCCAGGCGAACTTCGTCTTCGACTTCAGCTCGCAGCCGAGTGTGCAGCCGAGCTGAACCCGGGAACGCGTCGTGCTGAACAGACCGGCTCTGCCGAAGATTGCGCGCACCTCGCGGAGCCCACGCCGCTCCCGCACTCTGTTGAAGATCGCCCAGTCCTCGATCCCATCGCGGATCTGCTCGAGCCGGGCGCTCGCGATCGGACCGGATCGGCCCGGGTAGATCATCACGAACTCACCGGTACCGATCGACCTGAAGGGATTTGCTTTCCGGTAGCTCGTCGTTCCCTGCCCGTAGAGCACACCATCGATTCCTTCGAGCGCAGTCCAGAGCATGAGCATGCGCGGGTTGGAGAGCCGTTCGGTGGCGGCGAACCCGGGGGTGCCCGGCGTCCCCGTGTACGTGTAGGACCAGACCATCTTCCCGCGTGCACGTACCTTGTTGATCACCTTGAGAAAACCGCGCGCCCGGTTCCTGCCTGCACGCGCGAATCTCCCGTAATACCGGCGTGAGAGGACCGTCCAGATGTCGAGGTCATCACCGGCCCTACCGTCCCGAAGGAACGCGTTCGCTCGCGACGGATTGCCCGTCATCAGCTGCCTGCCCTCGGGAAAGCACCGATGCAGCATTGCCGCTTGGCGCGCCACGACGCGCTGTCCGGCCAGTCCCGGCTCGTCGAACCCGTAGAGGTATGCGACCGAGTCGGCCCGGAGCGCATCATGCCGCGCCCAGAACGTCCGCACTCGACGGAGATAGCCGCACCAGGTTCGGGGCTCGAACGGGCTGAGCCCGGCGATGTAGTGGCGCTCCGACGTGCGGTTGTTCGAGATCGGAATGCGCATCGCCGAGAAGCCCGCCGCCGATCTGAGCTGGCCGACGAAGTTCGCCGCAGAGTCTCGCCACCACTTCGGGCTCGACCGGTAGCCGCGAGGTCCGCGCGGCTCGCCGAAACCCCAGGATGCGGGCGAGATCCGGTACGAGCCGAGGAAAGCGAAGAGCGAGCGGTTCGCGCCGATCCGCTGATCGTGGACCTTGAAGTCGTAGAGCTGGGCGGACTTCGACACGTACGACTGGGGGCTCACGTAGAACGACGTGAGGAGATTGCCGATTCGCGTCCCGGGACGAGGGAGAGTAACGGGGAAGACCTGAACCCGAAGCGGGAGCCTCGTCGATCTGCCGTCTGCCGTTACGGTGAGCGCACCGACATAGCTCCCAGGCGCCGTCCCGTAGGGAACCTCGACTTGGACGAGAACGGGCTGATTCACCTCCTCCGCCTCGCGAGTGGTCCCATTCCAGGGGTCGAGCGCATCCGGCACCGGCCTTCTTCCGGCGACGACGAAGTGCGCGAAGAACAAGCGGACCGAAATCCCACCCGGGCTCGGCCCTTCGACAGCCACGGAAATCCGCCTCGCCGCTCTGACGACGAGAAGCGCTCCCTCGCGCTCACCGATTGCCGCGTTGTAGACGAACTCTCTCCTTGCGCCGGGCGGGAGCCGGCCGGAAGCGGTGATCGACTGTGAGGAGGGATATGCGACAACGGCCGCCGCGCGCTCGGCCGGCGCCTCAGCCGCCCAGGGAAGCGCAGCGCACCCTGCGAGGGCACCAATAAATAGGCAACGAAGGGAAGTGGGCGTCGTCTCCTCCTTGCCGCAGTCGCCGGAGATCGTACCCGCGGCCTTCTAACATCGAACACGTGGCGACGGGCGACGACCTACGGGAGGTCATGCGCTCGTCCCCGTCCGCGATCTGCGTCGTCACGATCCAACTCGAGGGGAAACGCGTCGGCCTGACTGTCGGCTCGCTCGTCTCCCTATCGCTCGAGCCGCCGCTCGTTGGGTTCGCGCTCGGGCATCAGGCGGCGCTGCACGAGCTGCTCCGCGCCTCCGGCGAGTTCGGCGTCAGCCTGCTCGCAGCCGACCAGGAGGCAGTCGCACAGCACTTCGCCCGTAGCGTCCCGCCGATCGCGATGTGGACCGGGATCGAACTCCGCGGCGACGTCTCCGGCCCACCACTGATCGCCGGCTCGCTCGGCTGGCTCCGCTGCCGCGTCGAGGCGGAGCATCCCACCGGCGACCACACCCTCTTCGTCGGCAGGGTCGAGTGGGCGGCGGTCGGCTCGCGCAGTCCCGCGCTCGTCTACCTCAGGCAGGGGTACTCGAGCGCGTGATCGAGGCGGTCGTCTTCGACCTCGACGGCCTCCTGCTCGACACCGAGCAAGTCTGGGACGAGGTGCGGGAAGCGTTGACCCGCGAGCGTGGGGGCCGTTGGCACGACGGAGCGCAGGGCGACATGATGGGGATGAGCTCGACGGAATGGTCGTCCTATATGCAGAAGACGCTCGGCCTCCCGGAGCCGCCGGAGGAGCTCAACCGCCTCGTCGTCGAGCGGATGCAGGAGCGCTACCGCGAGCGGCTGCCGCTGATCGAGGGCGCGGTCGACGCGGTGCGGCGGATCGGCGCTCGGTGGCCGCTCGGCCTTGCGTCGTCGTCGAACCGCGAGCTGATCGATCTCGCGCTCGAGCTCATGGGCGTGGCCGACCTCTTCCGCGTGACCGTCTCCTCCGAGGAGGTCGCGCGCGGAAAGCCGGCGCCCGACGTCTACCTGGAGGCGGCGCGCCGGCTCGGCGTCGCCCCTGAGCGAGTGGTGGCGATCGAGGACTCAGGAGCGGGCATCAACGCCGCGAAGGCCGCGGGCGTGCGCCTGATCGCCGTTCCCAACCCACACTTTCCGCCGCCCGACGACGCGCTGGAACGCGCCGACGTCGTCCTGGGCTCGCTGGCCGAGCTTACGCCCGACGCCGTCGAATCAGCGTCATCCCGTCCCTGACGGTCAGCATCAGGCACTCGACCCGCTCGTCCGCGGCCACATGGTCGTTGAAGCGCTTGATCGCCTGCGTGCTCCCGTCGCCGTCGTCCTCGACGACGCGGCCCGACCAGAGCGTGTTGTCCGCGACGATGAAGCCCTGTTCGGACAGCTTCGGGAGCACGTTCTCGAAGTAGTCGACGTAGCTCTCCTTGTCCGCGTCGATGAAGACGAGATCGAACGGCCCGTCGAGCCTGCTGAGCTCCTCGATCGCCGGGCCGACCCTGTAGTCGATCCGATCGGCCACTCCGGCCTCCTCGGCGTAGCGGCGTGCGACGGCGGTCGTCTCCTCGTTCACGTCGAGGCTCACGATCCGTCCCTCCGGCGCCATGTTGAGCGCCATCGAGATCGATGAGTAGCCGGTGAACGTCCCGATCTCGAGGATCCGTCTCGCCCCCGAGAGCCGCACGAGCCACCCCAGGTACGGGCCCTCGAGCGGCCCGACCATCATCTGCGGCCAGTCGCTGATCGCGCGAGTTTCTTCCTCCAGGCGACGGAAGAAGTCGGGATCCGGGGTCGAGTGCTCCTCGGCGTAGCGCTCGACGTCCTCGTTGACGATCACTCGACTCTCCCGACAAGCACGCACGCATTGTGGCCCCCGAGGCCCATCGCGTTCGAGAGCGCGACGTCCACTTCCGTTTCCCGGGCCTCGTTCGGCACGTAATCGAGGTCGCAGGCTGGGTCCGGGTGCTCGTAGTTGATCGTCGGCGGGAGGACGCCGTGGTGGACGGCCAGCGCAGCCATCTGAGCCTCGATCGCCCCCGCGGCGCCGAAGCAGTGGCCCATCGTCGACTTCGTCGAGGAGACGGCGAGGTCGTACGCGTGATCGCCGAAGACGTCCTTGATCGCCTTTGTCTCGGCAGCGTCGCCGAGCGGCGTGGACGTGCCGTGTGCGTTGATGTATCCGACCCGCTTCGAGTCGACCTCAGCTCGCTCGAGGGCGGCGCGCATCATGTCGGCGACTCCGATCGCCTCGGGCTCCGGCGCGGCCATGTGGTAGCCGTCGTTCGAGGTGCCGTAGCCGAGCACCTCCGCGTAGATCTTCGCGCCGCGCGCCTTGGCTGCCTCGAGCTCCTCGAGCACGAGCGCGCCCGCACCCTCGCCGATCACGAAGCCGGCGCGGGTCGCGTCGAACGGCCGTGACGCACGCGGTGGGTGCTCCTCCTCCGCGGCCAGGCCGCGCATGGCGCAGAACCCCGCGAGGATCAGCGGGTGCATGCAGGCCTCGGTGCCGCCGGCCAGCACGGCGTCGGCGTCGCCCCGCCGGATGACCTCGGCTCCTTCGCCGACGGCATGCGAGCCCGTGGCGCACGCCGAGACGGGCGCGTAGTTGGGGCCCCGAAGCCCCAGCGAGATCGCCAGCTGCCCGCTGGCCGAGTCGACGAGAACGCTCGGGAGGAAGTACGGCGAGATGCGGTCGGGGCCGCGCTCCTGGAGCACCTCGTGCTGCCGCATGATCCCGAGGAAGCCGCCGATCGCCGAGCCGAACAGGATCCCGACGCGCTCCGGCTCGTAGTGGTTGTCGAGCGAGGAGTCCTCGAGGGCTTCTTTGCCGGCGCCCAGCGCGAGCAGGACGTTGCGGTCGAGCCGACGGACCTCCTTCGGGGAGACGATGTCGGGCGGCTCGAAGTCCTTCACCTCGGCGGCGACCCGCACCGGGAAGCCGGTGGCGTCGAAGGACCGGATGAAGTCGATCCCGCTGTCGCCGGCGACCGCGGCGCGCCAGGTCGTCGGCAGGTCGTTGCCCAGCGGGCTGACGGCTCCCATTCCTGTGATGACGACGCGGCGCATCGGGCAAGCTTAGGCAGTGCCCGGGCCCGCCGTTCCCTTTCCGCCGATGGAGGCCGAGCTCGTCAAGGAGCTCCCCGAAGGCGACGGCTGGCAGTACGAGCCGAAGTGGGACGGGTTCCGCGGCGTGCTCGAGAACGACGGTGGCGAGCTCGCGCTCTGGTCGCGGAAGGAGCGTCCGCTGCTCCGCTACTTCCCCGAGCTGCGTCCGCTGGGCGACCTGATGCCGCCGCACTCCGCGCTCGACGGCGAGATCGTCATCGCTCGGGACGGGGTTCTCGACTTCGACTCGATGCAGATGCGCCTCCATCCGGCCGAGAGCCGCGTCCGCCGGTTGTCCGCCGAGATCCCGGCGGAGTTCATCGTCTTCGACGTCCTGCTCTGGAAGGGCAAGCCGGTGCACGAGCTGCCGCTCGCGAAGCGGCGGAAGGAGCTCGAGAAGGTGGCGAAGGGCTTTCGGCTCTCACCACGGACGCTGGACGTCGCGGCCGCCAGCGAGTGGCTCGACACGTTCGAGGCAGCCGGGCTCGACGGCGTGATCGCGAAGCGGCTCGACGAGCCCTACCGCCCCGGGTCGCGCGAGGCGGTGATGAAGGTGAAGCCATTCAAGACCGCCGACGCGGTCATCGTCGGTCTCCGCTGGAAGTCGAAGCCGGACCGGATCGCGACCCTGCTCCTCGGGCTCTACCGCGAAGACGGGGGACTCGACTACGTCGGCTCGGCGGCGGTGGCGGCCTCCAAGCACGACCAGATTGCAGCTCAGGTCGTGCCGCTGATCGACGAGCGCTCGGAGCGCCGCTTCTCCGAGCCAAACCGCTGGGGCACGGGCGACCTGGAGGAGACGGCCGTCAAGCCGAAGCTCGTCGCCGAGGTGCGGTACGACAAGGTGCAGGGCAACCGGTTCCGCCACGGGACGAGGTTCCTCCGCTTCCGCGACGACAAGGATCCGAAAGACTGCACGTGGCTCGAGCTCCGGCCGCCGCGCAGCCCGAACGACCCGACGTTCGAGAGCCTGCTGGGCGCTTGAAGGAGCACGAGGACGCCTACGGCCGGCTGCTGCTCGCGTTCCTCGAGGGTGATGAGCAGGCGAAAGAAATCGTCGAGCGCGACGACCGCTTCATCCAAGCTGGTCTCGGCCCGTCCGTGTACTTCGATCCGTTCCGACGCTGGCCGGCGCACCAGCGCCGCGCGATGCGACTCGTCCGGGGCCGCGTGCTCGACGTGGGCGCCGGCGCCGGCCGCGTCGCACTCCATCTCCAGGACCGCGGGCACGACGTGGTCGCGATCGACATCTCGCCGCTCGCCGTCGAGGTTTGCCGCCGCCGCGGCGTGCGCGATGCGCGAGTCCGCCGCTTCGAAGATGTGGACGAGACGCTCGGACGCTTCGACACCGTCGTCATGTTCGGCAACAACTTCGGCCTCTTCGGCAGCTCAACGAAGGCGAGACGCCTGCTTCGCCGCCTCCACCGGCTCACGAACGACGGCGCCCGGATCGTCGCGGAGAGCCGGGGCGTCTACGAGACCAAGGATCCCGAGCACCTCGCCTATCACGAGCGCAACCGCCGTCGCGGCCGCATGGCCGGGCAGCTCCGGATCCGGATCCGCCACCGCTCCTACGCCACGCCGTGGTTCGACTACCTCATTGTTTCGCGCGAGGAGATGCAGGCGCTCGTCGCCAACACCGGCTGGCAGGTCGCGCGCTTTCTCGAGGGCGAACAAGGCGTGTATGCGGCGGTGATCGAGAAGGTCGCGTAGTACTGCCGGGACATGCCCGGTGCCAGACACCGGACATGTCTGCAGAGCGGCTTCGCCGGTTCTCCGATGGACGCGGCCGATGAAGCGTCGCTAGCGCTTCGGCCGAGCACGGCGCCGCGGCTTCGCCGTCGAGCCTTCGGGCTCCTCGGGTCTCGCCCGTGAGGGCTGTACGCGCTTCGGCTCGCCCGGCATCTTCGGGAACTGCGGCGGGTAGGGCGCCTCCCCGATTCCGGCCTTCTCGTCGCGCTCGACCCACTCGAAGAGCTTCCGCAGGTCGCAGACGACGTCGTCGATGCCGGCCTGGACGTCGCCGAGCTTCGCGAAGCGCTTCGGCACGGTTGCGATCGTGAAGTCCTCCGTCTCGACGTCGGGCAGCTCGTTCCACGTCACCGGTGCGGAGACCGTCGCGTCGGGTCGGGCTCGAACCGAGTACGCGGACGCGATCGTCCGGTCGCGCGCGTTCTGGTTGTAGTCGATGAAGACGCGCCGGCCGCGCTCCTCCTTCCACCACGCCGTCGTGACCTTGCGCGGCAGCCGCCGCTCAACCTCGCGCGCGAAGGCCAGCGCGGCACGCCGCACTTCGGGGAACGTCCAGTTCGGCTCGATGCGACAAGCGATGTGAATGCCGCGGTTCCCCGACGTCTTCGGCCAGCCCGTGTAGCCGAGCTCGTCGAGCACCTCATGGACGAGCGCCGCGACGCGCTTCGCGTCCTTGAAGGTCGTCCCCGGCTGCGGGTCGATGTCGATCCGGAGCTCGTCCGGGTGGTCGACGTCTGCGCGACGTGCCGGCCAGGGGTGGAAGTCCATCGTCGCGAGGTTCGCCGCCCAGGCCACCTGCGCCACCTCGGTGACGCAGAGCGCGTCGGCGTGGCGGCCGGACGGGAAGGTGACCCGAGTCGTCTCGATCCACTCGGGCCGTTTCTCGGGCACGCGTTTCTGGTAGATCGCCTCGTCCTCGGCGCCGCCCGGATGGCGCTTCAGGTATGTCGGCCGCTCACGGAGCGCACGCACGATCCCCTCACCGACGGAGACGTAGTACTGCACGTGATCGAGCTTCGTCTCCTTGCGCTTTCGGAAGAAGACCTTGTCCGGGTTCGTGACCTTGACCGTGCGGCCTTCGACCTCGAGCTCGACGAACGGCGACGCCATGGGCGGTATTTCACCTATTTGAGCGGGCCGGGAGTGCGGCTATCCTGACCGGCACGGAGAAGTGGCCGAGTGGCTGAAGGCGGCGCCCTGCTAAGGCGTTAGGTGGGGAAATCCCTGCCTCGAGGGTTCGAATCCCTCCTTCTCCGCTAGGAGGGGTGCCGGAGCGGTCG
>Ga0081455_10006280_pt1 | contig 12776 bp, 7 predicted proteins | sample TabmetS3T2R1_FD_70207 | JGI IMG/M metagenome (GOLD analysis project Ga0081455, IMG submission 70207) | Tabebuia heterophylla rhizosphere microbial communities from the University of Puerto Rico - S3T2R1 | ecosystem: Host-associated > Plants > Roots > Rhizosphere ... | reverse complement strand
CGTCATGGGCTCGATGCACACCGGGCTCGAGGACCGTGCGCGCGACTATCCGAAGCTCGCGGCGTACTTCGCGGCGCGGGCGCGCGGCGGCGCCGGGTTGCTCGTCACGGGCGGCATCGCGCCGAATCGCGCAGGCTGGGGCTATCCATTTGCCGGCAAGCTCTCCGCGCGCGGCGAGGTTGCGCGTCACGAGCTGATCACGCGCGCGGTGCATGCCGACGGCGGCCGCATCTGCATGCAGATCCTGCACACCGGCCGCTACGCCTATCATCCGTTCCCCGTCGCGCCGACCGCGGCGCGTGCGCCCATCAACCGCTTCAAACCGCGCGCGCTCACGTCCGACGGCGTGCACGACCAGATCGCCGACTTCGTGAATTGCGCGCGCCTCGCGCAGGACGCGGGTTACGACGGCGTCGAGATCATGGGCAGCGAGGGCTACTTCATCAACGAGTTCCTCGCGCCGCGCACCAACACGCGCACGGACGAGTGGGGCGGCTCGCTCGAGAACCGCGCGCGACTCGCGCTCGAGATCGTGCGGCGGACGCGCGCCGCCGTCGGCCGCGACTTCATCCTCATCTTCCGCCTCTCTGGCCTCGATCTCGTCGAAGACGGTTGCACGGGCGCAGAAGTCGAGTGGGTCGCCTCGCAGATGGAGGGCGCCGGCGCGTCGATGCTCAACACCGGCATCGGCTGGCACGAGGCGCGCGTGCCGACAATCGCGGGCGTCGTGCCACGCGGCGCATTCGGCTGGGTATCCGCGCGCATCAAGGCCGCGACGCGCCTCCCCGTGATCGCGACGAATCGTTTCAACGCCGCGGGACCCGCCGACGCGCTGCTCGCGAGCGGCGCCGCCGACCTGATCTCGATGGCGCGCCCGCTGCTCGCCGATCCCGACCTGCCGCGCAAGGCGCGCGACGGGCGCGAGGACGAGGTCAACATCTGCATCGCGTGCAACCAGGGCTGCCTCGACAAGGTGTTCGAGAAGGAGCGCGCGACCTGCCTCGTGAATCCGTTCGCGGCGTATGAGACCGAACTCATCATCGTGCCGGCCCGGGTGCGCAAGCACGTCGCGGTCGTGGGCGCCGGCCCCGCGGGCCTGGCCTGCGCGACGACGCTCGCCGAGCGCGGGCATCGCGTCACGCTGTTCGAGCGCGCCGCCGAAGTCGGCGGGCAGTTCCGCTATGCGCGCGAGATCCCGGGCAAGGAAGATTTCCGCGACTCGCTGCAGTACTTCGCCCGGCGACTCGAGCTCACGGGCGTGGAGCTGCGCCTGTCGACGACCGCCGATCGCGCGGCGCTCGCAAACGGTTTCGACGAGATCGTGATCTCGAGCGGCGTCGTGCCGCGCGTGCCCGCGATTCCGGGCATCGATCATCCGAAGGCGATCACGTACCCCGACCTGCTGTCGGGGGCGCGCACGGCGGGCGACCGTGTCGCCATCATGGGCGCGGGCGGCATCGGGTTCGACGTCGCGACGTTCCTCACGCACGGCGCGCACGACGATTACTTCGACGAATGGGGCATCGATCGCACGCTCACCGCGCCCGGCGGGCTCAAGCCGCCGCGCGCCGTGGCGCCGCGCCGCCAGGTCTATCTACTGCAGCGCAAGGCCACGAAGCTCGGCGCGACGCTCGGCAAGACGACGGGGTGGATCCATCGCACGGCGCTGCGCCATCGCGGTGTCGTCATGCGCAACGGGGTGTCCTACGAGCGCATCGACGACGCGGGCCTGCATGTGCGCACAGAGTCCGGCATCGAAGTGCTCGACGTCGACCACGTGATCATCTGCGCCGGCCAGGAATCCGTGAACGGCCTCGCCGCGGAGCTCGCGGACTGCGGCAGGCCCGTGCACGTCATCGGGGGGGCGCTGCTCGCCGCGGAGCTCGACGCCGAGCGTGCGATCCGCCAGGGCACGGAGCTCGCTGCGCGGGTCTGAGTTCCCGCGCACGCTTCGATCGGCATCGAAGTCGGCGCCCGCGGACATCCACTACGCTTCGACTCCGGCAGCGCGCCGCGCGTGGCTACCGCCACCTCGAGGTAACGCCTTGCCGGTCGCGCACCCCGCGCGAACAATCGCGGTAGTTTGACCCCCCGAGGAGCGCACCCGATGACGGAATGGCCGAAGCTCGATGCGCAGGAGGAGCACTTCCGGATCCCGGGATCGCGCGCCGGGCTGTCGCTCTTCCTGCGGCTGCTGCCCGCGAGATCGCGGCCGCTCGGCCGCAGCGTGCTTTATGTGCATGGCGCCACGTTTCCGTCGGCGCTCTCGATCGCGCACCGTTTCGATGGCCGTTCGTGGCGCGACGAGCTCTGTGCCGCGGGCTTCGACGTGTGGGGGCTCGACTTCCACGGCTTCGGTTTTTCCGATCGCTACCCGGAAATGTCGCAGCCCGCGGAGCGCGTCGCGCCGCTGTGCGGAACCGCCGACGCGGCGGCGCAGATCCACTCGGCGGTGCGCTTCATCCTCGGTCACGCGGGCATCCCGCACCTGTCGCTGATCGCGCATTCGTGGGGCTCGATGCCGGCGTGCCGTTTCGCAGGCGAGCATCCGGGTCTCGTGGACCGGCTCGTGCTGTTCGCCCCGATCGCGGCGCGCAGCCCGGTGCGTTACGAGCCGCCGCCGCAGCTTCCGGCATGGCGCGTCGTGACGCTCGAAGACCAGTGGAACCGGTTCATCGAGGACGTGCCCGCGGGCGAGACGCCGGTCCTGTCACGCGAGCATTTCGACGATTGGGGCCCGCGCTATCTCGACACGGATCCCGAAAGCCGCCGGCGCGACCCGCCGGGCGTGAATACGCCGCTCGGTCCGTTGAATGACGTGCTCGCGGCGTGGCACGGCAAGCTCGCGCATGATCCGTCGCTCGTGCGCGCGCCCGTCGCGATCATCCGCGGCGCCTGGGACGGCGTCTTCAACGATGACGACGCACGCAACCTGTTCGACGCATTCACCCGCAGCCCGCAGCGCCGCGACATCAAGATTTCACGCGGCACCCATCTCATGCATCTCGAAGTGATGCGTCACGCGCTCTGGCAGGAGTCCGTCACCTTTCTTTCCGGCGCCGATCGCTCGCCGTCATCCAGCGCATCGTGACCGCCAGGAGGCCCCATGTTTTCCGTCATCTTCGAAGTGCACCCGCAGGCCGGGCGCAAGGACGAATACCTCGAGCTCGCGAAACACCTGAAGCCGCTGCTCGAGAACACCGCTGGTTTCGTCGACAACGAGCGGTTCGAGAGCAGGACCCGGCCGGGCTGGGTGCTGTCCCACTCCACGTGGCGTGACGAGAAGTCGGTCGTGCGGTGGCGCACGCAGGGCGAGCATCACGCGGTACAGGAGAAGGGACGGGCGGACATCTTCGAGGACTATCACCTGCGCGTCGGCGACGTGCTCGCGGACACGAATCCGCCTGCGAATGCGCCCCTCCGCGAGCAGCGCCTCGACGAAACCGAGATCGGCGCCGCGAAGCTCGCGACACTCACCGAGATCGTGCCCGTCGACGGCACGAGCTTCGGTGCGCAGACGGACCTGCTGCCCGCGCACGTGGGGCTCACGCTCGATGACCGCGTGGCGAACCATGATGTGTTCGAAAGCATCTACAACCCGGGTAAGCTCGCGTTGCTCGTCGCGTGGCGCGACACGCACGCCGGACGCGGATTCGTCCCGCACCCGTTCGGCGGCGTGAAGGCGCTGCGGCATCGTGCGATTCGCATCGTCCGCGACTACGGACGTTTCGATCGCCGCGAGGCTCCGCAGTTCTTTCCGGATATCCGCGCGCCGGATGCCGCAGCCGCGCGTTGATCTGCCTCGTCTCGAAGGGGCGCTCGCTACGCGGCGCATCGTGGCATCATGCGGGCCAGCGATGTCCCGCGCGCCTTCATGAACGATCAACTCACGGACCGTCTCCAGCTCGACCTGCTCGACGACGCTGCCGCGATCCCGGCATCCCCGCAGATTCGCGTCAGCCGCCGCGCGCGGCGGCTCTCCGTGCGCGTCTATCCGGATGCGCGCGTCGAGGTCGTCGTGCCGCCGCGGGCCCGGCCGCGCGAGGTCGAGCACTTCATCGCTGCGCACCGCGAATGGATCGATGAGAAGCGCGAACAGGCCCTGCGTCAGCGGCCCGCGCCCGAGGCATTTCCTCCCGCACAAGTCCTGCTCGCCCAGACGGGTGAGCAGTGGCGCGTACACGTGGCCGGTGGCCGGGGCCGCCTGAAGCTCGGGGAGCTCGCGGCCGCCGCGGGCGACACCCGACGCGTGCTCCAGGTCAGCGGCACCTTCACGGACGCATCGTTACGCAAGACGCTGCGCACCTGGCTCATGCGCATCGCGCGCGAGCGTCTCGAGCCGCGCGTCGCCGCGCTCGCCGCCGCCACGGGCGTGCGCTATTCGCAGGTGTCGATACGCCGGCAGCGCTCGCGCTGGGGCAGCTGCTCGGCGCGCGGTACCATCAGCCTCAATGTTTGTTTGCTGTTCCAGCGCGCGGCCGTCGTCGACTACCTCATCATCCACGAGCTCACGCACGTGAAGCACATGAACCACTCGGCGCGTTTCTGGGCCGCGGTCGAGCGCAGCTGCGCCGAATGGCGCGCGCTCGACGCCGAGCTCGTGCAGGGCTGGCGCAACGTGCCGCGCTGGGTCTTCTCCGAGCACTGAACTCATGGCCGACCACAAGATCGATCTCAAGAACGAAGGTGTCCACTGGGACCTGGGCGAGTCGCAGTCGTACGGCGAGTACCTGCAGCTCGACAAGCTGCTCGACGCGCAGAAGCCGAACTCCATCGAGCACGACGAGATGCTGTTCATCGTCGTGCACCAGGTCTCCGAGCTGTGGATGCGGCTCTTCCTGCACGAGCTCGGCTCGGTGTTCGAATGCGTGCGGCGCGACAACCTCGATCCCTCGTTCAAGTCGCTGGCGCGCATCTCGCGGTTGCAGGAAGAGCTGATCGGCTCGTGGACGGTGCTGTCGACGCTCACGCCGTTCGAGTACTCGGCATTCCGCAACACGCTCGGCCGCTCGTCGGGATTCCAGTCGCTGCAATATCGTCTGCTCGAGTTCATGCTCGGCAACAAGCATCGCGAGCTCATCGCGGTCCACAAGCGCGACCCCGCCGGTTACGAACGGCTCGAGCGCGCGCTGGGCCAGCCGTCGATCTACGACGAGGTGCTGCGCCTGCTGTCGCGTCGCGGCTACGGCATCCCCGACGAGCTCATCGAGCGCGACTTCAGCGAGCCCTACGTCGCGCACAAGGCCGTCACGGCCGCCTGGCTCGGCGTCTATCACAATGCCGAGAAGGACTGGGACCTCTACGAGATGGCCGAGCGTCTCACCGATCTCGACCAGAAGTTCCAGCTCTGGCGCTTCCATCACCTGAAGACCGTCGAACGCGTCATCGGCTACAAGCCCGGCACGGGTGGCACCGGTGGCGTGTCGTATCTCGCGAAGGCTCTCGAGCTCAAGTTCTTTCCCGAGCTGTGGCAGGTCCGAACGTCCATGTGAGGAATCCGTGCCCGCCTGGGGCGATCTCGATCACGTGATGATCTTCTGCGACGCAGGCGCTCCCGAGGCGGATGCGCTCGTCGGTTGCGGCTTGCACGAAGGTCCCGCGAACACGCATCCGGGGCAGGGCACCGCGAACCGGCGCTTCTTCTTTCCCAATGTGTACATCGAGCTGCTCTGGGTGTCAGATGCCGCGGAGGCGCAGGCGCCGGAAGCGGAGGCCGTGAAGCTGTGGGACCGTTGGCAGGGCCGCCGCAGCGCATGTCCATTCGGCTTCGTGTTCCGCCCGGGGCAGCGCCCGGTCGCGCCGATCGACAGCTGGACGTACTCGCCGCGCTATTTCCCGGAGGGCTTCTCGATCGAGGTCGCGCGCGACCGGCCGCCGAACGAACCGCTGTTGTTCTATCTACCGTTCGCGCGCCCGGCGCTGGTCGAGAACATCGATGCGACTCACGCCGATCCCGTCGTGGGGGCGATCGTCGGCGCCACGCTGCACCTGCCGCGGACGGAACGACTGTCGCCGGCGCTCGAGGCGCTCGTCGCCGCGGGCCTGGTCACCGTCGAGCCCGCGCGCGAATACCTGTTGGACCTGTTCCACGTCGGCGGGGCTGCGGGTTTCATCGATCTGCGGCCCGCGCTGCCATTGCGCTTCCTGCCGGCGAAACGCGCCGCGGGTGTCGCACACTGATCCGGAGTCACAAAAGAAAACGGCGCGGAGTGCTTGCGGGCTCCGCGCCGTGACCGGCCAGGGGAAAGCGGCCGGAGACCTGGAATTCTTTTTTCCGACTACTCGGGTGCGACCCACGAGTTGATCGACATCGAGCTCGCCGTGCTCGTCGTGCTGCCGATCGCCGTCGGATATCCGCCGACCCATTTGATGTCGGTCGTGTAGTTCGACGCCTGGCTCCAGAGGTAGCCCTGCTCCCAGAGGAAGCCCTGGTCCCACAGGAAGCCCTGGTCCCAGAGGAAGCCCTGGTCCCAGAGGAAGCCTGCGTCCTTGAGCACTCCGGACGGGCTCGTGACCTTGAACGTGCCGTCGGCGAGCTGCGTGACGCGGCCCATGAAGTGCTGCGTGCCCGCGAGATCCGCGGCCACGTTGAGACCCTGGTTCGCGCAGTTGTTGTTGGTGCCGTAGACCGCGGCCTTCGCGTCCGCGAGGCCGGTGCCCTGCTGCAGAACGGAGTAGGCGAGCGTGCCGTCGGCGTTCACGGCCGGCTTGCCGCTCGCGAGGATGCGGCACTTCACCTGGTCGGGCGTGAGGTACGGATTCTGATAGAGCACGAGCGCCGCGATGCCCGACACGGTGGCCGCCGCCTGCGACGTGCCCGACATCGTGAAGAAGTCGCCGCTGTTCATGAAGGTCGGGTGATCCACCGCGATCTTCATGTACGTGCCCATGAAGCCCCAGACGTGGCCGCCGGGCGCGACGACGTCGGGCTTCACGAAGCCTTCGAACGTCGGGCCGGTCGACGAGAACGACGCGAGACTGTCGTCGTTCTTGTTGTTCGTGTAGTTGTCGGTCATCGCCCCCACCGTGATCACGTAGGGCACGTTGCCCGGTACGCCCACGGTCTGGGGCAGCGGTCCGCTGTTGCCCGCTGATACGACGACGACGATGCCGGATTGCCACGCGCGCATCACGGCTTTATTGAGCGGATCGTCCCAATAGCGCGAATGCGCCGGGGCCCCTAGCGACAAATTGAGAACGCGGATGGCGTACGACAGTCGGTTCGTCACCACCCAATCGATCGCGCGAATGACGGTGGCATACGTGCTCGAGCCGTCCTCGCCGAAGGCTTTCACGGAAATGATGCGCGCATCGGGCGCCACGCCGAAGTAGCGGCCATTGCCGTCCTTGCGGCTGCTCGCGATGAGGCTCGTCACGTGCGTGCCATGGCCCGTCGTGTCGGTCGAGATCGACGACCACGAAGTGTCCTGCGCATTGCGGATCGCGTCGTACTGCGCGGCCACGCGGCCGTTGCCGGCGGAATCCTTGTCGAGCGAGTCGATCTTCCAGTAGCCCGTGTCGATGACGGCCACGCCGACACCCGCACCGCGGATGCCGACCTTGTGCAGCGGATCGGCATTCACGTCGACGGCGACCGGCGCCCCGTCGTCGTAGTTGGTCGTGTAGTCGATCTCGACGTCGTCGACGTACACGCTGTTCCAGCTGAGGATGTTCGACACGAGGCGGATCGCGGTGTTGCGGCCGCGATAGGCCGTGATGTTATAGCTCTTCGTGACGAGTCCCGTGTCGGTCGCGGGGCCCGAGAGCCGGCCGACCTCGGTCCACGAGGTGCCGCCGTTGGCGCTCGCCTGCACGGCGACGTAGTCGCCGCTCGCGAGGCTGTTGCGCTGGGCCTTGAGCTTGAGCGTGACGCTCGCCGAACTCGACGGCGTGGCCGCGCGCCGGTAGATGGATGCGACGCCGGTCAGCAACATGCGCTTGCCGCCCGCGAGGGTCCAGCCGATCGCGATCTTGCCGTCGTACGGGGAGTTGTTGTCGTTCTGCTCGACCCAGTCGCCCCACCAGCGGTGCGAACCGTCGTTGTTGGCGAACGAGCCGATTTCGAAATGATCGGCGACGCTGGCCGCGGCCTGCGTCGTCACGCTGACGTTGTTCGTGATCTGCTTGATGCCCGCCGCATGCAGCACCTGGGCGTGCGCGGCGTCCGTGAGATTGGCTTCGACGGCGGAGATGATGCCGAGGCGCGAGGTGACCTCACCGCCGGCCGCGAGCACGGCCTGCGCCGCGCGGTCCGTGCTCTCCGCCTCGACGATGTAGCTGTGCACCGTGCTCCGCCCGGCGGCAACGGCGTCTGCCGCGCCCGGCGTCGTGGAAGAACACGACGCCAGCACACCCAGCAGAACCGCTCCCAGGATCCGAGCGGAAGACACGGCAAACTTCGGACTCATCGCGTAACTCGCCTCTCAGTGGCCCCAGTCCGCTTGCGCGAACGCGACCATTAGAGGCGGGGGGCGGCAAATCACAGCGTGCGTGTGTGACGCGCCTCTCGCGGAAAATGTGACGGACCTCTGATAAGGGTCCGTTAACTCGCCCGGCTATGTAAACGCGAGTCAGCGCCGCGCGGCGCGTTGAACAGAACCTGTCGCGGTCTTCCCGCCGGGCAGGATTTTGTCCAACAGGTTCGCGAGCGGCGTGGCCGGGCAGAAGAGATGGCCCTGGCCTTCGTGGCATTGCTCGGCCACGAGGAACTGCGCCTGTGCCTCGGTCTCGATGCCCTCGGCGACGATGTGCAGGCCGAATGCGAGTCCGAGCGCGATGGCCGCGCGACACACCGCGCGCGCTTCGTGATCGTGACCGACCTCTTCGACGAACGAGCGGTCGATCATGATGCCGTCGAGCGGGCTGTTGCGGATCTTGCCGAGCGACACGTAGCCCGTGCCGAAATCGTCGATGAGCACGCGCACGCCCTGGCCGCGCAGTTGGTGAAGCGCGGCGAGACCCGAGCGGCCCGTCGAGAGCATCTGCTCGGTGATCTCGAGATCGAGTTGCCCCGGTTCGATGCCCGCGTTCTTCGCGGAGTTCTGCACGTCCTCGGCGAGACTCTCGGCCGACAGGTACTGGCGCCCGACGTTCACCGATACGCGCAGGTGCGGATAGCCGCGCTCGGCGAGCACCGCGAGGTCGCGGCAGGCGCGCTTGAGCACCCAGCGACCGAGCTGCACGGACAGCCCGGAGAGCTCGGCGATCGGCAGGAATTCGGAGGTCGGCACGAGCCCGCGGATCTTGTGCGGCCAGCGCAGGAAAGCCTCGACGGCCACGATCTCGCGCGTCGCGAGCCGGTAGCGCGGCTGGTAGTGCAGCTCGAGCTCGTCCTTCTGGATAGCCTGCGTGAGCTCCTGCTGCCAGTCGAGGCGCGTCAGCGACGCGAGGCGGAGCGTATCGGAATAAAACGTGATCACGCGTTCTTCGCCCTGGCGACGGCCCGAGTCGAGCGTCGTCAGCGCGCGCTCGATGAGCTCGGTCGCGCGCTCGCCGTCGGTGCCCGACAGCGTGATGCCGACCTGCGGGGCGAGCTGGAAGATCTGTCCATCGATGTCGACGGGGTGCTTGAGCGCCTTGACGATCTTCTCGATCGCCTCGTCCGCGTCGCTGCGCGCGCGCAGATCGGTGAGCACCACGCCGATGACGTCGTCGGACACCCGCGCGATGCGCGGCAGGCTCGTGCGTCCCTCGGGCAGGTTCTCCGCGATCACGGCGGCCGCGCAGTCGAGCAGCTTGTTGGCGAACGCGGAATCGAAGACGCGCTGATACGTGGCGTAGCCGCCGATGTGGATGAGCGCGACGCCGACGGTGTCCTCGCGCAGCGCCGCCATGTCGAGCGCCATGCGCAGGGATTTCTCGAAGCCGTCGCGGTGCGGCAGCATCGCGCCGCCCTGGCCGGACGCGTTCGGGTACAGCCCGGAATCGTTCGCCGTGACGCCCTGGCCGAGATCGCGGCACACGACGAGCACGCGGTCGAAGCCCTGCACCTGGAAGCGCATCTCGAGCGCGAGTTCGCCTTCCTGGTAGCGCTGCTGCGCGGGCTTGCGGGTCTTGAGGATCCGGCGCACGACCTGCAGCGCGTGCGACGCGATCGACTCGGGCCACAGCGTCTCGATCGAGCGGCCGGGCAGTTCCTCTTCGGTGGTGACGCCCCGCACGGCGTTGCCGCCGACGCAGGAGAGGATCACGCCGTCGCGGCGCACGATGAGTGCGAGGTCGGGTAACGATCTGGCGATGTCGCTGTCCATGCTCCGGATTCCCTCAGCGTGCTTCGCGCAGCACGCGCAATGCGTTCACGGTGTCGTCGCTGCCACGCGTCGACGAGTGCTCGATGATGACACCGTTTGCGATCAGTCCGTCCACGTTCGACTCCACGGCCGCGATGACCGAATGCAGCGTCGCCACGGACTCCGTGCCGAACCAGCCGCGCCACGCATTGCGGGCGCGCTTGGCGCGATACAACGCGAGGTCCGCGATCTTGACCGCATGCTCCCACGAAACGGCATCGGGCTTTCCCGGAACGAAGGGCAGGCAGGTGAGGCCGATCGAACAGCTCGTGCGGACCACGGCGCCGCGCGACAGCACGCACTTCATCTTCGCGACGCGTTCGCGGATGCGCTCGGCGAGCATCGTCGCATGCTCGACGTGCTGGGCATGCGCGACGACGACGAACTCGTCGCCGCCCCAGCGCGCGAGCACGTCGTCGGGGCGGATCGCCTGGCGCAGCGTCTTGCCGACTTCGATGATGAGCTCGTCGCCCGCGGCGTGGCCGTGCTGGTCGTTGATGGGTTTGAGCGCGTCGAGATCGATGATCATGATCGCGAGGCCGGTGCTGCCGCGGCGCTCGGCGATGAGCTTCGGGAACTGCTCCATGAGATAGCGGCGGTTCGCGAGTCCCGTGAGCGTGTCGGTGAGGCTCGCCATCTGCAGGCGGCGGTTCGCGTCCTCGAGCTCGCGGTTGCGCTCGGCGAGCTCGAACGTGCGGTCGCTCACCTGTTGTTCGAGCTCGGCGCGCAGGCGGGCCGACGATGCGATGCGGCGCTGCTGCGCATACCAGACGCCGAGCAGCGCCAGCACTGCGAGCAGGGCATATGCGGTGTAGGCGAACGGCGAAGCCCAGGGCGAGGGCGCCACCTCGATGGGCAGCGCGAGATCCTGCGTGCTCCACACGCCGTCGCTGTTGCTGGCGCGCACGCGGAACACGTATTTGCCGCCGGGCAGGTTCGTGTAGGTAGCGGCGCGGCGCTCGTCGGCGCGCACCCAGTCGGCATCGAAGCCATCGAGCTTGTATTCGTAGCGGTTCGCGCGCGGATCGGCGTAATCGAGCGCCGCGAACTTGAACGTCACGACGTCCTCGTCGTGGCGCACGCGAACCTTGTCGAGCCGCTCCTCGGGCACTCCCGTGGCGCCCGGCGAATTGAGCTTGAGGAATTGCGTGAGCACCACGCGCGGCGGACGCTCGTTGAACTCGAGCACTTCGGGATAGAACGCGTTGTATCCCGCGGCGCCGCCGAAGAAGAGCTTGCCGCTGCGGTCGCGGTAGTGGGCGCCGAAGTTGAATTCCTCGCCCTGCAGACCGTGCAGGCGGTGGAAGCGCTGGATGTTGCCGCTGCGCGGCTCGAGGCGCGCGAGGCCGAAGTTCGTGCTGATCCAGATGTTGCCCGCGCCGTCGGCGCGCAGTCCGTAGACCGTGTTGTTGGGCAGGCCCTGCGTCTCGGAGAAATTCGTGAAGCGCAGGCGTTGCGGCGCATCCGCCGGATCGACGATGCGATCGAGGCCGCCGCCGCGCGTGCCCACCCACACGCCGCCCGTGTCGTCGACGAGGATCGAGTAGATGGTGTCGGAGCTCAGGGAGTCGAGCTGCTTCGGATCGCGCTTGTAGTAGTAGACGCGACGCGTCTTCGCGTCCCAGAGGTTGAGGCCGCCGCCGTCGGTGCCGATCCACACGTGTCCGGTGCGATCGCGCGCGAGCGCCGTCACGCGGCCGCTCGAGAGGTGCAGGCCGTCCTCGGGGCCGGGCCTGAGATTGTCGAACGTGCGCGTCGCGCCATCGAAGCGCGAGATGCCGCCGCCGAACGTGCCGACCCAGATCGCGCCGCTGCGCGACTCGAGAATCGCCAGCATGCCGTCGGTGCTGAGCGAACGAGCGTCGCCGGGCTCCGCCGGAATCGACTCGATTCGCCCCTCGGGCGTGAGGACCTTGAGGCCGCCGCCCATCGTGCCGATCCAGAGAGCGCCGCGATGGTCTTGCTCGAGCGACGTGACGGGCCGATCGCCGAGCGCGTTTTGCCGGCCGACGAACGCGTCGATCGGCGTGACGGAGCTCGTGGCCGCATCGAAGCGCACGAGCCCCGCGAGCGACGCGATCCACAGCTGATTGTCCGGCGCGTCCGCGAACGCCGTGATGGGCTGATTTTCGAGCCAAGCCGGGCGATGCCCGCCGAACTTTGAGCTGCGCGGGTTCCAGCGGCTGACGCCGCCCGTGCGCGTCCCGACCCAGACGAGCCCGGCGGGGTCCTGATACAGCGACATCACGAACGAATCGCGGAGCGACGCGCCGTCGTTCGCGTCGTGCCGATAGTGACTGAATTTGCCCGTGTACCGGTCGAGCAGCGAGAGGCCGTCGGCCGTGCCTACCCAGAGCCGCCCCGAGCGGTCCTCGAGCAGCGCGCGGACGTCGTCACTGCCCAGCGAGGCCGCGTCATGCGCGTCGTGACGGAACGTCTCGAGGACGCGGCCGTCGCGCTCGACGCGAAAGAGGCCGTCCTCGAACG
>Ga0081455_10006279_pt1 | contig 12778 bp, 8 predicted proteins | sample TabmetS3T2R1_FD_70207 | JGI IMG/M metagenome (GOLD analysis project Ga0081455, IMG submission 70207) | Tabebuia heterophylla rhizosphere microbial communities from the University of Puerto Rico - S3T2R1 | ecosystem: Host-associated > Plants > Roots > Rhizosphere ... | reverse complement strand
GATTTCTATTCGATTCCCCAAGTTTATTTGATTTCTCACTTTCAAGGCCCGACCCTTTATACCGACCTCGAGATAAGCCCTTTATGGCACTATCACTTAATTCGTCATCAGAAGCTCCGGTATTACTGTCGTCCAATTTCTAGAATATGCAATCATTACTACCCATTGGCATGATATAAACATCGCGCATTAGAGAATTTTCATGTTTATTATATATATTCCATCATTTTTGTTGGTATGGAAAGCCATCATAGAGATATTAGAAATAACAATATAAGAATTAAGTTGTGGGCATATACATCACGTGCAGGTTTGCTACCTAACAATATTTATAAATATTCACAAAATTCCGCAATCTATCGGATATGAAGTAATTTTGGAAAGAAAATGCGAAGGGTAATCACTGGTGCATGTGTAGCAAAATGGCCGATATATTCCTGCCTAAACAGGATTCGCGTAAATCAGACGGGGATGTATCCGAACTAATATCTAATTTAAAAAATTGTACGAAGATGATATTGTGTGCATGACGCACCTCGGAGTAAAACGGTAGGAAGAATGAACTCAATAGAAACTGGAATAACAAGAGTTGTGAACATTAATAGATTCGAAGAACAAAGAGAAAATAATTAGCTATGACAGGCTAATAATAATAGCAAAATAATAATGCTATTATGTGCCGGCTAGATGCGCTTTAATAGTAGTCTGGCGATATCAAGTCATGGATTTAACTCCACTTAAAATTCTAAAACGCTATTTCTACCGAGGTCAACTTAAAGAAAATTTCTGAAATATTATTAGCTTTACTATCTAACGCATATTTTGCCTCGGCACCCATGATTGGTATCATTATTTGTTACCACGAAGTTCTATTAGAGAAATTGATGTAAATCTCAATTTACTATGAATCATGATGATTACAAATAGCTCGCAACTACTTATCTATAATGTTTCTCAGGGGGAGCAAATCTCTAAGAATTAGTAACTGATGGTTTAACACGAATGTATCAGATAGAGCAAGGTTGGATAACCAAGCTTGCACATGGATTTCTAGAGGAAGCTACAAGTAAATACTCGTATCGAATTCTGAAAAGTGAACTATAGGAGTTTATCTAAATTAAAAGATTAATATCTTTCGTGATTGCAATGGTCATCATGTGTTATCAACTTCTTTATCGCATTAGTTTGGAGTATAGTGTGCAACTTAACAGATCACCAAAAATTGACATATAGTTGTCCCAATTTGAAGGAATTAATTTCCAAGCTATTTATATCAATGTATTTGATATGAGTGGAATATGCCGCCGTCATCTGATTCAGATGATACTGATTCTCTGATATCTCAATTGGGAACAAGAATAGATTCCCTGCAAAAAATACCAATTAGTGCTGGCGTACTATTGGCGTTAAGTCTTGCTAGCTTCTTTACATATTATGATTTTTCAAATTATGCATACATTTCTCCAATGTTGAAGGAGAGCTGGAATGTTCAAGATTCAGAGATCGCTCTAGGAGCTTCTTTAACAGTTATAGGATATGTTATAGGTGCAGTCCTCATAACTATCTATGCGGATCTCTATGGAAGAAGGCCTGCTCTTATCATTTCAGTTCTGATCCTGGCTGCAGGCTCCGTCTTGTCGTCGTCAGCACAAGACATGACTCAGTTGGTCATATTTAGATTAATCACAGGTATTGGAATTGGCTCAGAAATCGCAATTGTAGCGACATACATTGGGGAGATATCACCAAAATCGAAGAGAGGGAAGTACACTTCACTGGTAGTTCTTTTCGGGTGGACAGGTATCGCTCTATCTGGGCCTATTTCTTTTGCCCTGTTCGAAAGTGATCTCGATAATTTGATCCACATAGAGAGTTGGCGAATAATTTTAGTGATAGCAGTAGTACCAGCCTTAATAGCACTAATTCTAAGAGTGGGTATGCCAGAGTCCCTTCGATGGCTTATATCCAAAGGTAAAACAAAGGAAGCAAATCGACTACTCATTAAGCTTGGTTTAGATCCGGTTGCACGTCATAGAAATGTAACTCACTCCGATATGGAGAATGGTTCAAATAAGGCTCGAGATGTCAAAAAGGAACTCGGGCAGGACGACAAGGGAGAGCCAAACACCTCTAACCTTGAGGTCAATAAAAAACTAAGTCTTCTATTTTTCAACATCGTTACTAATAGGAGACTCGTTTTTGGAAGGATCGCCATACTTTCAGCAGTATGGTCTATTGCACTTATACCAATTTACGCTTCACTTCTATTGGTAGTTGAATATACTAACCAAGGATATGAAATTGCAGAGTCCATATCTGTGAATATGATTGCAAGTTCGGGGTTTGTGGTTGGAGGTACATTTTCTCTTATTGTTGCAGACAGAATTGAAAGAAAGTATCAAATTGCGATCTCATGCGCGATTATGGGGTTAGCATTTATCCTTCGGGGGTTATTCATACATGATTACGTTGGACTAGTTATCTCCAGTTTTATAGCATTTGGATCTAATGCATGGATGATCTCGAATCTCTTAACATATACAGCAGAAAATTTTCCTACTGAAATTCGGTCCACATGCTCTGGAATTGTTGAAGGTGCTGGCAGATTAATTGCCACAATTGGTCCTTTTGTCTTCATTATGCTCATAACTTTCGGCTTTTTCAATCTGATGGTGGGACTTTCATCATTTAGTTTTGTAGCAGCTATAGTAGTCTTATTGTTGGGGAGAAAGACATTGAATCTATCCTTGGAGAAATTGAGTGCATGAACCAGCTATATTGACATGTTGGGATTACGAACGGTGCTAAATGCTGTTTATAAATTGATCTCTTAAATTTACTCGAGAAATTAGAATGTGGCAAAAATAAACTATTCGATAATATCTAGATATACCAAAAGCCGAATATTACGAACGCTGCTATGGGATTATTGTCTAGCCACGTTGACTTGGGATGAAACCATAGTTAAACACGAAAAATGTTTTTTTAGAAAATTGATTGAGACCTCATTGTTTACTTGGAGATTAATACTGGGAATCTAGAATCATTCTGGCCATTTTAAAGACTTGTATCCACATATTCCATGTTAATCTTCCTGTATTTGTGTTCTGCCTACTTGGATGATAAGACGACAAAAGAACCTTGTTATCTTTGATATTGAACTTACCTCCGTGTCGAAATTTTATTCCCGTGTAGTCGACAAACTTGCAATATGTTTGAAATGCAATATGTCCGAGAGTGACGACTACCCTAACTGTCTTATCAAGTATATCCAATTCGGACCTAAGATATTGGGCACAGTTCGTTATTTCGGAAGAAGTAGGACGATTCTGAGGTGGCGCACAACGTACAACTGCCGTAATGTATGCATCATTTAATGCAAATCCGTCACCCACACACCGACTGACAGAAGAGTTAGCAAACCCCGTTTGGAATAATGCTTTGGCGACCCAGTCTCCAGAGCTATCACCTGTAAACATGCGTCCTGTCCTATTTCCACCATGAGCGGCTGGTGCCAGTCCTATAATTAGTAACCTCGCATTTACATCTCCAAAACTGGGAACTGGTCTTGCCCAGTATGGATCATTCCTGAAACGTTTCGGTATATTTGATGAAATAAATTTTATATGTTCACCTAACCGTGAACACATCTGACACAAAGTTACTCTCGAATTAATCCCAAGAAGCGTCTCCTTTGAATCAAAGTTCCCAGAATTGGAGTCCATCGATGTAAACATTTACTCCTTTATCCTTCAGTTAACTTCCTCGGAAGTAAAACACGTATATTAATATTTTATATCTACTTTCAAATTGACAGAATTACCCGTATAGTTATTGGGTTTTGAAGGCGGAGTCAAATAATTTAATAAGGTTCAGAGCTTGTGTGAGTTCAAGTTTCTTTATTATGATTCTATGTACAAATAGAAATTCTTACTAATTTTTGTTGATATACAAACATGAATATCAAAGGATTTCTTTCCAAAATAGTGTTTTTTAAATATCTGGTAATATATGTACGCATTTGTTAGAGATGCAGGAGGACCTTTGCGGTTGACTGAAGAATTTTGGCGCAGGATAGAAGACTATCGACGATTGGGTTTCGACCCTTTGAGGTGGATTGCCAATGGTACTAATGAAATCGATAATTGGAAACTTCGTCACACGGTACGAGAAATGAAACGTAGCTCTGTAAAGTTGGATACAAATTGGTTCGATGCATTCCATTATGCAGACGGAAAAACACCTGACCTTACAAGAAGGCTCTTTTCCATCCGAGATCCTGCAATGTCAAACGAAGTTGATCTTAAACACGCCATTGCAATGTTCCGTGTACATAAGGAGATAGAAAACGATTCTACATTATTTAAAGAAATTCTAAATAATTTCTTCAAAAATTTCCGATGTAAAGTTTCTATCAATAAAAGCACATTCGCAGTAACAGAACACAGAGATGCGCAATTTGCATTGCTTGACTACATCGGTTTGCACAGAGGAGATAAGGTAGGTTTTACCGCCGCTGACAATGCCACCGCATATGTGATTGATCCTACACTAGAGCTTGATTCTGAGCTTCATTCCGACATTCCGATGACACGGTGCATCGATCATTTGAATCTGCTTGGATGCACATCAGGATATAACCTTTATCCAATTTATGATTCTCCTCAAGAATCTCTACTTGATACCATTGGAAAAAACCTTGACGCATTTACATCTCGATATAACCTCAAGATGGATGAATACAGCTCTCTTAAAATAGGCAGGCTCTTCTTTGGCGCAACTGCTATTGCTAACACCTTCAAAGAGCTACCTACAAATTATGACCAGATTGAAGAGACGATGCAGATCATTATCACTAATCCGCTCGGTTCATTGATGGCATTATGTTTATACATGCTTGCACAAATTGATGAAAAAACCACTTCTTCTTTAGAGAATAAAGGCATTAGCAATCAAGATCTTGTCTCTGAGAAAAACGAATGTATGAAGAACCTCTGTGAACCACATTTTTCACTTGGAAAAATAGTCTCAAAGTATTGCCCGGCGTTTGGGACCCCGCTCCAGAAGAGCGAAAACCTGATTGCAGTTCATCCTTTAGCTAGTAATGGCATACTTGGCTTATGGGAGCTTGCGCGAATAAGTAATTGTCATCTTGTAATCAATGATATTCCTATGGTGTTTGAAGAAATTGCAAGACTAACCTCAAGCGAAGCTCTCGTAATGAATCCAACTGCTTCCATGAACGGTTGTCACACGATTGTCGCCACTAAAGATATTTCAAATTTAATACTCGATGAATTACGGAGGCATAACTTTAAGGCAATGGTAATGGGATTTGTTGCCAATAAGGGAGAGGGGAAAGTTACCTTCGGTGATAACATTAAGGATCACTTCGCTGCTAAAATTGGACTATCAATACTTAATACACCAGTAGGTAAGTGAAATATCATATTGAACACCTTACGGAGACTATTAATTACATGAATACGTCTTATTTGAATTCTGAGCCTTGTGTGACTAATTTGAAAACTTGTTTGTCTGGTTCTCATCACTGTCGTTCTTGTTGAGTGAAACTTCTCCTTCTGGTCTGCTTTTTCCGTCTTTTACCAAAACATATTTTATTCTAACAAATGAAAGCAGTATCGCTAATCCGAGGATTCCAAAAATAACAGCTATAGAAGTAGGTATGGGGATTTCGTAAAACTCTGATATTAACATTTTGATTCCTATGAAAAGTAGTATTGCGGCCAATCCTGGTTTTAGATAGTAAAATTTGTCTATCATTCCCGCTAGAAGAAAGTACAAGCTTCTCAAGCCCAGTATAGCAAATATATTAGAAGTAATTACTAGGAAGGGGTCCGTAGTAATTGCAAGAATTGCAGGAATTGAATCGAGTGCAAAGACCAAATCTGTCATCTCTATAATTACTAGTGCAATTAGCATTGGGGTTGCATACAATATGCCATCTGATGCCCGATGTAGAAACTTGTCTGAGGTATCACCTTTTAACTCGATAGGAATAAACTTTTTCAAAATTCTTACTGCTATGTTCTTTTCAATTTCTATCTTCTTTTCCTTCTTTGCTAATAGCATTCGTATTGCGGTGAATACCAATAGACCGCCGAAGATGTATATCATCCAATGAAATGATTCAAGTAGAGAAATCCCTGCGAGAATGAGGGCGATTCTGAGGCCGATCGCACTTAGTATTCCAAGCATCAATACCTTGTGCTGATAAATGTATGGGATACCAAGTGAAGAAAATATTAGCACAAATACGAACATATTATCTACACTCAATGATTGCTCAATGGCGTACCCTGTTAGGAACAAGAGCGCTTTGTCAGATCCCATACTTACAAAAATTAGGCCTGCGAATACGCAGGCTAGTGAAATCCAGATTATCGTCCAACGCAATGCATGTTGGAACGTTTTTTTGTTTTTCTCTTGATGGCTCAAAATTTGTGAGTTATTGTCTGTTGAGTACTTCTTGGAAGATATTCTTCTCCTTACGCCGTCAATTACACCTAAATCTATTGCTAAAGCAGTCCCTACAAATAGCCCGAAAGCAATCCAGAATAGAGATTGATAACTACCATCTGCAAAAACAAAAGGTTCCATCGTACAGCGATAGAAAATTTTTAGTCTAAGCCATATATGACTTGCAGGTATTCAATGTGTTACTTTGTATTGCCACAAGATCCAGATCTTTGACATGTTAAGAAATCATGCCTATTAAATTGAGTAATAATTTATCCAAATAGGCCTATGCTATTTCTAATTTTTTCTCTGTTACAAGATGTAGCCGATAAAAGATAAACAAGTCAATGTTTAAGTCCGCAGAAAAATTTCTAATCTCATTAACAATTAGTTTGGCAACTGACGGGTAAGACTTGGGTGATCCATTATACAATTTGTTCAAGTCATCATGTAGTTGCTAATCTTCATAGGTTCAATGAATTTTATTCGCCGTGGTGGAAAATCGTCAACAATTGCGTCAAAGCTCATTTCTCTCAAAGTTTCTGGTACACCAATCAACACTTGGTCACTTGAAAGCATACTCTGAGCAGCTTTTTCAATTTGCCCTAGAGATTTGTGTGCTCTCATCTGTTCAATCAAATATGCGCAATAAAAGGCAAGCGTTTCATTAGTATTGATTTTTAGACCCATTCCAATTTTTTTCTTGATCAATGCTATGGTATTGAAAAATATCGATTCCTCTTCCTCGTCTGGATATTGGAATACCTTTACGAATGGAGGAGTATCAGTTTCCCCTCGAACCCAGACTTTAATATCTATCATCGATTTTTTCTTTTTGGCCGCGCTTTTTTAGGACCGTTTCCAAAATCATATGTATGTCCTTTCCCACGATAGAACTTTGGCCTTACTGGACTACCTTCCATTTCTCCTTTCTTTGTGAGTGAAAGCCCTGCCAAAAGCTCGACAATCAGCCGATTTGCCAAGCCAGAAGTGATTCCTCCGTTATAGGAGTTGACATCGCTTACATCATAGTTGGGTGCTACCTCGACCAAATCAAATGCAAACTTGTCTGGATCAAAAGAAGTCGACAACAATCGCATCAATCTCATGCCCTCTCTTGAAGTCAGCCCATTGGGCTCAGGCTCTCCAGTACCGGGCGCGTAGGCGGGGTCAAACGTGTCAATATCCCAACTTATATAGACCGCATCGACGTTATCATTTGCTCTATCAGCCGCTTCCTTAGCAATCGTATCTATTCCCATTTCTTCTACATCCAGCATTGTAAACCACTGGAAATCCTGATCAGCCATCCACTTATAGAGATCAGGTCCAGGCCAATATCCTCTTGGACCAATAAGGGTATAATTTTTGCCTTTTAGACAACCTAGCTCCATAATTCTTCTAATATGCGCCCCGTGATCATATTTGAACCCACAAAGTCCCTGAGGGGCGCAATCTGCGTGGGTGTCGATATGGATCATACCAATGTTTTTGTACTTCTTCGCAAACGCTCTCACGTTAGCGAAAGTAATCGAGTGATCTCCACCTAACATTACAGGAATCCCATCGATATCGAGGACCTCCTTAACCTTATCCGTCATTCTTCTGTGTGATTCAATGACGTCGCCCGGAGACACTACGACATCACCATAGTCTACAGTTCTAAATACACCAAATGGGTCCACTCCTGTCTCTATGTTAAAATGTTCATATGGAGGAGAAGGCACCGTGGAGGCTGCGCGTATTGCGCGTGGTCCATATCTTGCTCCAGGACGTATCGTTGTACCAAAATCAAATGGCTCCCCTATTATAGCTACATCCGGTTTTATCTTTTCTAATTCTTGACGTGACCTTAGCCAAGGCAACTTCAGAAAGGTAGGTATACCAACAAATATCGGCTCATCATTACCCTTGTACGAATCCCCGTAGAATTCCATTCCCATCTTCTAATCGCTGAATATTAGGACACGTACAATGTTTTTAAGCATTTCTAAGTAGTTTACGAATCTTGTTACACCGAAAAATGACTACGTAAAGTTATATGTTCCTAGTTCTAGTATCAGATACTAACGGATAGAGGGGATTATTAATACTGATAGAATACGTTAAGATCTAGTGAATTGCGTTTAAATACTATACATTGAATTCATTGATTTTAGGCTAGATCAACTATTTAAAATGTGATGAAACGGCGATAATTCTCATTAATTAGCTACTCGTAATTAGAAGTATAAAGAGATTTGTCAAATGATATACTAACGTAATTTACGCATTGTATAATACTATACTGACGACCAATCGTTAGGGGATGAATGATTAATCAATACTTTTTTATAGTTACGCTTCTTATAGGAACATGCGATGAATGCGGTTAGAAATGAAAGTGATGTTCAAGCTCGAGCAGTAGGAGCGATTGAGACACTGTATGGGAGAGACATTACGGATTTAAAGCTAAGATCGTTATTCTCTCTTCCTAATGAGCAAAAAAGAGAGGAATGGGATGCACAGACAACTTTTATGCTAAATAACCTTCAATATGTGGTCGATCTTACGATTAGAGAACAAGATGGTATCATAACTAACGCTAGGCTAATAGACGTAATGAAACCTCTTTAGCCTACTGACATTCACTGCTCAACGCTTCACTTCAGTGGAGTCCTAGCCAGAAAGTCATTACCTAGCGACTGAAACAAGTCCATTCTAATGGCCAAGAAATTTTTCGGGTCGCCACGTGTCTAATCTTTGTTTTAAGAATGCATAAATTCGTAACATACCCTATTCAATCGTGCTCTATTATACCATAATATTGATAGTATACATATACGGTGGGGAGTATTTTTATACATAACATCCATATGCATAACACTATGAAAGAATTGAATGTCTTTATCCGTTCAGAGCATCATTCGAAAGTGACAGGCATACTCTAGAAGAATAGAGCTGATATCAGTTTTTTCGAGGTCCTTGGTACAGGGATCACACCACGTGCAGCTCCGGAGGTGGTACATTCATACAGAACTGGTAGAACTACTATCCTTGAATTCGTAACAAGACTTTTGATTATGACAGTTGTGCCTGATTCTACTGCAAAAAATAGTTGATGAGCTCATAAATAGTTTCGGTGAAGCATCAAAACCTTATGGAGCACTCTTGGTGAAGGATGTCTTGGACGCTTATCGACAAGGTACGAAGCTAGTCGGTGAGGAAATACTGACACCTAATTGAACTGAACTCACGCAGAATCTAGCTTCCTAGATAGGCGTTATTTGGATGCTCCCACAACCTATGAACTATGTGCGGTTGCTTGGCTAATGAATTAATGGGAATTCACTGGATCCACTATTTAACAGGATCAATTGATAAACCACCCTGGCTCGCAGCATATACAGAACTAGGAAAAAAACGGCCTATTTTTCTAATTAATAATAGTGATGCATAGGCCTTTGTTGTTTACCTAGTCGATCGAAATAGTGATCATGCTTCTTGTCTCCTCCTGGATGAGAATGCTCTACACCGCCAGCGTGTGTATGAGTTTGCATATTTGGTTTGGCCATCAAAACATCATCGACGCGCAATAACATGCAGGTTACCTCCACAGCTGTTTTAAGAACTTGTTCCTTTACTATAGATGGTTCAATTACTGAGGAAATGATATTCTTTACCTTTCTGCCTTTTGAATCAATTCCAAACCACCTAATCTTCCCATTGGCAGGCATATGTTTAGATCTCAATTGTATTATCGTGTTGACGGTATTCATTCCGGCATTTCTAGCAAGGGTGATTGGTAGTTCCTCTATTGCTTCAGCAAACTTCTGGAGCACAAGCTGAACGCGGCCTTTTTCTTGTCTTGATTTATCTCTAATGATAGCTGCGACTTTCATTTCAGTAGCACCAGCTCCTCCAACAATTCGAGGTGATATGATATAGTTTCTTAGAACAGCAAATCCATCCAATGCTGAACGGTGGTACTCATCGAGTACTCTTTTTGAATTTGCCCTCAACATGAGAGTCACTGATTTAGGATTTTTACATTCGTCGATAAAGACCATCTTGTCATCACCAACCAATTTTTCATATACTTTTCCTGCGTATCCTAGGGTACTAGGAGGTATTGTTCCATTCAAATCTTTAACAACACTTGCACCTGTTGATTTCTCCAACCACAGCATGTCATTTTCTTTAACTCTATGAAGAGCGAGAACATCTGCTCTTGTTAATCGCTGTAAAACAATTTTATTTATACCCTTCTGAGAAATCACGAAATTTGCACCTGAATCAATAATATTCTGTACCTTTAAATCGAGTAGTTCATACTCGGATTTGTAGTATTTCTCTAATTGATCAAATGATGATATATTCAATTCAGCACTAGTCCGAGTCCTGCTTCTGTCGAGTTCTTCGTTAGTCAAGAGTATTTTGGCGTTTTCAATCTGTTTGACCCTGACTGAAGCTTCAAAGGTTTTGTCAACCACTGTACCCCTCACTAGAGTAGTATCAGAGGAGTTACCCAGTTTTTCCTCAATTTTAATATCGTCTACATCAATTGTCTTGTTACTCAAATCTGCGATGCTCCACACTGCCTCAACAATTAGATCAGCAGCTCCAGCATTTTCTTTAACTACAACACCTGAGATAGACCTAGTTTGAAGACAAGTCTTGGCAAGCTTACTCATTACTTCTCTGTGTATACTAGTTGAGGATACTGAAATTCGACTAAGAGTTTGAAGTGAAAATTCTAAGCCCTTAAGGTAGCCATCAATTATAACTGATGGAGCGATTCCAGAGACCAATAATTCCTGCGCTTTGGACAATAATTCTCCTGATAAGATGACAACAGAAGTAGTACCATCTCCTACCTCATTGTCTACTGTATTAGCGGCCTCTATCAAAATTTTTGCTGCAGGATGTTCTACATCAAGTTTTCTCAATATTGCTGAACTATCTTTTGTCATTGTGATCTCTCCCATAATATCGATGTACACCTTTTCCAATCCACAAGGACCAAGTGAATTTTTAACTAGATTTGAGATCAGGGCTGCTGCCAAAAGGTTATACCGACGACTCTCGTTCTCTTGATTCCTGCTAAATCCGTCACCGAATAGATGCTCAGTGCGGGGATCCATGTATCCTCCACGTGTCTGATTTGAACTATATAAGGCTTGTCTAACGGACAAATGCTTTCACGGATAATTTTATTAAAACAGTTCACCCCAACAAACAATCGAAGATTTTGAGTTTCAGTCGCTTACTATTCAGATTTTAATAAATTAAGACACATATATCCAATAATTATTCTTTATCGACCATTTGCATGTAGTATACGAATGTTAGTTCACTCTCGTATCCGTAATTTACATTATTTAGCCTAAAATTTATATAATTTCGAGTTTAGAATCCAATGTGCAATTCGGTAGCATTGTTCCTACTAGTACTATTGGTGGTAACGTACCTTATGCAAAGCTAACCCTGGAGGTATCACTTTGGTAGACGGATATGCGATTGGAGTCATCGCATTTTTGGCTCTTTCCGTTATTGTTGGGACTCTAACCTCGAAGCTTGTAAAGAAAAGCAGCAAGCGATTTATGATCGCTGGCAAGAGCTTGCCACTTGTCTTCGTAGGTACAATGCTAGCTGCTCAATCCATCGACGGTAATTCTTCGCTTGGAAACGTGTCGCTAGTATATCAATTTGGATTCTGGTCAGGAGCTGCAATTCCAATTGGACTTGCCGCATGCCTTATCTTAACGGCAATATTCTATGCAAAAAAACTTAATAAAATGTCAATGCTTACATTACCCGATTTCTACTTCAGGAGATTTGGAAATGCAAGTGAAGGCATTTCTGGAATCCTTATGATGGTAAGCTTCGTAGTGTTGGTAGCAGGCAATTTTGCGGCAACCGGATACATATTGTCGGTCGTTTTACATATCGACTTCATATGGGCAATGTTGATAGGGGCTATAATCGTCTTGATTTATACATATGCAGGGGGCCTATTCTCATCAGCCTATACAGACATTTTTCAAATTTATTTGGCAATAGTGGCATTTTGGGCTGCATTTCTATTCTTCGCAGGAGGCTTTGCGGGGGTCAGCTTTGATACTATTCTTGGGAGCGCACCACCTGGATATCTGGACTTATCTGGACTAACAGATATGGGCAATGGTGCCCTTGTTAATTGGGCTGGAATTATGGCTCTGGCACTTGGAGACATTGTGGCATTGGATTTTATGGAAAGGGTATTCGCGGCCAGAGACGGTAAAACTGCAAGAAGAGGAGCCTTTATGGGAGCAGGGCT
>Ga0081455_10006278_pt1 | contig 12780 bp, 12 predicted proteins | sample TabmetS3T2R1_FD_70207 | JGI IMG/M metagenome (GOLD analysis project Ga0081455, IMG submission 70207) | Tabebuia heterophylla rhizosphere microbial communities from the University of Puerto Rico - S3T2R1 | ecosystem: Host-associated > Plants > Roots > Rhizosphere ... | reverse complement strand
TGGAGGGTCTTGGCAAAGAGCCACGCGCCCGGTCGGGACGAGGACACCTTCCAGACGAGCCTCTGGAACCGGTTGGCGTTGGGGACCCGATAGTCGAGCTGTTCGATCAGACCCATGACCACCATTGTCACCGACCGGCGGCCCCGCGCGGCGATACCCGACGCACCACACGAGTCGGCTCAGTGGCCCGCGTGGTGCGTCGAGTGGTGGACGTCGATCAGGCGAGATCGAAGCGGTCGAGGTTCATGACCTTGTCCCACGCCGCCACGAAGTCGCGCACGAACTTCTCCATCGAGTCGTCCTGTGCGTAGACCTCCGAGATCGCCCGGAGCTGGGAGTGGGAACCGAAGACGAGGTCGACGGCAGTACCGGTCCACTTGACGTCGCCCGTGGCCCGATCGTGACCCTCGTACACGTTCTCCGACGAGGCGGAAGCCTTCCACTCCGTGCCCATGTCGAGCAGGTTCACGAAGAAGTCGTTGGTCAGCGTCTCCGGCCGGTCGGTGAAGACGCCGTGCGCTGACTGCCCGGCGTTGGCGTTCAGGGCCCGCATCCCGCCGAGGAGGACCGTCATCTCGGGGGCGGAAAGCGACAACAAGTACGCCCTCTCCACGAGCAGGGTCTCCGGCGACAGCTTCTCACCGGGTCGGAGGTAGTTGCGGAAGCCGTCGAAGGCCGGCTCGAGCACGGCGAACGACTCCACGTCGGTCTGCTCCTGAGCGGCGTCAGTGCGCCCCGGCGCGAACGGGACAGTGACATCGTGCCCGGCGTTCTTCGCCGCCTGCTCGACGGCCGCGCAGCCGCCCAGGACGATCAGGTCGGCGAGCGAGACCTTCTTTCCGCCGGACTGTGACCCGTTGAAGTCCTGTTGGATCCGCTCCAGGGTCTGCAACACCTTGGCCAGCGCGTCCGGGTCGTTGACCTCCCAGTCCTTCTGGGGTGCGAGGCGGATCCGTCCCCCGTTCGCCCCGCCCCGCTTGTCGGTGTGGCGGAAGCTCGCCGCCGACGCCCACGCCGTGGTGACCAGCTGGGTGATGGACAGCCCCGAGTCGAGGATCTTGCCCTTGAGGGCAGCGACGTCCTCGTCGCCGATCAGCTCGTGATCGACCTCGGGGACGGGGTCCTGCCACAGCTGCGGCTCGGGAACCCACGGGCCGAGGTAGCGCGATGCGGGACCCATGTCGCGGTGCAGCAGCTTGTACCACGCCTTGCCGAACGCGTCGGCGAGCTGGTCCGGGTTCTCCTGGAAGCGCTTCGTGATCGGCGCGTAGATCGGGTCCAGCCTCAGCGCGAGGTCCGTCGTCAGCATCATGGGGGCGTGCCGCTTCGACGGATCGTGCGCATCCGGCACAGTGGCCTGGGCCTCGGGATTCTTGGGTGTCCACTGCTGCGCGCCGGCGGGGCTCGTCGTCAGCTCGTAGTCGTACTTGTACAGGTTGTCGAGGTACCCGTTGTCCCACTTGGTCGGCTCGTTGGTCCACGCCCCCTCGAGACCGCTCGTGACTGAGTCAGATCCCGCGCCGGTGCCGAACGTGTTCCTCCAGCCAAGGCCTTGCTCCTCAAGGGGGGCACCCTCGGGTTCCGGGCCGATGTACTCGGCAGGAGCTGCGCCATGAGTCTTGCCGACCGTGTGGCCACCGACGATGAGCGCAACCGTTTCCTCATCGTTCATCGCCATCCGGCGGAAGGTCTCCCGGATGTCCCTGGCGGCAGCCAGCGGATCCGGGTTGCCGTTCGGCCCCTCGGGGTTCACGTAGATGAGGCCCATCTGCACCGCGCCGAACGGAGCAGCGAGCTCTCGGTCGCCGCTGTAGCGCTCGTCGCCGAGCCACGTATCCTCCGGGCCCCAGAAGATCTCCTCGGGCTCCCAGATGTCCTCACGCCCGAAGCCGAAGCCGAACGTCTTGAACCCCATCGATTCGTAGGCCACGTTGCCGGCGAAGATCAGGAGATCGGCCCAGGAGATCTTGCGCCCGTACTTCTGCTTGATCGGCCACAGCAACCGGCGTGCCTTGTCGAGGCTCGCGTTGTCGGGCCAGCTGTTGAGGGGGGCGAAGCGCTGGTCGCCGCTGCCGCCTCCGCCCCGGCCGTCGGCGATGCGGTAAGTCCCCGCGGCGTGCCAGGTCATTCGGATGAGGAGCGGGCCGTAATGCCCGTAGTCGGCTGGCCACCAGTCCTGCGACGTCGTCATCACCTCGATGAGATCGCGCTTCAGCGCGTCGACGTCGAGGGTCTTGAACTCTTTCGCGTAGTCGAAGTCCTCGCCCATCGGGTCTGACTGGGGCGAGTGCCGGTGGAGCACCTGCAGGTTCACCTGGTTCGGCCACCAGTCCTCGTTGGTCATGGGCCGAGTCGCCTTGGGAGTCGGCGACGGGATCACTGGGTTTTCGCTTTCACTGCCACGGTCAGACACGTCGGTACTGCTCCTCTGTCGGTGTTTCCTTCTGGCTGGTTGCTCTCGAACTTGATCGCTCGGGACCCAAGGCTGTGTTGCTCAGCCGTATCGCATGCTGCCTCATTTCAGCCGTCGGGCGAGACAGCCGTCGCCGCGACGCACTCGGGACACCGGCCCCAGTAGATGACCTCCGCTTCGTCGACCTCGTAGCCCGAGTCGTCGGCCGCGGTCAGGCACGGGACGTCGCCGACCGCACAGTCGACGTCGACCATCCGGCGGCAGGTTCGGCAGATGAGGTGGTGGTGGTTGTCGCCGACGCGATCCTCGTAGCGGGCCGGCGACCCCGCCGGCTGGATCCGTCGGAGCAGGCGCTTGTCGGTCAGGGCGGCGAGGGCGTCGTACACGGCCTGACGCGAGATGGCGCCGATCTCGGACCTCACGATCGTGTAGAGGTCGTCCGCCGTGCTGTGCGATCGGACGGACACAGCCCGAAGCACAGCCAGGCGCTGGGCCGTGACCTGGAGACCGTGTCGGCGAAGCAGCGCCTCGTTGTCCACAGACATCTCCCTGGTCACGGCGCGGAGCCTAACCCCGATGCTGGAGTCAGTCCAGAATCGGCTGGATACCAGTTCCCGATTAGATCTTCATCCGGGCGACGCGCGTCGGTGGGGTTTGATGCGGGCGGCGCAGTCGAGGATCACGTCGGCGGCGAAGGTGGCGTCGGGGCTGCGGGTCTTCCAGGACGACACGCTGATCCGCATCGCCGTAGCCCCGTCCCACTGCGTCGGGCCGCACCAGATGCGGCCGTCGGACTGGATCTCGGCGATGAGGGCCTCGGTCGTCGGCCCATCCACGAGCCGGGCGAGCACCTGGTTGAGGACGACGTCGTTCAGGATCGTCAGGCCCCCGCCGCGCAGGCGAGCCGCGATCGTCGTGGCGGCATCGCACGCGCCGGTGACGAGGTCGGCGACGCCCCGGCGCCCCAGCGTGCGCAGCACGGACCAGACCTCGATCTGACGGGCACGTTGTGAGGACTGGGGCGTGTTGTGCATGGCTTCGAAGCCGGCGTCCGGTGGCAGGTAGCCGGCCACGCTGGCGAACGTGCGGCGGAGATCCGCGGGCTGGCGGACGAAGGCGATGCCACTGTCGTAGGTGACGTTCAGCCACTTGTGGGCGTCGGTCGCCCAGGAATCGGCCCGGTCGAGCCCGGCGACGAGGCCGGCCCGGCTGGGATCGGCGAGCGCCCACAGGCCGAACGCGCCGTCGACGTGCAACCAGCCCGAGCGCTCCGACAGCCAGTCGGCGATCTGGTCGAAGGGGTCGAATGCACCGGTGTTCACGTCGCCGGCCTGCGCACACACCAGGACCGGTCCCTCGAGGTCGGGCAGTCGGTCGGCCCGGATGCGGCCCTGCTCGTCGCCGGGCACGACCGTGACCCGCCGGCGCCCGAGCCCCACGAGGCCTAGCGCCTTCGACAGGGTGGAATGGGCGCGCTCACCGATCACGACCTCGAGCGCCGGGGCGCCGAACAGCCCTCCGCCTGCACGTCCCAGCCGAGCCGGCCGAGCAGGGCATCCCGGCCCGCGGCGAGGCATGCAGCGTTCGCCACCGTCGCGCCCGTGACGAACGCGACGGCCGTGCCCGCTGGGAGGCGCAGGAGGTCGACGAGCCAGTCCTGCGTCACGTCGTGCAGCTTCGCCGCCACCGGCGACATCACGGGCAGCGCACCGTTCTGGTCCCACGCACTCGACAGCCAGGCGCTCCCGAGGGCCACCGGGTAGGCGGCGCCGATGACGAAGCCGAAGTAGCGACCGCCCGTGGTGGCCACGGTCGCCGGGCTCCCGACCTCGTGGAGGAGCCGCAGGGCCGACAGCGGGTCGGCGCCGCCCTCCGGGAGCACCTCGTCGAACGTCGCCAGCGCCGCCAGCGCGTCCGCCCCGGGGGCGACCCGTCGGTCGTCGACGGACGTCGCGTACTCGATGGCTGCTGCCGCGGCCGCCTGCAACACGTCGACATCGACACCCACGTCCGAGCTCGCCGGGGATTCGGTGTTCATCTCCCGATCCTGCGCCTTCGACGTCCGCCGGTGCCAGCGGCCGTGCGAGGCGTCAGCGCGACACGCCGACCAGCTCGAAGTGCTCGTTGCCGCCCTCGGTGAGATGCTCTTCGACCTCGCCGACGCCCGACACGTAGGACTTCTGTTCGAGTTGCGGCTCCACGGGACTCCACTCCTCCGTGACGAGCGCCCGCTTGAAGTCGGCGAACGGCACGCTGACGTCGGCTTCGAATCCGCGAACGTGCGCCTGGTCGAGCGCCTCACCGGGCGGGTAGTACTCCTGCCGGTAGACGTCGCCGGCCTTGGGGTCGGCGAGCATGATGATCCCAGGGTGGGCGCCGTCGACTCCCGCTTCCCACGAGTCGCTGGCGCGCACGAGGCGACCGTGATGCAGCTCGAGGGAGTCCTCGCCCATGTACCAGACGTTGCCCTGCTTGTCCTGGGCGTACCAGTCGAACGTCCGCTCGATGGCCTTGCCATGCTCGGAGACCGTGTCCTCGACCACCGTGGCTGTCACCCCGAGGATCTGCTTGGTCCGATCGGTGACGACCATGTCGTCGGTCTGCGGCGTCCCCTCGCTCATGCCCTTGTAGTGGAAGGCCGTGCCTGGCTCGAGGGGGAAGTAGGGGTTGTCGATCGTGGCGACGAAGTTCGCCGGGTCGATCGTCGGGTTGTAGCTGCCCGTCAACTCCCAGCTCGGCGGTTCCGTTGCCGCGTCGTTGCTCGTCGACGGGGAGCTGGCGTGGGACGAGCTGCAGCCAGCGGCGAGCAGTGCCAGGAGTGCCGCGGCGCCCAGGCCCAGTGTGCGCGGACGCGTGCCACGCGTGCGTCGTTCGGTCATGTGCCGCTCCGTCCTGCTCGACGGATTCTTCGCTTCCTCCCTGACCATACGGATCGCCGCCTAAGCGATCGATCGAGGGATCGTCAAGGTTCGGCAACGACCCGGTAAAGGGTCCGGGGGATCGGGGTCACGACCGCCGGGCGCGAGCGTGGTGAGCGGCGACCTTGGCGCGGTTGCCGCAGACGGCCATGTCGCACCAGCGGCGACGCCCACTCTTGCTGACGTCGAGGAACATGAGCACGCACGCGGGACCGGCGCAGCGCCGGACCCGACCGGGATCGTGGCGGAAGATGTCCATCGTCGCCGCTGCGATGTCGAGTCGCAGCTGGGCGCCAGGCCTGGGCGCCGTCAACGACACGACGACACGACCGGACGACGGTGCGGCGTGTAGGACTCCGGGCGCGTCGAGCAGGACCGCGTCGAGGGCCCGGATCGCAGCAGGCCCGGCGGTGGTCGCGTCCAGCGCCGCTCGCAGGCCGGCGCGCAGGCGATGCACGAACCGCAGCGTCTGCGCCGCCTCACGAGCGGTGGCGTGGACGGAGTCGGCCGGGCTCGCAACGCCGGCGGCGTCAGCCCACGACACGACGCTGTCGTAGTCCGGAAGGAGCTCGACGCGCTCGCCGTCGATCACGGGTTCGGTGTTGCACAGATCCGTCGCCGGATGGTTCCCAGTCCACGGGAATGGCGACGCCTCTGGCACGCATCTAACCGTACAACGGAGGAATACCGGTTGCATCCCGACCGGTCGGGTCGACTAACCTGCTCCGATACGATCAGCGGTTAGCGATCGAGGAGAGCGTGGCGATGACCGCACCCGAAGTCGGTGTCCCGGACGCGAGCGGCGGGGACTCCGGTCACGTCGTCTCCGTCAACGTCGGCACCCCACGCGTCGTCGACTGGTTCGGACGCCGGGTCACCACGGCGATCTGGAAGGAGCCAGTCGCCGGCCGGGTGCCGGTCGCCGGCGTCAACGTCGAGGGCGACGACCAGGCGGACCGCCGCGTCCACGGGGGTCCGGTGATGGCCGTGTACGCATATGCGATCGAGGACTACGCATGGTGGTCCGAGGAGCTGGGCGTGGCGCTGGCACCGGGGACGTTCGGAGAGAACCTGACGCTCGAGGGCGTCGACCTCCATGCCTGCAGCGTGGGTGAGGCCTGGGCGGTCGGGACGACACGCCTGCGCATCACGCAGCCACGCTTTCCATGCTTCAAGCTCGGCATCCGCATGGGCGATGGCGGCTTCGTCGAGCGGTTCGCCGCCGCGCGGCGGTTCGGCGCCTACATGGCGATCGAAGGATCGGGCAGCATCGGCGCCGGAGACGAGGCCCGGCGCCTGGTGCGCCCGGACGAGGTGCTGACGATCGCTGAGTTCATCGCCGCGAACGAGGACGCAGACGTCGACCTGCTGCGCCGGCTCGCCGACCACCCGCTCGTCCCCGACTCGTGGCGGGAACACGCGCGGAAGACTTTGCGCCGCCAGGCCGCCAGGTCATAGCCGGGACGCCTCGAGCCACGCCGGCCCGGCCCACCGCCAGGGGCGTCACTCCTGTTCGTCGGGGACGCCGGCGTCGACCGCGCCGGCACGCTCGTCGCGGTCGGCCCACTCGAGCAGCTCGTCGATCGCGAAGACCGTCTGGTCGATGCCCGCGTGGAGGTCGCCGCGCTCGGCGAAGCGTCGGGGGACCGTCGCCATCGTGCAGTCCTGCGGCTCGATGTCGTCGACCTCGTCCCAGGTGATCGGCGTAGAGACGGTCGCATCCGGAAAGCCACGCACCGAGTACGCCGCCGCCATCGTGTGGTCCCGGGCGTTCTGGTTGTAGTCGACGAACAGCGCCGCCGGATCACGGTCCTTGCGCCACCACGTGGTCGTCACGTCGTCGGGTGCCCGGCGCTCGATCTCCCGCGCGCATGCCAGCGCCGCGCGCCGAACGTCGGTGAACCCGAACGACGGCTCGATGCGCACGTAGACGTGCATCCCCCGGCCACCAGACGTCTTCGGCCAGCCGACGGCGCCGAGCCCGTCGAGTACCTCGTGCACGATGCCGGCCACGCGTCGCACCCGGGCGAACGGGCAGTCGGGCATGGGATCGAGATCGATCCGCCACTCGTCCGGCTTTTCCACGTCCGCCCGCCGGGAGTTCCACGGGTGGAACTCGACCGTCGACATCTGCACCGCCCAGATCACGTGGGCGAGCTCGGTCACGCACAGCTCGTCCGCATGGAGACCGTAGCGAGGGAAGTCGACCCGCACGGTCCGCAGCCACGGTGGTGCCCCGCCCGGCACGCGCTTCTGATGGACCTTCTCGCCGCCCACCCCGGTCGGGAAGCGATGCATCATGCATGGTCGCTCCCGGAGAGCGTTGACGATCCCGGGGCCGATCGCCATGTAGTACTGGACGAGGTCGAGCTTGGTCGCCCCGGTCTCCGGGAAGTACACCCGGCCGGGGTTCGAGACCCGCACCGTCCGCTCCCCCACCTGGACCTCGGTCGCCGGAGTCTTCGCCACGGGTCGACCGTACCGGCACCCGGCAGCGGGCAAGCGTTCGTTGTCGCGCTCCCCTACCGTGTCGCCGTCGTCCGGCGGAGGGTGATAGGGCCGTGTCTGCCCGCGCGTAAATCCGGGTAGCGGCACAGCCGAGGGCGCGAAACTGTTCGCGCTATCGGACGGAAGGCTTCTCGATGCTCACTCCCCCCAGCGGGGTCGAGTCGCCCGACCTAACCGCAGACGCGCCGCCGGGAACGACCGAGCGGCCCGTCGCGCTCGGAGGCCGCTGGTCGATCACGCGTGCCGCCGGCCGGTGGGGACGCGCCATGGCATGCGGCTGTCCGTCGCTCGGCGCCCACCCCGGGCTCATCGTCCTGGCGGTGGGATTGCCCGTGATCGAGGCGCTCATCGTGGGACTGATCGGTGCCGCCGACGCCCAAGCCCTGGCGCCGCAGGCGTCGGCGCCGGCGCCGTTCGGCGTCTTCCACGACCTGCGCTGGCTCCTGGTCTTCCACCCCTCGTGGCACGCCTTCGCACTCGAGCTGACCGCACTGATCGCGGTCCGGTCCACGATCACGGCGCTCCTTCTCCGGGCTGCGTGGCCCATCGGGAAGGACCCGCCGGGTCCGATGCGCCTCGCCGCCGGCTCCCTGGCGTTCACCATGGTCTCCGCCCTGGTGCTCCTCCCCTTCGCCGCACTGCTCCTCGGCATGGCGATCGTGTCGCTGTCGTGGTTGTTCTTCATCGCCGTGCCGTCGGTGCTCGGCGTGGCGGCGCTCCTCCACCACGGTGCCGTGGTGCCGACGTGGTGGCGGGAGCGCCCGCCGGGCCGCACGGTCGCATGGGTTCTCTTGTCGTTCCTCGTCCTCACGATGGCGAGTGCCGTGATCGTGCTGATGCCGGGGCCACTGCGCCTGCCGGCGGTGGGCGCCGCCGGGCTGTTCAACGCCTGGGCGTGGCACAGCATCGTCCACACGCTCAGCTGCGCCCGTCCGGCCCGGCGGTTCATGCCCGTGGCGCCGCTCGGGGTGGCCGCCCTGGTCGGGGTCATCCTCTTGGGCGTGAGCGTCGGGTTCTCCGTTTCCTCGCGGAGCACCCAGCTGGCGCGGGCGGCGCAGGTCACCAGGTTCGCCGGCGCCGCGGCGGGCACCGGCAACGCCGCGGAGCCGACCACCGGCCGGCCGGTGCTGCTCGTGTCGGGGTTCGGGAGCCGGTACGTCGGGCGGGACGACGGGATCGGTGCCTGGGCGGACGAGCGGCGCTTCTCGTACCGGGGCATCGATGCCGACGGGCGGCCGCTGCCGTACCGGGACGCCGATACCTACCAGGACGTCTCCCGCTCGGTGGCCCTGATGGCCCGGCAGGTCGAGGCGTTCCGGGCCGACGTCCAGCAACCGGTCACCATCGTCGCCGAGAGCGAGGGCGCGCTGGTCGCCAAGGCGTACCTGATGTCGCATTCGGACGCGCCGGTCGACACGCTGGTGCTGCTGAGCCCCCTGGTCGAGCCCGGTGGCGCCTACTACCCGCCGGCGGGCGACGACGGCTGGGGGGTGGCGGGCGGGCTGGGGCTCCGGTGGATCACAGCCGTCGTCCGCTCGCTGTCGCCCCTCGACGTGACCACGGACGACGGGCTGTTCCGGTCGCTGGCCGACGACGCCCCCGCGTTTCGGGAGATGCTGGCCTGCCCGGTCGACGGCGTGGACCAGCTCGCGGTCTTCCCGCTGGCCGACGCGGTGGCCGGCGCGGAGCCCCACCTGCGCGGCGTCCCCAGCGCAGTCGTGCCCGCCTTCCACGGTGGGCTGGCGGACAACCACGCCGTGCAACGCACGATCCGCGCGCTGCTCCAGGGCGGCGCCTCTCCCGACTACGGCTGGTGGGAGGCCACGGACACGGTGATCCGGGCCGGCGCCGCCGCGTGGCGGGTGCCGCTGCTGCCCATCTCGATCAACCCGGTGTGGGAAAGAGGGGACGACGCGTCCAGCTGCGGCGACATCGCCGGCCTGGTCACGGCCTGGGTCGGATGACGGGCAGGCTCCGAGCAGGTGTGTAACGTCCGCCCGTGACCAACAAGCGACTGACGCTGATCGGCGCGCTGGTGATCACTGCCGCCGTGCTGGCCGCCTGTGGGGGCGACGATGACGACGGCGGTGGTGGCAACGGCCTTTCCACCGGATCGGGTGAAGGTGGCGGTGGCGCCCCGGTGACGGTCGTCGCCCAGGACTCGCTCAGCTTCGACCGCGACGACTACACCGCCAGCGCCGGCGAGGTGACGATCGACTACGAGAACGGCGGGAACCTCACCCACACCCTGCTGATCGACGGGGTCGACGACTTCAAGCTGACGGTGTCGGCGAACGGCGACGTCGACGAGGGGACTGCGGAGCTCGAGCCCGGCGACTACCGCATCCACTGCGACATACCCGGCCACGAGAGCATGGAGGCGACGCTCACGGTCGAATGACCGCCAGCGCCGCCCCCACGGGGCACGCTGCGGGCCGCGCGGCCTGAAGGCCTCTATGCCGCCTGGAGGATGACCTCCCAGCCGATCAGGTAGAGCACGGCGAGCAGCACGAAGCCACCGATGATCGTGTGGCGGTGGTCGTCGAACGCCAGCTTGTTGAAGGCGCTGTCGTACCCGCCGATGTAGCCCAGCGCCGACGCCTCGATGAACGCCCAGATCAACAGGACGACGATCCAGTAGACGACGGTGCTGTTGATCGCCTCCTCCCAGAACCCGAGGCCGTGGGCGGCAAACACCATGAAGAACAGCATCGGGATGCTGAAGAGGGTGTTGGCACGCGAGGCGCGGGCCGCCGGCTTGGCCAGGGTCGCAGCCCGGGGGTCGGCCTCGCCGCCCTGGGCCACGCGCTCTGCCGAACCGATGATCACCTTCTGCGCCCGCCAGATCACGCCCCACACGTTGAGGAACATGGTGACGCCGAGCAGCATGCCGGTGAGGATGGCGGTGCCGCGCTGGCCGGAGAAGTAGTCGCCCATGTCGTCCTGCACGGCGATGATCGACAGCCCCCACAGGAACGTCAGCAGGGCCGCCCAGCGGAACCACCAAAGCGCGCGCCACGTGATCTTGCGCTGGGCCTCGGACCGCCCCTCGGCGGACATCTCCGCAAACGCCGGCGTCTGCACGAAGTTGAAGAAGTACAGGAGCCCGATCCAGGTGATCCCCGACAGGATGTGGGCGTAGCGGGACAACACCTCCCACGAGCCCGCGGGATCAAAGAAACGATTGAACAGCTCCACCGGTCCCCCTGACATCGGCGGGTAGAAGCGCCGCAAAGCTAACGATTCGTGCCACCTCGCTCAACGGTTTGGTGGCCGAATCGCGGCGTCTTGCGCGGCGCCTGTGCGCCGTGACCGCAGAGGGAGACGGAGTTACTGCTGGTAGCGCTCGACGACCTCGGGCGGTCGCACGCTGGCGTCGTCGGGATCCTGCCCCGTCTCCCGCCGGGCACGGCGCTGGCGGAGCAGGTCCCAGCATTGATCGAGCGCCACCTCGACCTCGCGGAGGCGGCCAGCGGCATCGGAATCCGGCCCGTGCTGGCCGACCTCCCCCTCGAGTGCGTGCTCCTCGTCGACCAGCGCGCCGATGCGGCTGATCACCTCGGCGTCGTCCATGCCGGCGAGGCTACCGCGGGGCGTCGCAGGACGGGCTTGCCCGATCGCCGCTCAGGACCCGAGCGGCCAGGCACGTCGTCTGGGCTCATGGTGGTCAGCGCTGCCGGAGGGCGAGCTGGGTGGCCACGGGTCACGCTGCAAATCCCGTACTGTTCTGTGCCCACGTGCGGGCCTATCCGCTCGGCCTCTTACTCGCAGGTCTCGCCCGGCGGCGGTTCGCCCATGATGAACGGGTTGGGTTCGCGCGTGGCCGTGGTCGGGGATGAGCCGGCCGCGGTCGTGGTGGTGCCGTCGCCGGCGGTCGTGCTGCTACTCGCCTCGGGCTGCGCCGCTTGCGCGGTGGTGGTCGTCGTCGCCTCTTCGGTGGGTGCCGGCTGGTCGTGCACGGTGGTGAAGTCCGCGCCCGCCACGACCACCACCTCGCCGTCGCCCAGGTCGGGGTTTTCGACGAGCGCGGCCGGGGTGGTGAGGTAGCTGGCCACCAGCCGCCCGTAGTCGGCCTGGCCGGGGGCGTGCTGGACGGTCGTGGTGGCGGCCGGCTCGGTGGTGTCGGGCTCGGTCATCTCGAACCCGACGCGCTGGAGGGCCCCCGAGATGTCCCTGGCAAAGCCCTCCTTGGTGGTGCCGTTGAGCACCGTGACGGTCGCCTGCACCGGGCTGAGCTGGCCGGGCGGGAGACCCCGGAACACGTTGAGCGACTGTTGCGCGTTCTTCTCGTCCAGGAGCACCCGGTCCTCGTCCGGCGGGTACGGCACGGTCGGCAGGTTGTACGTCTCGAGCTTCTCGGAGTCGAAGTCGCTGAAGTGGTTGCCCAGGTCGATCATGTCGCGGACCCCGAGCTCCTTGTCGAAGCGCACCGTGTCCACGGCGATGTTCACGAGGTCGGTGACCCGGAGCGGGTTGGACCGGACCTGCGAAAGGGCCTTGGCCAGCGACCGGTGGACGAAGATCTGCTGGCGCTGGACGCGACTCAGGTCGGAACGCGGATCGCCCTCCCAGCCAGCCGGAGTCATGATCTGGAGCTTGCGGGACCGCGCGAAGGCCAGTGCCGTCGCCCCGTCGAGCTTCAGGCAGCCGGGCTGGTCGACGTAGAGGCCCGCAGCCCGGTCGCGCACCGGCGTCGGGAACCAGATCGACACGCCACCGACGTCGTCCACGACGCGCTTGAAGCTCTCGAAGTTGACCTCGACGAAGTGGTGGATCGGCACGCCGAAGTTCTGGCGCAGCGTGTTGATCAGGTTCTGCTCGCCCTCCCCCTCCCTGGGCCGGCTGTACGCCGAGTTGATCATCCCGATCTCGCCGGTGTCGGCGATCGTCACCATCAGGTCGCGCGGGAACGACGTCAGCGCCAGCCGATCGGACTTGGGG
>Ga0081455_10006277_pt1 | contig 12781 bp, 10 predicted proteins | sample TabmetS3T2R1_FD_70207 | JGI IMG/M metagenome (GOLD analysis project Ga0081455, IMG submission 70207) | Tabebuia heterophylla rhizosphere microbial communities from the University of Puerto Rico - S3T2R1 | ecosystem: Host-associated > Plants > Roots > Rhizosphere ... | reverse complement strand
GGTTGAGCACGCCGCCGCAGCGGTTTGGCCCGGCACCTGAGCCGTTGGTATTGACCACGACGAGGGTACGACCGTCCGGGGTGACGACGACGTCGGCGGGATACCAGCCGGTCGGGATGAAGCCGATCGTGCGCCGTTTCTCCAGATCGACTACCGCGACCGCGTTCTCGCCGGAAAGGGCGACGTAGAGGGTTCTCCCGTTGGGACTGACGTCGAGCCCTTCCGGCATCGACCCCTTCGGGCCTTTCGGCACGAGCCTGACGTCAATCGTCGCCGCGAGTCGGTCACGGCGAGTGTCGACAACGGAGACGGTGTCACTGTTCGCGTTCGCCGTGTAGACCTCGTCCGTCACGGGGTTCGCCGCAATCCCGCTCGGGTGGTCGGCCCGCAGTGGGTCCCACTGCGGCGAGAGCCGGACGCTTCCCAACAGCTGCTCGGAGCGTGTGTCGATCACCGCGACAGAGCGCCCCATCCACTGTGTGACGTAGGCCTTCGTGCCGGCACGGTTGAACGCGACGCCGTAGGGCTGGAGTGGGAGCCCGAGCTCGATGGTTGCAGTCACCTGGTTCGCGACCGGATCGACGACCGTGACGGTGTGCCCCGGCGGGTCTTCGTAGGGGCCGGTCGTAAACGGCTGGCCCCCGAGGTTGTCGGCTACGTAGAGTCGCGGCCCGAGCGGCGTCTGCGCATACGCGAGCCCTGACGGAAATTGACCGGCCGGGATCGCCGCCGTCTCGGTGAGCCCGCCGGGAGTGACGTCGAAAGCGTGGACGACGTTCTGGCCGCCCCCTGACGCCCAAGCGCGGCGCCCGTCAGGCGAGTAGGCGATTCCGTAGAACACCGACTCGCCCTGGGCGCCGTCATAGGCAACCAGGCCCGTGCGGCCGAGAGAGCCGATCGAGAACCGCTCGACCGACTCGAACCGCGCGGCAGTACCGCCGGAGGTGACGAGAACGCTCTGGCCGTCCGGCGAGACGGCCGCGCCCCACGGGCCTGCGAGCCCTGGGCCGATCGTCACCGTTGTCTCCATCCCTGCGGGCGTCAACTTCCAGCCGGCGGGAGTCATCGGCGTGGCGGCTTCGGCGGCCTGCGCGGTGACGATCGCGGCACACACCGAGACGAGGATGGCGACGGAGGGGTGACGGCGAGCCCGAGCCATGCTGCCGGGCGGGAGTCTTCACCCTGCCCCGGTTTACGATGGGGAACGGTCCGGTAACGAGCTGGTGGATAACCAGCTCGTGACAGTTCAGGCGACCGGCGCCGACAAGCTCTTCGAGAAGTACTCGAGCGCGGTCTTTGTCTTCGTGTGTTGCTCGCCGGAGACGTCGACGCCTCGGTTGCGCAGGAAGGCCCTACTCTCGAGAGCGACTCGCAAGGCCTCCCCGGGCACTGCCTTGGTGGAGAGCTCGAGGATCCTCGAGTTGTCGGGATAGTTCCAGAGCTCCGCGACGAGCTTCTGGTCGTAATCCGCGGGCCTGAACCTCAGCTTGAGGACGAAGATCGGACCGAGCAGATGGAGGTCATCGAGCTCGATCCCGTCGGGAGCATGGGAGGCAAAGAATTTTCGCTGCTCCTTCGAAAAGAGCTTGCGGAGGGGTCGGCCTCCGTCGACAACATCCTTCACGTCGGCGTTGTCGAGCGACGTCTTCAGCGCCGCCGAGCAGACGTAGCCCCCCGGCATGGCATCGACTTCGACGGTCAGGTTCGGGGAGCTCCGCAGCTTCGATGGCAGCTCGCTCGGGACTACCGGCCGGAGCTTCACGACCGAGTCGCCGCTCTTGTTCTGGACTCGGCGGGCGCGGACAACGAGGCCGCTCTGGTTCAAGGCGAGGTCCGGCGTATCGAAGAAGAAGACCTGTCGGAGCTCGGCATCGAGCGGATCCATTCCCAGCGCCGCGGCCGTCGAGCGCTGGTCGGACTCGGGCACGGTCAGCTTCAGCTCGACGCTGTCGGCAGCTCGGGCCAGTCCGAACAGCTCCTCGAGCTGCTCCTCCGAGAGCGGTCTTGGCTTCCTCGCGCGAGCCACTCGACTCAGACCGCCGTCACGCGCCTTGCCCGGGCGATCGCGGCTTCACCGAGGCGGACTTGGGCATTGATCGTCCCGGAACGGTTCGGTGCCCGCCACGTCCCGTCTGCTCCTAGCTCCCACGCAAGGGCGTCGTCCGACAGGAGGTCGTCGAGCATCTCGTCGATCCGAGCCCGTAGCGCCGGCTCTCGGATCGGCGCGAGGACCTCCATCCGCCGGTCGAGGTTCCGCGGCATCAGATCGGCGGACCCGAACAGGTATGTGGCCTCTGCCCCTCGACCGAATCTGAACACCCGCGAATGCTCGAGGAAGCGCCCGACGAGCGAACGGACCCGAATCGTCTCGGAGAGGCCCGGCGCTCCAGGCCGCAGGCAGCAGATGCTCCGGATGATCAGCTCGATCCGCGCGCCGGCCTGAGAGGCCTCGTAGAGCGCGTCGATCACCTCCGCATCGACGAGGCTGTTCAGCTTCATCGTGATCAGGCCGTCCGGAGAGGCTTGCTCTCGGATGAGCTGGAGGAGCCCCTCACGCATTCCCCGCGGCGCGACGAGGAGTGTCCGGAACTCCTGCTGGCGGCTGTAGCCCGTGAGGAGGTTGAAGGCGTCGGACACATCAGCCGTCACCTCAGGATCGGCGGTGAGAAGCCCGAGATCTTCGTAGGTATCGGCGGTCTCCAGGTTGTAGTTCCCCGTGCCGATGTGGGCGTACCTGCGAATGACCCCATCCTCTCTGCGGACCGCGAGACACATCTTCGCGTGCGTCTTCAGCCCGACGACGCCGTAAGCGACGTGAACCCCGGCATCCTCGAGCGTCTGCGCCCAGACAATGTTTGTCTCCTCGTCGAAGCGCGCCTTCAGCTCGACGATGCACACGACCTGCTTCCCCTCGCCCGCCGCACGGATGAGCGCCTCCATGATCCGGCTCTCCGCCGGCGAGGTGCGGTAAAGCGTCTGCTTGATCGCCAGCACCGAGGGGTCGCGCGCGGCTTGCTCGATGAACCTCTCGACGGACGTCTCGAACGATTCGTATGGATGCTGAACGAGAATGTCGCCCGCTCGAATCAGGGCGAACAGGTCCGGCGGGCCGTCCTCGGTCGACGCGAGTCGGATCGGAGTGACCGGCGTCCAGGGCTCGAGCTTCAGATCCGGGCGGTCGAGCGCCGCGATCGACCACAGCCCGCCGAGATCGACCGGTCCGTCGACTCGGTAGACGTCGCTGTCCTCGAGCCGAAGCTCTCGCTCGAGCAGGGTCAGCGTCTCTTCGGACATCGACGAGTCCACCTCGAGCCGCACGACGATCGGGGAGCGACGCCGGCGCCGAAGAACCGCCTCGACTGCAGCAACCATGTCGTCGGCGCCGTCGAGATCGATGTCGTAATCGGTATTGCGCGTCACGTAAAACGTCGAGTACTCGACGATCTCCATGCCGGGGAAGAGGGCGGAAAGGTGGCGCGCGAGGACCTGCCCCACCGGCACGAAGCGCTCACGGTCGGGAAGGACGACGAAACGCGAGAGGAGTGGAGGCACCTTCACCCGTGCAATCCGCTTGGTGAGCTCACCCGGCGCTCTGACAACCACGGCGAGGTTGAGCGAGAGGTTCGAGATGTACGGGAACGGGTGTGCGGGATCGACGGCAAGCGGCGTCAGGACGGGGAAGATCTCCTCGTCGAACATGCTGTCGAGGAACGCGCGGTCGTCGTCGTCGAGCTCGTCCCAGTTCGACAGGTGGATCCCGGCCGCGGCCAAGTCCGGGACGAGTTGGTCAGTGAACACGGCGCTCCTTCGCGCGAGGAGGTCTCGAACGCGATCGGTGATGGCGCCCAGCTTCACGCCCGTCGGCTCCTCGCCTGGGGCGCTTGCGATTCCTGCCTCGGCTTGCGCCTTCAAGCTGCCGACCCGAACCTGGAAGAACTCGTCGAGGTTGTCACTGAAGATTGCGAGGAACTTCGCTCGTTCCAAAACCGGCAGCGCGCCGCGCCCTGCGAGAGCCAGCACGTGCTCGTTGAAGTCCAGCCATGAGAGCTCCCGATTGAGGAAGCGGGTTTGGCTCTCCGGCCCCGCAAGCGAGAGCATTCCCTCCGGGGAAGCCGCCGGAGCTACGCCGCTCAGGGCTGGAAGTGGCTCATCGCGCTCCAAACTGACACCAAAAAACGCCTTGCAGCCCAGATCCAGCGGCGACCTACGACGCAATGAGATCACGAGCCGCGTTTCGCGTCAGCTCCAAGCTTAGTTCCGCGCGAGCGTTCAGGCGGCAGCAGCTCGTTCTCTCGCTTTTCACCTCGCTCTCACAGGGCCGTAACCCACCTGCTCACCAGCACCTCTTAGCGTCGTGGCCGATTCCCCCGCCAGGAGGTCGCCGTCATGAACAAGCACAGGAAGCTCTACTTCGCGTCCGTGGTTCTCGCAGCAGCCGCCGTCGTCGGTGCGGTGTCCGCCTCGCAGGGCAGTGCGAGTCGCGGAAACGAGAGATCGCACGCGCACCCCATCGTGATCGGCCATCGCGGCGCGAGCGGTTACCGCCCCGAGCACACCCTCGCGTCGTACGAGCTTGCGATCGCGATGGGAGCCGACTACATCGAGCCGGATCTCGTCTCGACGAAGGACCATGTCCTCGTCGCGCGGCACGAGAACGACATCTCGGGAACGACCGACGTCGCCGAGCATCCAGAGTTCGCGAGCAGGCGCACGACCAAAATCGTGGACGGCGTCTCGATCACAGGCTGGTTCACCGAAGACTTCACGCTCGCCGAGCTGAAGACGCTGCGCGCGAAGGAGCGCCTCCCCGATCTGCGCCCCGCGAACACGGTGTTCGACCACCAGCTCCAGATACCGACGTTCCAGGAAGTGATCGCACTCGCGAAGCGCAAGGGCGTCGGGATCTACCCGGAGACGAAGCATCCGACCTACTTCGACGGCCTCGGGCTCTCGCTCGAGGAGCCGCTCGTTGCGGCTCTGCGCGCCAACCATCTCGATCGGGCCAACGCGCCGGTGTTCATTCAGTCGTTCGAGGTCTCGAACCTCGAGGAGCTCAATGGGATGACCCGAGTGAGGCTGGTGCAGCTCCTCGACGCCGTCGGCAAGCCCTTCGACTTCGTGGTCTCGGGCGACCCGAGGACATACGCTGATCTCGCCAAGCCCGAAGGGCTCGCAGAGATCGCCCGCTACGCCGACGGCATCGGCCCGAACAAGAACATGATCGTCCCGCGTGACGCGTCGAACCGCCTGCTCCCACCGACCAGCCTCGTGCGCGACGCTCATCGGGCGGGCCTCGTCCTGCATCCATGGACGTTCCGTCGCGAGAACTCGTTCCTTCCCGAGGACTTCCGCCAGGGGAATCCGAGCCATCCGCTCTACCTCGCGGCGCCCGGCAACCTGCCGGGCGAGCTCGAGCTCTTCTACAGGCTCGGAGTGGACGGGCTCTTCAGCGACAACCCGGACACTGCCGCCGCGGTCCGGTCGAAGGTGTTCGGCTAGCAGGCGCTGCGGCGATCAGTCCGCCGGTGCCTTCGCCAGCGACTGCGCGCCGGCGACGCGCACGGCTGCCGACAGCGTCCTGATGTCGTAGGCGCCGTGGTGGCGGCGGCCGTTGATGAAGAACGTCGGCGTGCCGGTGACGCCACTCAGATCGGCGCTGTCGACGTCCTCGGCGATGCGCGCAGCGCCCGTGTGCTCGCGCATGTCGGTCATGAAGCGCTCGCCGTCGAGGCTGAGCTCCTGGGCGTAGCCCATCAGGTCGGCCGGCGTCAGCGCGTCCTGGTGGGCGAAGAGCATGTCGTGCATCTCCCAGAACGCGCCCTGGTTGCCGGCCGCTTCTGCGGCTTCTGCCGCGATCTGCGCGTGCGGGTGGACATCGTTCAGCGGCAGGTGCCGCCAGACGTAGCGAACGTCGGCGAAGTCGCGAAGGAGCTCTCGAACGACCGGCTCCGCCCGACCGCAGAAGGGGCACTCCAGGTCCCCGTACTCGACGAGCGTGACCGGGGCAGCGATGGGCCCGCGGATGTGATCCCGCTCCGCGTCGACGTCGATGTAGAGGTCGACGAGCGGCTCGGCCGTTCCCAGGAGGGCCCGAGCGCGTGTGCGAAGCGGCAGCATTGCCGTCGCGCGGAACACGAGCCAGGTGATGAGCGCCGAGCTGAGCGCCGCCGTCAGGATCCCGAGCTTCGCCTCCTCCAGCTGAGCCCCGTCGAACGCAAGCGTGGCGACCAGCAGTGCCACGGTGAAGCCGATGCCGGCGATCGTCCCCGCGCCCGCGACTGCGACCCAGCCCACCGGCGGACGGAGGAGCCCGCCGCTCAGCCGCGTGAGCAACCAGGAGCCGCCGAAGATTCCTACGGGCTTGCCGACGACGTAGCCGAACAGGATCCCGAGCGTGATCGGCGAGGTGAAGCCACGCGCCAGGAAGTCGGAGTCGATCGCGATGCCCGCGTTCGCGAGCGCGAAGAGTGGGACGACGACGTAGCTCGTCCACGGGTGGAACAGCTGCTGAAGCCGCTCGTTTGACGGCGTCGCCGCCCTGAGCTCGAGACCGGCGGCGCGGGCAAGCTCCGCCGTAGGCTGCTCGCGGAACTCGCGAAACCGGTCGGTGACGCTCTCCAGACTGGAGCGCGGAGCCGGGAAGGCATAGACGAGGAGCCCCATGGCGAGACCGATGACGACCGGCTCGACTCCCGACTTCAGTAGCCCGACCCAGGCCCCGGCCCCGAGGACCAGGTAGAGGACGCCGGCGCGAACCTGCAGGCTGCGTGCGGCGAGGACAGCGCCGAAAAAGCCGACGGCCACGACCAGCGGCCCGATGTGGAGCACCTCCGTGTAGACCGTTGCGATGACGACGAGCGCGACAAGGTCGTCGACGACGACGAGCGTGAGCATGAACGCACGCAGGCGGTCGGGAAAGCGCGGTCCGACGAGCGCCAGAACGCCCAGCGCGAACGCGGTGTCGGTCGACATCGCGATCCCCCAGCCCGTCGCGGATGAGCGCCCGGCGTTGAAGGCCAGGTAGATCGCGACCGCCACCGCCATGCCGCTGATCGATGCGAGGAGCGGGAGCGCGAAGCGCCGCCGCTCGCGCAGCTCGCCGAGATCGAACTCTCGCCGCGCCTCGAGCCCGACGACGAAGAAGAAGAACGTCATCAGGCCGCTGTTGACCCACTCGCGCAGATCGAGGGCGACACCGTGTCCGCCGACGTCGATCGAGAGCTCCGTTCCCCAGAACGACTCGTAGGACGACGTTGCGACGTTCACCCAGACGAGTGCCGCGACCGCCGCGACGAGGAGAATCGCCGCGCCGCCCGTCTCCGTGCGGAGGAACTCGCGCAGCGGTGTCTGGATGCTGCGCGCCCATGCGGTCCGCCCGGAGAACCCGGCGGGGCGACCGCTCGTGTCCGCCCTACTGCTCGTAGCCCTCCACCACTTCCGGCCGTCGGACATCAGCGGAGGACGGGTCGAAGCCGGCCTCGCGCAGCGCGCGGCGCTGGCGCAGCAGGTCCCAGCACTGGTCAAGCGAGACCTTCACGTCCTGGAGCCGACGCCGGTCGGCGTCCGTTGCGTCGCCGGCGGACTCGCGTTGCCACAGCTCGTGCTCCTCGGCGACGAGCTCCTCGATCGAGTCGTGGATCTTCGGATCGTCCATCTCTCCTCCCGCGTCGATGTCGAGCCAGCTTAGGTCAGGGCCTTGCTCCTCAGTTGACATATTCCTATATAGGTATATAATCGTTCCCGTGGCACGAGCAGCGACGACAACAGACGCGTTCAACGCGGTGGCCGAGCCCCGGCGGCGGCAGATCCTGGACGTCCTCGCCGGCGGGGAACGACCCGTGAACGACCTGGTGCAGGTGCTCGGCCTCAATCAGCCGCAGGTCTCCAAGCACCTGCGGGTCCTCCGCGAAGTGGGAGCGGTCGACGTGCGTGATCGAGGACGGCAGCGGCTCTACCGGCTCAACGGCCGGGCGCTCAAGCCCATCCACGACTGGGTCAAGGACTACGAGCGCACATGGTCCGAGCGGTTCAACGAGCTGGATGCCGTGTTGGAAGAGCTGAAGCAGAAGGAGGAAGGAGATGCCAGAAGTGGCAAGTAGCGGAACGGCGACGGTGACGCTCCCGACCGATGAGCAGATTCTCATCACCCGGGAGTTCGATGCGCCGAAGCAGCTGGTCTACAGGGCTTACACCGAGCCCGAGCTCGTCAGGCGCTGGTGGCACGCGAACCGCGGCGAGGTGACGGTTGCCGAGATCGACCTGCAGGTCGGCGGCCGGTGGCGGTACGTGGCAGTCACCGACGACGGAACCGAGGTCGCCTTCCACGGCGAGTACCGGGAGATCGTTCCGAACGAACGGCTCGTCTCGACCGAGGTCTACGAGGGCGTGCCTCAGCCCGAGGAGGGACCCGAGGAGGGAACGCTGAACACCGCGACGTTCACCGAGGTGGACGGCCGCACCACCCTGTCGATCCTCGTCGAGGCACCGAGCAAGGCGATCCGCGACGCGATCATCGACTCAGGAATGGAGGCGGGGATGCAGGACGCCCTGGCTCTTCTGGAAGGGGTTGCGAAGTCGCTTCGCTGAGCGCGCCTGCCGCGCGGACCGCCGGGATCACCTCCCGGTGGTCCGGCGGCCGTCGAGCCGGATCGTCCACGGCTCGATCGTGTCGACCCGGAGATGCGTCTCGCTCCACGGGTCGCGCGCGAGGGTGGCGCGGATCGCCTCCTCGGACTCCGCCTCCACGGCATGAACGACGCGATGCTCATCGGAGAGCGGCCCGCCCAGGACGATGAAGCCGTCCTCTACGAGCCCGTCCATGAAGGACGCGTGCTCAGGCCAGCCGGACTGCTCCTCCATTGGCCGGGACGGGACCCACTGCGGGCCCGAGCGCAGCAGCTGGAGCAGAAACATGGGCACGCCCGCCTTCTAGCACAGCCCTATCGGCGATAGACGATCGTGCGGCTGATTCCGGACAGGTAGCCCGGGCCGGCCTGGTTCACGCTCATGACGACGCGCAATGTGGAGCGGCCTTTCCTCAGTTGGACTCGGAACCTCTTCGCAGAGCGACGGCCCAGGCGGATGGTCTTCACCGTCCGCCAGCCGATCGGCGTCAGGCGCTGGAGCTTGACACGCCGCCCTCGGAACGAGTGTGTTCCGAGGACACGCACGCCGAAGCGCCCTCGTCCGACCCGGGCAAACAGGACCCGCGGGCGAACGCCGATCACCATCTCCCGGCTGGTCACGCCGTTCGAGCTCGCGAGGTAGGTGGTGCGGATCGCCGGCCTTGCGAGGTAGCTCCACACGCCGCCGTCACCGGAGACAGCGGTCGCGACCGCGACCGGGGAGCGAACGCCGAACTTCGCGGCGAAAACGGTCACACTCTCCCCCGGCCGCCGCGTCGGCACGAGCCCGGAGAGCAGGACGGCGCGGCCGTAGACGACCCACTGCGCCCGCGCGGCGAGCGTCACGCCGGTGGTCGTCAGGGTGAGATCTGCTCCGCGCGTGGTCCCTTTGTCGTTCTTGGCGACGAGCCGGTAGTGGTAGAGCACGGTTGGCTGAAGGCCCAGGATCGGCGCGGTCACCGCTTGCTCGCCGAAGGCGGAGCCCGCGGGGCTCGTCGGCGTTCTCGACCCGTATCGAGTTGTCGTTCCGTATTCGAAGTACCACGTCGTCCGCCGCCCTTGCGGGTTTACCGATCCCGTCAGCCTCGCACTCGTGGTCCCAACCTCACGCGCCGCGCCTGTACGGACGAGTGGAGCCCCCGTCGTCGTGAACGTACGGTCGGCACCTCTCGTGGTGCCCGCGTCGCTCGTCGCGACGACGCGATAGTGGTAGAGCCGTCCGGCAGCGAGCTTCGACACCCGCGTCGAGACACTCTTCGCCGTCGTTCCGGAGCCGGCGCTCCGGACGGCCGTTTTCGAGCCGTAGCTCGTGCTCGTCCCGTACTCCACGTACCAGGTCGTCGGCCGCCCGTTGGGATCGACAGTCCCCGTGAGCGTCGCCGCCGACGCCGTCACGCTCCGCGCGGAGCCCGTCACGACGACCGGTGCGGCCAAGGTCGTGAAGATCCCGTCGGCGCCCCGCTTCGTGCCCGCGGCGTTCGCGGCGACCAGTCGGTAGTGGTACGTGGTGCCCGGGGCGAGACCGGTGAGCGTTCCGGAGACCTGCACGTTGGCGGTTCCCGAGCCGGCGTTCTTCGTCGCGCTCTTCTTCCCGTAGCCCGTGGTCGTGCCGTACTCGAAGTACCAGCTTGTCGCCTGGCCGCCTGGGTCGACCGTCCCGGTCGCGGTCACCGAGGTCGTACGCACGCTCGCCACGGGGCCTGTAATCGCCGCCGGCGCTCCAGCAACTGCCGCCACACCGCCGCTCGTGGAGAGAAGAGCGAGGCCCGTGAGGAGAACGATTGCGGCGACCCTCATCTGCACGAAGCCTCATACCGCAGATGCTGTAAGGAAGGTGCTAGGAGAACGGAAGGATTCTGCTTGGAAGCAGGGAGCGGAGGTCCTCGATCGTGTCTGTTTCCTCCGGGTTCTTGTCGGGCCGATACCGCTTGACGCGCGCGAAGCGCAGCGCGACTCCGCCCGGGTAGCGCGTCGACGCCTGGACGCCGTCCAGGGCGATCTCGACCACGAGCTCGGGCCGGACGAACACAGTGATCCCTCGCCGGCCTGTCTCGCGCTCGAGTAGCTCATTCGTCTGCCAGGCGAGGAGCTCGTCCGTCATGCCCTTGAAGGTCTTGCCGACCATGACGAAGTCGCCGCTTCTCGGGTCCCGCGCGCCGAGATGGAGGTTCGAGAGCCAGCCCTCGCGGCGTCCGTGCCCCCACTCCGCACCGAGAACGACAAGGTCGTAGGTCCGGACCGGCTTGACCTTGCGCCAGGCCTTGCCGCGACGACCCGCGCTGTAGAGAGAGGCCGCATCCTTGACGACGGCGCCTTCGTGCCCGACCCGCAAGGCCTCCTCGAGCACCCGCTGTCCCTCGTCGGGATCGGAAGTGAGGACTGCGGGGATCCTCAGCTGCGGTGCAATCGCCTCGAGTCTGGCCGCGCGCTCGGCGAGCGGCGTGTCGAGGAGGTCCTCGCCGTCCACGTGGAGCACGTCGAAGAGGAACGTCACGATCCCTTCCGGACGGGCGTCGCTGTCGATGCGCGAGACCGTGTCCTGGAAGGCGGCCGGGCCATCGTCGCCCATCCACAGCGCCTCGCCGTCGAAGACGGCCTGGGCGACCGGAAGGCGCCGCACGGCCTCGACGATGCCCGGCAGCGTCTCGGTGATCTCGTTCAGGTTGCGCGTGTAGATGCGGACGTCCTCTTCGCGGCGATGGATCTGGATGCGGATCCCGTCGAGCTTCCACTCGACCGACGCGCGGTCGAAGGACTGCATCGCCTCCTTCATGCTCTCGGCCGTGGACGCGAGCATCGGGAGGATCGGCCGAAAGAGCTCGAAGCCGACCTCTCGCAGCCCCTTCTCTTCGGAGCTCATGGCGATCTCCGCGGTGCGCGTGAGGTCGCCCGAGAGCATCAGCGCCCGCCGCGCAGTCTCCCCTGAGACGCCGGCCGCCCTTGCGACGGCGTCGATCATCACGCCGGCGAGCGCTCCCTGCCGCAGCTCGCCGGTGAGGAGCCGCCTCACGAAGTCGGCCTCCTGCTCCGTCGCCCGGGAGAGGAGCTCCCCGAGGATCTGCTTGCGCTTCGCCGCCGATCCGTTTCCAGTGGTTGCCTGGATCGCAGCGATCGCGCCGTCGAGCTCGGCGATGGTGAGGGTCGGATCCGGCGCCGGCGGGCGGTCGACGCCGTACACGGTCGAGTAGCCGACGCCTACCCGACCCTGGCGAGGCATGCCCGCGAGGAAGCCGACGGCGAGTGGGACCTCCTCCGAGTCCAGCCCTCGCAGCAAGTCGGCGAGAATGGCGACCTTCGCCGAGCGCGAGCTCGTCTCGGTGACGGCCTTCGAGGCGTTGACGAGGTCCGCGAGCAGGCTCACGGCCGCTCAGGCTACGTCGCGGCGGCGGAGCAGCCAGCCCGAGACCAGCAGAAAGACAACCGCGTAGGTCCCGAGCACGAGCAGCGCCTGGAGGCCGCCCACGAACGGCCCGGAGAAGGAGCCGGGCCCGTTGTTGGCGACGTCGTCAGCAGCAACGCCGAGCGTCGTGACCAACGAGTAAGCGTTCGCGCGTAGGAAGAACTCGACGATCCGGTCGACTGCGCTCACCTGGCTCGCGAGCGCGCTGAGCAGCCCTTCGATCACGAGGGCGTAGAGGATGCCTATGCCGACAGCGAGAGCGGTTCCGCGCGAGAAGACGGCGAGCAGGACTCCGAGCGCCACCCACACGGCGAGGATCAGCCACCCGGCTACCAGACCGCGGACGAGGAGCCCCGCCGACGGGAAGCCCAAGTCGGCGCCTTCGCGCAAAGCGATCGCAGAGCTGGCGACCGCTCCGACTGCGAAGACAACGAGAACGAAGGGGATGAGCGCCATAGCCAGCGCGAGCAGCTTGGCCGCGAAGACCTGCAGCCGACCGGGGCGCTGGATGAAGAGTGTCCTCAGCGTGCCCCAGCCGTATTCGCTGCCGAACGTCAGGACCCCGAGCATGAGCACGAGCACGCCGCCGAAGAACGGGAATCCGCCCATGACATTGCCGACCAGGTTCTTCGGCAGCACGTCCCCAAGCGGCTGGCTCGTCGAATCGTTCAGGTACGTGGCGTAAGGGACGACGTAGGCGAAAGCGAGCGCGAGAGTCGTCCAGATCCCCAGCAGGATCCACGTGCTCGTCCGTTTG
>Ga0081455_10006276_pt1 | contig 12783 bp, 10 predicted proteins | sample TabmetS3T2R1_FD_70207 | JGI IMG/M metagenome (GOLD analysis project Ga0081455, IMG submission 70207) | Tabebuia heterophylla rhizosphere microbial communities from the University of Puerto Rico - S3T2R1 | ecosystem: Host-associated > Plants > Roots > Rhizosphere ... | reverse complement strand
GCCCGCGCCGCAGGAGTTGCGCACCCGGACGCCGCAGAGCTCCCCGACGACCCAGTCTCCGCCCTCGACGATCGCGGACGCGGCGTCGTAGACCTCGGGGTCCTCGTCGAGGACCTGCAGGGCCTTCGCCGCGAGCCATTCGGACGAGGTCTTGCCGCCGTAGTCCGACAGGAACGCCTCGCCGCGCTTCTCGGCGAGCGCGTTGATGCGATCGGCCTGCGGCTGGGAGGCGTGGTGCTTCCAGAGCTTGACCCAGGAGTGCGGCCGCGAGGCCCATTTCGCCGAGAGGCACAGGGGCGAGCCCGCCGCGTCCACCGGCAACACCGTGCACGAGGTGAAGTCGACGCCGATGCCGACGATCGACTCCTTCCCGACACTTTTCGAAAGACCCGCCGCCGCCAGCGCCTGAGGCACCGCCTTCTCGATCGCGGTCAGCCAGTCGCCCGGATGCTGCAGCGCCCAGTCGGCGCCCAGTTTCACGCCCGATCCCGGCAGCGCCGCGTCGATCACGCCGTGCGGGTATTCCACGACCGCCGATCCCCGTTCCCGGCCCGTGCCCGTCTCGACCACGACGGCGCGCACGGAGGCCGTGCCGAAGTCGAGGCCCAGGGCGCAGGGGGTGCGCGGCTCCGACATCAACGCGTCACGCGCGGTACTTCGCTGCCTGGTGTCTGTCGAGCGACTGCTCGGGATCCCCGCAGAGATTGACCTGGATGCCGAGCGCGCGGGCCATCGAGGCCTTGCGCACGAGCGCGCGGTTGGCCGTCAACGCGTCCGGGGCGTAGGCCACCTGGATGTGGTTGGCCATGTGCTTTGCCATCATCTGGTCGCGCGTGATGCCGTAGAGCACCGCGTGCATGATCGGCCACTGCGGCGTCGTCGCCTGCCAGCGTCGCTCCGTCTCCTCGTCCGAGAGCTTGACGACGCCGCCGCGCCCGACGTCCATGTGGAGGGCGTGGTTCTTGACGTAGATGCGCGAGAACACGATCTCGCCGGGCCTCGAGACGCCCTTGAGCGTCGAGCCGCCCTTGGGAAAGTACATCGGCGGCTGCCGCTCGCCGCGGGCGCCGCCGTAGCCGCCGATGAAGTGGGAGGCCGGCGCGGCGCCCGAGATCTCGAAGACCCAGACGTAGCCGTTCACGCCGTTTTCCTCGACCGGCGCGCCCCAGCGCACGTCGTGCAGCGTGGTCGAGGGATCGATGCCGAGATCCATCCAGACGCGGTTCGTGAGGAGCGCGTCCACGCCGGCGCACTCGTCGACCTCGTTGAAGTGCGGAACCGCGAGGCCCTCGAAGAGCGTCTTCCCGTCCTTGCCGCGTACCGGCGGACGATCCGGATTGTTCAACAGCCCTTCGGTCAGGTCCGAGGCGACGCAGATGTCCTTGAGGCCCTGCTGGTACTGGATGCCGATGGCGGCGCAGCCGAAGTCCTGGGCCATCGTGACGGCCGCGTCGTACATCTTGAGGCCCTCGATGACCTGCCACTCCGTCAGCTCGGTGGCCTCGTCCTGGCCGAGGGCGAACTTCATGCCGCGCTTCTGCAGCCAGTCGTAGTGGCGGCGCGCGGTCTCGTCCGGGACCTCGCGCATCGCGGCGAAGAGCATCGACTGGGAGAGCCGCTCCTTGAAGAGGCCCATCGAGTGCATGAGGTCGTCGGGAATGATCGCGTTGTACATCCCCATGCAGCCCTCGTCGAAGACGCCCATGATGGCCTGGTCCCGCTTGAGCTCCTCGCCGAGCGCCGCGCCCCGCGCCCGATCTTCGGCGTAGTTGCCGTTGAACGTGCGGTCCTCGATCGCCTGGGCGTGGCTCGTGTCGTGGGTGATCCGTCCCTCGGCCAGCCACTGGCGGAGGCTGCCGCGCGCAAAGCCGTCCTCGAAGTCCTCGCTCCAGATCGAGCTGTACGGGATGCCGGCCTTGGTCAGGGAAGCGTTGACGTTCAGCATGCCGACGAGGCCCGGCCATTCCCCGCTCCAGTTGGCGAGCGTCAGGATCGGGCCGCGATGCTTCGTGAGGCCGGCGAGGATGTGGCTCGTGTACTCCCACACGGCCTCGGCGACGACCAGCGGCGCCTCGGGATCGATCTTGCGGAAGATCTGGATGCCGCGCGCCTGGCCGTCGATGAAGCCGTGCTTCTTCTCGGCGTCGTAGGCGTGGCCGCGCGCGATCTTCGCGCCGAGCTCGCCGAAGGCCTTGTCCACGGCCTTCTCGAGCGCCTGCTGCGCGGGCCAGCAGCGCTGGTTCGCGGAGAGACGCGAGTCCCCGCTCGCCACGAGGACGACCTGCTTCGATCCGGGCTTGGAGCTCATGGGAATCTATTTCTCCTCGGCCGGAAAGACCGGCTTGTCCATGGGCTTCCCGCCGAGGTAGCGGGCCAGCCACTGCTGCACCTCGTAGTTCCAGTAGATCGAGTTCTGGGGCGAGAGCACCCAGTGATTTTCGTTGGGAAAGAGCAGCAGACGCGACGGCACGTTCATCGCCTGCAGGACGCCGTAGAGCGAGAGGCTGTTGCCGTACGGGACGCGGTAGTCCTGCTCGCCCGCGGAGATGAGCATCGGCGTCTTGAAGTTCGCGGCGAACGTCATGGGGTTGTTCTTCTGCATCGCCTCGGCGTCCTTCCACGGCGTGCCGCCCCAGACCTCGGCGTCGAACCCGTAGCTCGTCACGTCGCTGCCGTACTCGGTGATGAAGTCGTTGACGCCCGCGTGGTTGACGAGGCACACGAAACGGTCGGTGTGCCCGAGGAGCCAGGCCGCGAGATATCCGCCGTAGCTCGCCCCCGCGGCCGCGACCTTCGACCCGTCGACCGCCGGGACTTCCTTCACGAGGACGTCGGTCGCGGCGAGGATATCGGCCTGCGGCTTCTCCCCCCAGTTGCGGTCGATCGAGCCCACGAATGCCTCGCCGAAACCGGTCGAGCCGTGGCGGTTGACGCGCGCGACGACGTATCCCGGCGACGCGAAGACGTGCTGGTTCCAGCGGTAGCCGAAGTCGTCGCGGAACATGGTGTGCGGCCCGCCGTGGAGGATCTGGACGAGCGGGTATTTCCCCGCAGCGTCGAAACCGGCCGGGTACGTGACGAACATCTGGACCGTGTCTCCCGCGGCGCCGCGGAACTCGCGCGACTCCGTGCGGCCGAGATCGAGCGTCGCCAGGAACGCGTCGTTGAACCGCGTCAGGCGGCGGGCCGTTCCGCGCGCGGAATCCCACGCGTAGAGCTCGGCCGGCCGGTTCGAGGCCTCGTTGAGAAAGAGGACCGTTCCCGCGCGCACCGCGAGACCGGTCGACGTGCCCTCTCCGTACATCTTCGTGAGCCCCGAGCCGTCGGCCGCCATGCGGAAGATGGGAACGGAACCGCGATCCTCCGAGGTCACGAACACCGTCCGGGAGTCGCCGGAGAAGGACACCGGTCCGAACGACCGGTCGTACGCCTGCGTCAACGTCGTGCTGGCGCCGGTCGCGAGGTCCACTCGGGCGATGCGCTGGTTGCCCGCCGTGTACTTCGCCTCGCGCGTGTAGTACACGAAGCGGCCGTCCGGCGAGAACCGCGGCGAGTCGTCCGTAAACGGGTTGTCGGCCGTGAGGTCGCGCACGGCGCCGGAGCCATCTGTCGGGATCAGGTACACGTCGAGGTTGGTGCGGGCGCGGTACGGCGGCGGCGTGGCGTTGATCGTCATGGCAATCGAGCGGCCGTCCGGCGAGACATCGAAGCTCTGCTCCATCACGGTCGAGAAGAGGCGGTTCCAGCCGGGCGTCAGGTCCGTGAGCGCGCCGCTCTCGGCGTCCACGGCGACCAGCTTGTCTGACACGCCCTCGGCCAGGTTCTTGTCCCAGTAGCGGTACTGCCGGTCCTCCGTGGAGCGGCCCGTCATCGGCGAGTCCTTGCGCCGCTTCATCTCCTTGCGCATGGCCTCGATGTCGCCCCTCTCGAGCTTTCCTGCGAGATCGGCGATGACCTGCGTCAGCGCGGCGATCCGGGTGTTCGAGACCCATCTGGGGCCGCGGAAGCCGTAAGGCATCGACGCCACGCGTTTCGCCTCCCCGCCGCCGAGCCGGATGACGTAGAGGGCGGGGACGTCGTCGTCGCCCCGCTTCGAGACGAAGGCGATGCGCGTGCCATCCGGGCTCCAGGCCGGCGATCCGTCGGTCGCGCCCGGCGTCTGCGTCAGCCGGCGCGGATCCCCGCCCGCGACGTCCACGAGCCACAGGCTCGAGCTGCTCTTGCTCCTCGGAATGGACCACTCCGTGACGGCGAAGACCGCCGTCTTTCCGTCCGGTGACAGGACGGGCGCGCCGACGCGCTGGAAAGCCCAGAGATCCTGCGCGGTGATCGGGCGCTTCGCCGTCTGGGCTTCCACGTGGAGCAGGGAGGCGGCGAAGAAGGCGGCGAGGGCCGCGACGGCTCTTCTCATGACTGGAGATCGAAATACATGTCGTAAGGCATGTTGGCTCCGACCTTGTAGAAAGGCATGAACACTCCTTCGGGCTGCCCGGGCGCCGCGAACTCGAGCCCGGGCCGGCCGACCATCCAGTCCGTGGGCCCGCCCTGGAGCGCGAGGCGCGGCGACGCGTCGCGCACGAGGACGATCGGCCCGTAGGTCACGGCGACACGCCTGGGATGCTGCGCGTCGATCGGCGAGAGCGCGAGGCGCATCGGCAGCCGGATCGTCACGCGGTCGCCCGCGGCCCACGTCCGCTTCAGGACGGCCCAGGCGCCCGGATCGGCCGCGACGGGGAACGGCTTGCCGTTGACGGCGACCTCGACGCTGCCCGCCACCCATGCCGGCACGCGGAACTTCAGGTCGAACGTCGCGGTCTTGCCGGGACGCACCGTCAGCGTCGTCGCGTCCGACTCGGGAAACGCCGTCTCCTGCTCGACGACGACCTCGGTGCCGGCCTGATTCCACACGGCTCGCGACGGCACGAAGAGATTGACGGCGAGCCCGCCCGCGTCCCGGAAGTAGATGACGTTGTGGTAGTCCGAGAGGACCTGCGGATACGTCCCCGAGCAGCAGGGCCAGTTGCCGTCGGGGTGGTAGAACTTCCGCCCTCCGCCCAGCCGGTAGTCCGAGTAGTAGAACGTCGCGCCCTTCGGCCCCATCGGCAGGGCCGCGAGGCTTCCGTTGAAGAGGAGCTTCTCGATCCAGTCGCCGTAACGCGCTTCGCCCGTGTAGGCGAGGAGGTAGCGCGCGAGCTTGAAACCGCCCCAGGCGCCGCAGGTCGTCTCGAAGGAGTACGCCGTCTTTTCCAGCCAGCCGCCGAGCTCTCCATCCGCCACGAGCTCTTCTTCGGGCCCGTACCCGCCCGAGGCGTAGCACTGCGTCTTCTGCAGCCAGTCGTAGTCCGCGACGATCGTGTCGAGGTACTTCTTCTCGCCCGAGACCGCGTACGCCATCGCGCAGGAGGACATCGTGTTGACGTGGCTGTAGGCGTGGTGGCCGTGGCGCTTCACCTGGGTCGGCGCCGCTCCCGAGAACGCGTTCCAGTAGTCCTCGAAACGCCAGAGATCCGCGAAGCGGCGGTACTTCTCGTCCCCGGTGACCTGGTACGCGCGGTACAGGTTCTCCGAGAGCGTGTACCACTCGGTGTCGGAGTCGACCTTGCGGCTGCGGTCGAGGTTTTCGACGGCCCAGTCGGTGATCTTCGAGAGGTGGCCGAGCGCGTCCTTCCGCCCGGCGTACACGGCCATGTCCACGAGGCCGCCGACCTGCTTGTCGTAGATGTAATGGGGCTGCCAGGGCCGGCGCGAGTAGAAGAACCAGCCGTCCGGTTCGATCGTCGAGGCCCACTCCCCCATGAGAAAGACGGCCTTCGACCGCATCTCGGCGTCGCCAGTGGCCTTCGACATCCGGGCCATGCCCGACAGCCACTGGCCGAACGCGTTGAACGTGTCGCCGTTCGACCACCAGAAGCGCCGCGCGGGCTCCCCGCTGTACCAGCCGCCGAGGTCGTTGCCCCGCGCGCGCTGCCCGGCCCGCGCCCGGAAGCCCTTGAGGATGTCGTCGTCCGGGATCGCCCAGTAGTACGCGCGCATCGTGTCGAACTGGGCTTTCATGGGCCCGTCCAGCAGCCGCACGCCCTCATAGTCGAAGGGCTGGAGGAAGGTCCGCGGCGCGGACCCGGGATTCGCCGCCAGCGGGAACCGCCCCGTGAGAGATCTCGCGGCAGAAAGCCGCGCAGCATGAAGAGAGGCGAGACCTCCCAGGGTCCCCGCCACGAACTCCCGCCGGCTGGTCCCGTCGCTCATCCTGTCCCCCGATTCGTGGGACGGAATTCTATGCCGTGGCCGCCGCCGGCGGCACACGCTCGCGGAGCACGCCGACCAGGATGATCGTGACCAGGGTGACCAGGAGATGCACCGCTTCGAGGGAGTCGGCAAACGGATCGCCGTTACGCGCGTGCGTGACGATGGCCCCGACCATGTCGAGCGCGAGGACGCACGCCGCGACGAGGCGCACGCGGGGCTCGAGCAGTCCGAGGGAACCGATCGTCTCGACGACGATGACCACGTAGAGGAACCACGCCGGGTATCCCGACGCCGTGAAGAAGCTCCGCATCTCGGCCTGGTGCGCGAGCTTGCCGACTTCCGTCGCGAGGAAGGCGAGCGCCGTGGAGACGCAGAGGCCGCGAATGGTCCAGTCCGAGGCCGCGAACGACAGGGAGGCCGGAGCCGGCCGCTCGACCGGGCGCATGCGGGACGAAAACAGCACGGCCAGCGCGAAGAGTCCTCCGGCGAGGACGATGCCGCCGCGGAAGACGAAGACTCGGTACACGGCCCCGTACGCTCCGATCGGCACGAGCCCGACCGCCGAGAGAATGTTGGCCGCCATGACCGAGGCCCCGACCAGGACGCAGAACGAATAGAACAGGCGGGCGAGTCGCTCCCCGCTCACCGTTTCGAAGTTCCCTCGATGCTCGCGATCGCCTTCTCCGCGGCGTACGACGGCGACCTCTCGATCACGCCGTTCACGTGGAGCACCGGCTTGGACGCGATCGCCTGGAGCACCGGCACCGCGCTCTTCGCCGCCGGTCCGATCGCGCCGAGCGCCTCGGCGCAGGCGCGCACGACGTTCACGTTCTCGCCGGGCGCGCCGGCCGCCGCGGTCAGCGCCGGGACGGCGGCCGCGGCCTTCGGGCCGATCCGGGTCAGAGCCTCCGCCGCGGCCATCCGGACGGTCCACTCCGGATCCTTGAGCCGCGCGGCGAGCGCGTCGGTCGCGGGCGCCGCGGCCGGGCCCATGTTGCGCAGCTCCCGCGCCGCGAGGCCGCGCACGACCAGGTCCGGATCCGAAAGCGCTTTCGTCGCGCCGGCGAGGTCCGTCGGGACGACGGGCGGCTTCACGTTCGCGGCTTTCGCCCAGCCGGCCTTCCCGACCTGGGCGAGGACGATGTTGTCGACGCCGAGCACGTAGCCGGTCGACGCCGCGTTCTTGCCGAGACAGACGTAGGTCAGCGTGTGCCGCCCCTTCGTCAGCCGCGGCCAGCCGACCTGGTAGTCGTAGCCGACGTACGTCTCGTAGGCGTAGCCGTCGAAGGAAAGCTGCGGCCGCACGTCCGCGCCCGGCTCGTGCTCGAGGACCGGCGCGACCGGAGGCTTCCCGTCGAGGAGCACGTTGTAGATCCCGTAGTCCGAGCCCATCGCGATCTGCGTGTAGAGCTCGTAGTCGCCGGCCTCGGCGACCTCGAACGGGATCTCGATCCGCGAGCCGGGGCCGTCCGCCTTGAAGATGAGGACGTCCTTCGACCAGAAGAGGTCCGGGAACACGGACGCCGTGCCCTTCTCCGTCTTGACCTGGTCGAAGACTTTCTCGACCTCGAACTGGATCGCGTTGCCCTGGGGCAGGCGCGCCGACCCGTACGGAACCGGCCAGAGACCGGTCGCGATGCCTTCCTGGTACCAGAAGGCGACCGACGAATAGAGATCGTCGCGTGTGCCGAACGGCGACTTCAAAGACCCGTCGTTGTTGAAAGTCCAGCCCAGGTGCTCCATGTCGAAACGGAACGACTTCTGGAACGGGATCGGGTCCTTGATGTGCCAGCGGTATCCCGTCATGCGCGAGCCCAGGCCCGTACCGTCCGCCACGGTCACGCCCGTGTACGGCCCGTCGACGACGTGCAGGCCCCACGCGTCGTTGAAGTAGTCCTCGGAGCCCGTGCCGATGATCGAGGGCTCCTTCTCCCCGTCGACGTAGATCCGCTCGTCACCCTCGCCGAACCAGCCGGCCTCGGGCTGGATCACGTTCAACACCGTGCCGGCGTAGAAGCCGCGGCCCTTCACGTCGAGAAACGTGTAGACCTTCTTCTCGGCCTCCGCCGGAAGCTCCTGCTTGTAGCGCGCGTGGAAGTAGAGCGTGTCGGGCGGGAGCGCCGGGACTTTCGACCAGTCGACGTGGTAGTAGACGTGGTCGAGCCGGCGCCGCCCTTCGTTCGTCAGCGTGATCTTGCAGGACTTGGCGAAGGGCATGGGCCAGTAAGCGTTGCGCGCGCGGCCGTCGGAGCTCGCGCGGATCATCTCGGACTTGACCCACCGCTCGAAGCCGTGGCCGACCGCCCAGAAATCGCCGACCGGCGCGTCCACGGACGGCTCCGGGCTCCCGTCGTAGTACACGCGGAGGCGGACGAGGCGCGGCCAGGCGTACTCGTTGGCGGCGATCGTCAGCCAGATGTGCGTGACGACGCCGGGGCCCTTCAGGTCCGCGAGCACGATCGTCTCGCCCGGGATCGGCTGCTTGCTGTCGTTGTTGGACGCAGGATTGGGGTCCGACGAGGAGATGCGCTCCGCCTTGGCGTCCTTCATCTGCGCGAACCGCAGCGCGTCGAGGGGAGGCAGCGGCGCCGACTCCTGGGCGAAGGCGCCGAGCGCGACGAGAACGAAGCCGGCGGCGGACGCGAGAATCCTGAGCCTCATGAGTCCCTCCCGAAAACGAAAATGAATCGAAGTCGGAGGATTCTAGCGTTTGGCGGCCTCGGCCTCTTCTCCCTCGGCTCCGCGCTGCTTGTCGAACCACGTCCTCGGAAACAGCGGGTGCAGGATCGTCTTGTCGCCCTGCAGCTCCACGGCGATCTTGAGGATGCCGCTCTCGATGTAGAAGGCCCCGCTCGAGGCCTCGCCGCGCCGGTCGAAGTCGCCTTCGATCAGGATCTTCTCGCCCTCCGCCTTCAGGCCGCGGACGGTCGTGCGCGGATCCGAGAACACGACATTCGCCGACGCCGACAGTCCCGTCAGATCGAGGATGCCCTGCGTCCATTTCGGAAGGCCCTTCTCCCCGAGGAACGCGAGCAGCGGCCGGCCGTCGCTGCATTTGAAGACGACTCGTCCCGTCAGGCCGCCCTTCGTCATTCGTCCCGAAGGGATGTCGAACTCTCCCCACCAGGCTTTCGTCTTCCCTGCGGCTCCGGCGATGAAGACGTCGGTCGCTTTCAAGGCGCTGCCGCCGATGTCCGGCGATCCTCCGTCGAGCACCCAGTTCGAGAACACGAGCCGCGTATCCACGTCTCCGACGAGCGACAGCGGAGGCCGGAGGAACTTGCCCTTTTTCGCCGTGATCGAAACTTTTCCGGCGGCTTTCCCGCGGTCGATGTCCCCGGTGAGAGAGAAGCGTCCCGGCCCTCCGGCGACACGCGCCTTGGGGCCGATCTGCAGCATGGGATCGATGAAGTCGAGACCCTCGGTCGGGCCGGAGAGGTCCACCCTGGCCGTCACGACACGCCAGATCTTGTCCGCGATGAGCTCTTGCACGTCCCACTCGTCGAACGTCGCTTCGAGCTTGCCGCCGAGCTCGTCGATCGCCGGCTTCTCCGCGATCTCGAGTCGGCCGCCTCCGAACTCCACGGACGCAGGGCCGATCTGCGCACGGTAGCCCGGTTTCAGCCGGAAGCGGCCGCGCAGCTTCGCCGCCCCCCGATATCGGATCGCATCCACCCAGATGTCGTCGAAGACGTCGGTCGCGACGTCCCGCACTTCGAACTGGAACGGGTTGGACTCCGCTTCGGGCAGCTTCTCGCCCTCGACCCGCAGCGGTGGATCCGAGAAGCCGGGAATCGACGGCAGGACCTTGACCTGCGCCTCGGTGTATTTGCCGGGAACGAGCTTCTGCCGCAGACGGAATTGGATGGACTTCGGGCGCAGCTCCGTGACGACGAAGTGGCGGCGAAGAAGCGGCATGAGCGCGTAGCGGAGGTTCGCTTCAGGCAGGGAGACGATCCACTGCACGTTCGGGTCGCTCCCGCGGATCGTGAGGTTCTTCACCCGGACGCGCCCGGGCCAGGTCGAGACGGCCTCCTCCCAGTCGATCTTGATCTCCTCGGGCTTCTGGTTGATCTCGGCCCGCAGGGCGGGCCCCGTCAACGCCTTCTTCGCGACGACGCGATAGGCCGCGATGAAGATCACCGGCGACAGGAGCAGGAGAAGCCCCAGCACGATGAGGACCCAACGGAGAGCTCCCCCGCGCCGGGCCCGCCTAGCCATCGATGTCCATGGAGCGGGCGAGTCGGATCCTCCAGCCCTTCTCCGACGGGACGAAGACGTCCGTGAACGCGGCGAGCGAGACGACGCGGTCGCCCTCTCCCAGCGCGACCTCGGCTCTCTGGATGCCGCTCACCACGCCGAGCCCTCCGACGACGTCGACCGACAGGGAGTCGAAGCCCGCTTCGAGGACGGTGTACGTCGACGACAGCACCGACGCGATGAACTCGCCGCGGGCCGTCCGCTTGCCGGCGCCGTCGAGATGGACGAACTCCGGATCGAGCAGCTCTTCGAGAGCGGCGGCGTCGCGGCGCACGATCGCTTCGAGGAGACGGGCGCTCACGCGGACGAGGTCCTCCGGCCGGGGGGTCGGGGGACGCGTCGCGGCCCCCGTGTCGTGGCGCGAAGTCAACGGGGAGGCCGGTTCCCGTTGTCCATGTCCGACATGATCAGCCACTTTCCGTCGGCGCCCTTTTTGAGCGTCAGCGTGAATTTGCCGTCGTCGGGCTCGCCCGCGCGCGCCGCGTAGGCGCCGATGATGTAGCCGACGGAGCCCTCCGTCGCAAAAGCAAGTGCGCGAAGCGCAAGCAGCCCTCCGGCGCCCGCATAGGCTTTCTGAATCGCGGCCCGGCCGCGCACCGGCGGCTTGTTGCGTTGGAGCACGAACCCGTCCTCGGCGAAAAGCGCCGCCAGCGCCGCGGCGTCCTTCGCGCGCCACGCATTCTCGTAGTCGGTCAGCACGCGGGCCAGCTCGGGCGGGAGCGTCACGCCGGGCAGAGGCGGATCCGCCGGCGCTTCGGCGCCCGCCGAGGCGATCGACGAGACGAGGACGAGGGCCGCGAGACTCATGGCCGAACCTCCCGATTCTTCAGCCGGATGGGAGGCTACCGCACTTCGATGATCGCCTCGACCTCCACCGCCACGTCGTACGGCAGGACGGACACGCCCACGGACGTGCGCGCGTGGCGGCCGGCCTCGCCGAAGATCTCGACGATGAGATCGGAGGCGCCGTTGACGACCTGCGGCTGGGCCGTGAAGTCCGGCATGGAGTTCACGAAACCCCCGATCCGGATCCAGCGCACGACCCGGTCGAGATCCCCGTCGGCCGCGACCTTCGCCTGCGCGATGAGGTTCAGGGCGCACAGCCGCGCCGCGGCCTGGCCCTCCTCGAGGCCGTACTCGCGCCCCAGCTTGCCGATGTAGCGGCGCTCGCCGTTCCAGTGGCAGAGCTGGCCCGAGAGAAAGACCAGCGGACCGGTGCGGAGCCACGTCACGTAGTTCGCGCCCGGCTTGCTGGGTTGCGGCAGCTCGATCGAGAGCTCGCGAAGCCTGTCCGCGATCCGGCTCATACCTCCGCCAGCTTCTTCGCCCGGGCGGCCGCGACGATGAGCTTCTTCAGCACGGCGCCGTCGATGTCCTCGAGCCTCTGGATGTAGAGGCAGCTCATGCTGGTCTTGTGCTTTCCGAGCTTCTTCAGGAGATCGCCGTGCTCGCGCAGACCGCCCATGAGATAGAGCGTCAAGGCGGCCTTGCGCGGCGAAAATCCCATCTGGAACCAGTCGCCCTCCCGGCCGGTCGCGGGCGACTTGTACCGGTAATCGCCGAATCCGACGATGCTCGTGCCCCACATCCGCGCTTTCGCGCCCGTCGCGCCTTCCATCAGCGTCACCAGAGCCTTGCAGTCCTTCCGCCGCTCGCCGTCGAGCTTCGCGAGAAATGCGGCCACGCTTTCCTTCGTCTTCTTCGTCTTGAGCTCGGCACTCGCCATTTCTTCCTCCTCGCCTTCCGTTACGAAAGGGGCTTGTACTCCGTGATGCCGCCGAACTCCGCGAACCCGATCCGGCGATACACGCCCGCGCCGGCGTCCGAGGCCTGGAGCACGGCCAGCTCGAGGCCTTCCGCGCGGGCGTCGCGCAGCGGCCGCAGCGTCAGCGCCGTCCCGTACCCCTTCCGGCGATGCGCCTCGAGGGTCGAGATGCCGTACAGGCCGGCGGCGCCTCCCCCGACGGTCACCTCCGACGCCGCGACGGCCTCGCCGCCGCAGTAGCCGACGTAGAGTCGAATCGGAGAGCCGGGCGCGAGCAGCAGCGGCTCCGCGCGCTCGTAGAAGCGCACGACGTTCTCGTCCGGCGGCCACCAGTTCGCCGCCTGGATGCGCGCGTAGTCCGAGAGCCCGCGCCGCGTCGCGACCCGGCGGATCTCGAGGCCCTCGGGGCGCGGATCCCCGTCCCGCAGCTCCAGGAGCGGCATCGCCATCGCCAGCTCGGTCTCCGCGGCGGCGAGCCCGGCGTCGGCGAGCACCGCCCAGGCCTCCTCGAC
>Ga0081455_10006275_pt1 | contig 12784 bp, 10 predicted proteins | sample TabmetS3T2R1_FD_70207 | JGI IMG/M metagenome (GOLD analysis project Ga0081455, IMG submission 70207) | Tabebuia heterophylla rhizosphere microbial communities from the University of Puerto Rico - S3T2R1 | ecosystem: Host-associated > Plants > Roots > Rhizosphere ... | reverse complement strand
TGCCCGCGGAGATCGATGACGTTGTCGGGCGCACCGTCGTTCACCAGCTTGTACAGACCGTCCCACTGCTCGGGGACGAGCGAGCTGTCCCCGAAGAAGAGGCTGTTTTCGAGCTGCTGGAGAAGGTACATCGTCTTGTTCATCGTCTCCGCCGCGATGACGTTGCCGTGAGCCGGCTTGATCACCGATGCGACGTGCGTCACGCGACCCGTGACGCCGAGGAACTTGATGAGCACCGTGACGCGCTGGTAGGTCGAGTCCTCTTCCTCCGGCAGGTCACCTTCCGTCATGAAGCCCAGGTCGAACTGACCTGCGCCTCCGCGGCTGTAGGCGAGCAGGCGGTTGAACTCCTCGACCGTGTTGCTCGCCGGCACCTTCGGGATGGACTTGAACAGCTTGATCTCGTCCATCTCGAACGTGAGGTTCTTGAGCGTCGCCTCCAGGCTCTCCACGCGGAGAGGGAAGCCTTGTCCGGGCGAGACACCCGGATCGTTGACGTCCTGCCCGGCGAAGAGCGCCTTGCGCAGGTCGGCGATCTCGTCCGGCGTGGACATTCCCGCGCCGTCGAATCCGCTGCGGTAGTCCCGCGCGCTGACGAAGCTGCTGATCATCGATTCCTCCGTTCCTCAGTCGTTGTTGTCGTGGTGGAAGTTCCGCATCACGCGTAGGTGCGCGCGACGCGAGCCTCCGCCGGATGCGTGCGGAGGAACGTGTTGACGATGTCGAGGATCTCGGCATCCACGGACGAAGAGCCGTTGCCTTCGACCATGCCGATGATGTCGGACGTCTTGCGTCCGTTCATCTCGCGGATGCCCTTCTCCAGGTTCATGTACGAGAGCGTCGCGACCACTTCGCTCTTCTTGAGCGGAGCGTGCGCACCGGGCGCTCCCGGGAGCCCGTTGCCGAGCGCCTTGTGGAGACCCTGCGGCGTGGTCACGCCACGCTGCGGATCGGGCTTCTTCTCGACGATGCCGAGACGCTTGCCCAGCTCTTCGATCGTCGCGGCCTGACCCTTCGCGAGCCGACCCATCACGACGAGCGCCGTCGCGAGCTGCGCGAACTGCGTGTCGCGCTTCGCGTTGCTCTTCTTGAGCTTCTTGGCACTCTTCGCGAGTGCGCCGTTGAGCGCGTCCATCGCGTCGCTCGTCTTCGTCACGAGACCTTCGAGGAACGGCGAGACGTCCACCGCCGTCTTGATGTCCGGATCCGAGAGCGCGTCTTCGGCGAAGGACTTCTTAGCCTTGCCCGGCGGCATCATCGGAGGCGCGGGCGGAGCACCCTCGTGCTCCTCGTCCTCGTCGTCCTCGCCGTCCTCGCCCTCGTCCTCCGGCGGCGGCGACGACCCGGTGAGCAAGACGACGCGCACCGTGACCGACAAGCTCCCGACCACCTCGACGACCAGCGGGTCCAGCACACCGAGCGTGGATCTGCCCGCGCCGCAGCTGCCGACGGTACAGGTGCCGACCGTCCCGAACGCCCCGGCGCCGGTCAACGATGCCGTGCAGACCGTCAACGGGGCGGTGTCCGACACCACCAAGACGGTCAACGGGACGCTCGACGGGGCGACCGGCACGGTCAACGACACCGTCAACGGCGTGACAGGCGCCGTTGACGATACGGTCAAGACCGTGACCGGCGGCGGAAGCATCCTGGGCGGCGGTTGACACCCGCCCCGCCCGACGGCGAAGCGTTCCTGGAAGGACTGACCGACTCGAGCCTGTACTCGATCGGCGCGTACTTCTGCGACCGCTACCCCGATCTCGTCGACGACGTCCTCGCCGAGAGCGAGGAGATCGAGCGCGTGGGCCTCGCTCGCTGGGCCGAGCGCGAGGGCACCCGGGTCGACGCCGCGTTCCAGACCCTCATCACCGCCCTCGCGGTTCGCTACTTCAAGGCCGTCGCCGGAGCGCCCAGCTAGAATCGAACCCTCTTCGGGGCGTGGCGCAGCCTGGTAGCGCGCACCGTTCGGGTCGGTGAGGTCCCCGGTTCAAATCCGGGCGCCCCGATTTTGGAAAGCCCCCGCTATCGCGGGGGTTTTTCGTTGCCTGCGGGTGCTGCTGCACCCCTGCGTCAGGGTCGGTGGGGGCCGCTGTGTGCCTTTTCTGTGTCTTTTCAATGGGCGATGTGCCCTCCTCGACGAGCGCCCGCAGGCGCTCGCGCTCCTCGGGACTGCGCCGCAGCATGTGCGCGCAGACGCGCAGCGTGAACGCCGGATCGGTGTGCCCGAGCTGCCCCATCACAGAGATCGGGTCCTTGCCGATCGTGATGAGCACCGAGGCGAAGGTGTGGCGCAGCTTGTGGGGCGAAACGCCGTGCGGCAGCGGCTGGGCGCCCCGCTCGGCCTGCAGCCCCTCGGCGCGGTGCACAACCGCCTCGACGACGTCCTGGCGCAGGTTGTGGCGCGAGCGCGGCCTGCCGGTGGCGGTGACGAACACCGGATCGTCGGGTCGGGTGTTGGCGCTGGCCGCCTTGTGCTCGGCGAGGATCTCGCGCAACAGCGGCAGCATGTCGACCGCCCGGTCGACGATAGCGCCGAGCATCCTGCGGCTGTGCTCATAGCGCCCAGCCCAGTGGCGGCGTCAGGGCACGGACGAGAGCTCCTCGGCCACGGCATCCGTTGAGCCGAAGGTCAGCGTCCTCGTGGGCTGCGTCGCAGCCAGCCGACCCTGAGCGGTCTCGATCAGCGACGCGGAGGGCGGTGAGGCAACCAGTGCGTCCAGCAGGGTCTGCCCATCGAGCGCCTCGCAACGGCATGCCGTCAATGCGGTGACGGTCGCCGTCCGCGGAATCCCCTCGAGGAGGCCGATCTCCCCAAAGTAGCTTGGTGCCGCCAGCTTGGCGAGCGTGCGTGGCGGGCCATCGCCGCGTGTCGTCACCTCCACCGCGCCGTCGGCGAGCACGAAGAGGGCGTCGGCGACGTCGCCTTGGCGGATGATCGTGTCCCCCGGCGCGAATCGCACTTCGGTGGCAGCGGCGGCGAGGCGCTCAAGGATCGGCCGGCGCGCCTTCGCGAAGATCTCGAGCTGTTCGAGCAGCGCGACCTTGGGTTCAAGCTCGAGCGCCCGCCTGGCCGTCTCGCGATCGATCGCCCGCAGTGCCGGGTATCCGGCTGCCGCCAGTGCAGCGGGCGCGAGCGCCATCACCAACAAGGCGCCGTTCAGGCCCAGCACGCTCACGACGGCTGGTGTGAGGACGGTGCCAAGCGTGATTGCCGTCATGGCAAAGGCGAAGAACACGCCGAACACGCGCGCCAGCTGATCTCGCGTGACCGCGCGCTGCAATGCCGTGATCGCGAGCACATCGACGACGATCGTCGCGCCCCCACGGAACACCTGGACGAGGAACGCCAGAGCCGGAGCATGCATCACTGCGAGCAGCGCGGTCGGGAGTGAGTAGCCGAGCGCCCCGGCCAGGATGATCACCGAGAGCCGCCGTGACCCTGCGGCCTGATTGACCAGACCGGCTCCCAGCACGCCGCCGACCCCGAGCCCCGCGAGCAGATAGCCGAAGCCTTGTGCGCCGGTCCCGAGCCGGTGTTCGGAAACGCCGATGAACAGCACCGTGTCGGCGCCGTACAAGAAGCTGACCAGCCCGCAGTACGCCACCAGCGTCCGTGCCGCCGACAACCCCATGATCGTTCGCGCGCCGACCATCATCTGGCGCAGCGGCCCGGCGCTTCCGGCTTCGGTCACGTCCACCGGCTGGCTGCGCGTGCGGATCCGCGAGACGATCAGTGCCGACAACACGAAGCTCGCGGCGTTCACCGCGAACACCATCGAGGCCGAACCGACCACGAGCAGGATCGCTCCCACTGCGGGGCCGGCGATCACGACCAGCTGGTCGATCACCCCGTTGAGCGCGTTCGCGGCCACGAGATCGTCCTCGTCGACGATCGAGGGGATCGTGGCCGCGGTTGCCGGCTGGTACACGACCGCGGTGATCGATGTCAGCGCCGCGAAGACCAGAGCGAGCGCGGGCGGACCGCTCGCGACGGCGACGAGCGCGAGCGCGGTCTGCCACACCGCGCACACGAGATCGGACCCCACCATCAACCGAATCCGCTCGGTGCGCTCGGCGATCACGCCGCCGTACACACTCAGCACCAGCGTCGGCAAGTACCGCGCCAAGCCCGCGGCGCCGACCCACCCGAGCGAATGGGTCCGGTCGTAGACGAACGCCAGCAGCGCCACGTTGAAGGCCCAACTGCCGGTGGCCGAGATCAGCAGGCCGCCGAACAGCAACCTTGCGTCGCGCTTGACAAGCGCCGACCGGTACGGGGCCGCCCAGGCCCGGAATCGGGACGCGCGCGCGGCTTGCATCGTCGTCGCGCCTGTCAGGAGGCGATCCGGGTCGTGGCAGTGGGAGCGAGGGCGTGCGCGAGGGCGAGGGCGGGGGCGGCGCGCAGCGGTGTGAGTGTGGCGGTGGCGTTGGTGAGGAGGGGGCCGGCTTCGTCGGGGCGGTGCTGGTCGAGCAGCCAGGCGGCGAGGTCGGTTTGCGCGACGGCGTGCCAGTAGGGGTAGCCGAGCGCTTCGAACGCGTCGATCGCGGTGTTGAGGTCGTGCTCGACGTTGTCGTGGCGGCCTTCGGCGGCGTTCAGGAGCGCGCGGCCGCGGGCCAGTTGCGCGCGGAGGTAAGGGGGGACGTGGCCGGGTGGGAGATCGGCCAGCAGCGCGATGAGCCGGCGGGTGTCCGCGTGGCGCGCGACGCGCAGCGCGGTGTGCAGCGTGTCCGGCCAGCCGTCGCGGACGGAATCGTGCGCTGCCGTCAACGCCTCGATCGTGCCGGCGAGCGTCCGCAAACCGTGCTCCAATGCGTCGGAGGGCTTGCTCTCGGCCAACCGGATGGCGACCTCCGCGACGTCGTACATCGAGCGGTACTCGGGGTCGCCGCTGTCTTTCCATACGGCGAGGTGCTCGAGCGCGGCGGTGGCGGCGTCGCCCTCGCCGCGCACCGCGTGCAGCCACACCAGCCGGTAGTGGACGAACTCCGCGCCGAGGCCATCGGGGTCGGGGTCCAGCAGCTCGCGGGCGAGGCGCTCGAGCTCATCCCACCGCCCCGCGTACAGGTGCAGGGTCAGGACGTTGCCAGCCGAAAGAGTCTCGGCGTGGCGGTCGCCGCGGCGGCGGGCGACCGCCAGCGCCGCGTCGACGTGCCGGCGGGCGTCGGGCTGGTCCCAGAGCATGGCGAGGTTGGCGAGGTTGCCCATGGCGATGGACTGGACCTCGGCGAGCTCGTGGCTCTCCGCGACGTCGAGTGCCGTGACGTACAGACCCCGGGCCTCTTGCGGCCGGCCGGTCTGCTGGTAGACCATGCCCTTGCTGACGAGCGCTTCAGCGAGCACGTCGGGAAGCTCGAGCGCCTCGGCCACAGTCAGCGCGGCCTCGACCGCAGGCACGGCATGCTGGTAGTCACCGGCGAACACGAGCGCCCGGCCGAGCATCGCGTTCAACCGCCCCACGTCGGGGTCCATCGGGTGCGCTGGCTCGAGGACTCCGAGCGCGGCGGTGATCCGCTCGGCCGCCTGGCGCGGACGGCCGAGGCGGATCAGCGCGTGTCCGGCCGGGTAGGCGGTCATCGCGCTGTCGCGGTCACGGCCGGCACCGGCGAGGTCGTCTGCGGCAGCGTCGAGCAGCGTGAGCGCTTCGTCGGCGCGTCCGGCCTGCATGGCCATCTCGCCGGCGGCCTGGATCAGCTCGGGCCGCTCAGAGTCGTCGGCCAGCTCGCCGGCCTGCTCAAAGGAACGCTGGGCGACCTCCGGCGCGCCGACATTGGCCGCCCGGCGGGCGGAGCGGCGCAACGCAGCGACGGCCCGCCGGCGCAGCTTGTCGGCGTCGGCGTCCTCCCCGGCCGCGCGGTAGGCGTCGAGGTAGTGGGTGGCGATCATCTCCGCCACTTCCTCACCCTCGTTCGCGAACGCCCGCTGCAGATGCTCGGCCGCGGCCAGATGCCGCTGCTTGCGCTCCCGGCGCGAGAGCCGCTCGTAGGCCACCGTGCGCAGCAAACCCTGCGCGAAGGCATACTGACCGCGGTCCGGCGAGAGCGGATCGGCGCGGATCATCAGCACCTGCTTTCGCACCAGCCCCGCCAGCGCTCGCTCGACCCCCTCCACGCCCAGATCGCTGAGCGCGACCGCGGTCTCGCGCGGAAACGAGCCCCCGAACACCGCCATCGCCTTGACCAGCGACCGCTCATCGCTCTCCAGCGCATCCAGCCGCGACGCCAGCAGCGCGTTAAGGCTCGCGGGGACCTCAAGCACCCCCAGATCCCCGACCGCGACCAGCCTGCCAGCGATCAGCTCAAGCGTGCCCTGGTCCACCAGCCCGCGTACCGTCTCGATGGCATACAGCGGGATTCCCTGCGCGCGTTCCACGATCCGCTCCGCCGCGTCGTGCGGCAGCCCGTCCACCATTCCCGTGATGATCGCGCGCATCGCCCGCTCATCGAGCGGCTCCAGATTGACAATCGCCGCGCCGCGCCGCCCGGCCGGCCACCCCTCCCGCCGTGACGCGAGCTCGGGCCGCGCCAGCGTCATCACGAAGATCGGCACCGCCGTGGTCCAGTCCAACAACTGCTCGACGAACTCCAGCAGGCCCTGATCGGCGTACTGCATGTCCTCGAAGACCAACACCACCGGCTCATGCGCGGCCAGCACCTCGAAGAACAACCGCCACCCCGCGAACAGCTCCGCCCGATCCAACCCCGGCGACGCGAGCCCCAACAGCGCACCCAGCCTGGGCGCGACGAACTCCCGATCCGCCGCGTCAGGCACCCACTCCACCAACCCCGCCTCAAGCTTGGCCGCGGCCTCCCGCGGCGCGGCGTCCTCCGCGATCCCCAACCGCTGGCGCACCATCTCCCCAAGCGCCCAGAACGCCACCCCATCTCCATGCGACAAACACCGCCCCGAATGCCACAAGAACGTGTCCGCCAACCCGTCGATGTAGTTGAACAGCTCACGCCGAAGCCGCGATTTGCCGACCCCCGCTTCGCCGCTGATCGCCACCAGCCGCGCCGCCCGCCGGTCCACCGTGGCGTGCAGCAACTCCTTGACCAGCCGCAACTCGCTGTCGCGCCCCACGAACGGCGCCTCGATCAACTGCTCACGGTCCCGGCCACCAGCACCCGCGACCACCCGCACCGCCCGCCAGAGATGCAGCGGGTCCGCCTTGCCCTTCACCGTGTGCTCGCCCGCGTCCTGGAAGGCGAACACCGCCTCGGTGACCTGCCGTGTCACCTCATCGACCACCACCGTCCCCGGCTCGGCGACCGACTGCGCCCGCGACGCCGTGTTGACCCGGTCGCCGACGATGATCCCCTCACCCGGATCCTCCATCGCCGCCGCCTGACCGGTCACCACCCCCGCCCGCGCGCGCAACCCCGCGGCACCTACATCCTCACCAAATACTCCCACCGCATCGACGATCTCCAAGGCCGCCCGCACCGCGCGCTCCGCATCATCCTCGCGCGCCACCGTCGACCCCCACACCGCCATCACCGCGTCGCCGATGAACTTCGCGATCACCCCGTCGTAACGACCCACGACGCGCTTCGCGATCGCGAAATACCGATCCAACAGCTCCCGCACGTCCTCCGCCGCCCGCCCCTCCGACAGAGCCGTAAACCCCACCAAATCCACAAACAACACCGACACCAACCGCAGCTCCGGCACGACCATGGCAGGCTCCGCCACGACGACAGCCGACGCGGCCGGTCCGCTGACTGAACTCAACGGCGTCCCGCACTCCCCGCAGAACCGCTCACCGGCCGCATACGGAGCCCCGCATCCCGGGCACGGCTGCGCCAGCGACGTACCGCAGCTCGTGCAGAACTTCTGCCCCTCACGATTTTCAGCTCCGCACGCCCCGCAAACCAACACCGCGCCCCCTTTTCAGGCCGACCAAGAGACCGCCCCCGGCAACACCACAACGGCGAACCCGGATGCCTGCCCTTCCCCTCGGCGCTGGAAGGCGAGCTGACGTCCGACAGCTCGGCATCCCAGCGCGGCCAAGCATCTACGACTGGATTCACGCGTGCAAGGCGCAACCCTTGCGCCGGAGTCGACAGCTAGCTGTGTGCGGCGTCCTCGGCGGTGGCGTTCAGTACTTGTGGCCAGGTGGCCGATGTTTATGGGCGTCGGCCAGGCATAGGGTCTTCGTCGTTCAAGCGATCGCCCGTTTCGGGCGAGGAGGGACCAAAATGCAGGAGCGCGACGTCAAGGGGCGGACCGACGGTTCTGAGGTCGAGGGACACATCAGGGGCGCGGCGCCCGCGCCCGAGATCAGGGGCCGCGAAGCCGAGATCAGGGGCCGTGACGCCGAGATCCGGGGCCGTGAGGACGTCGAGGGCGAGGGCCCCGAGGTCGAGGGACACTTCAAGGGTGCCCCGCCCGCGCCGGAGATCCGCGGTTAGTTAGCTGCGTTAGAGAAGTTGTGCGAGCGCGTCGAGCAGGCTCTCGGCGCGCTCGCGTCGCTCTGGGTCGAGCCGATCCAGGGTGTCCCATAGCTGCCCGATCACCGCAGGGATCTGCCCACGAGGGTGGCCTGCGTCTTGCTCGAGGCCGACGGCAATCGCGGCTTGTTGGGCGAGCAGTCCCAGCAGGTCGAGTTCGACCAGGCTGAACTGCGCGCGTTGCGGGCGGTCGAGCACCTCCAGCACACCGAGCGACCGCTCGTCGGCCAGCAGGGGCGCGGCCATGAGCCCCTTGGGCTGATAGCCGCTCAATGCCGCCATCTCCGCGGCGTAGCGCGGGTCAGACGCGACGTCCTCGAGCACGATCGGCTGGCGGGCGCTGAGTACCCAGCCGGCCACCCCCGTGCTGTCCGGGATCCGCAGCCCGGTGACGACGTCGGCCCCCACGCCGGACACGGCCGCGAACCACAGCTCCCCGGCGGAATCGTCGTGCAGGAGGATCGACGCGGCTCGCGCACCGAAGACGGCCTGCGCCAACTGTGCCGTCGAGTGCAGCAGGCCGTCACTCATCGCGTCTGGGCCGCGTCGACGTTGGCGGCGGTCAGGTACAGCATGCTCTTGAGTTGAGCGGGCGTGACGGTCGGGTGCTTGGCCATGATCAGGGCGCAGATCCCGGCGAGGTGAGGCGCGGCCAGCGAGTTGCCGCTGACGCGGATCGTCGCGCCACCGGGCCATGGCACCTCAACGTCGACGCCACGCGCGAGGAATTCGACCGGCGGGGTCGGATTGACGTAGAACTCGCGGGGATCGTTGCCGGTGTGACCGGCGACCGAGAGGACCGAGGCGAATCGCCAGGGCCAGGAGTCGACGGGTAGGTTGTGGGCCGCGCTGACGATCACGCACCGGCGGAAGTACGCGCGGTCGGCCAGTTCGTGCAGCGGCTCGATGAACGCGCGCCGGGTAGTTGACAGCGACAGGTTGATCACGGCATAGCCGCTGTCGATCGCCCATCGGAGCCCGGCGAGTAGGTCGCGTCCGGTGCCCCCGATGTCGGGACCGAGCACTCTCACGCTGGCGATCTCGCAGTCGGGCGCGATGGCGCGGACGATCCCGGCGCACGCCGTGCCGTGGCCGTTGGCATCCCCGTGCTCGTCAGTTTCGACCCCCTCCCCGGCGGGAGTGACGGCTTCTCGTACCGTGCCGACAAGCGGATGGTCGGGGTCGATACCGGAGTCGACAATGCAGACTCGGACCCCTTCACCGCTGGATCCGCCCCACGCCCATTCCCGCGTGACGACGTGCGGCCAGTCCGCGAGGACCCGGCGCTCGGACGCTTGCTCGACGGGCAGCGCGTACGCAGGAAGCTCCTCAGCCGCACCTGTCACGCGCGCAAATCTACTGCCGCTCACCCCAACCGCTCCCAGGTCCCGCTGTGGGCGGGCGCGCGCCTCAAGTGACGCATCGCCCTCAATCCACATGTCAGGATCGGCGCGTGGACGAGCTGCTCGCGGCGTCGGTCAATCCGTTGATCGGCCGGCAGGGGGAACTCGCCTCGCTACGATCCGCGCTCGCCGCCGCACGCCTGGTGACCGTGACGGGGCCGGGCGGTGTGGGCAAGACCCGGCTGGCACTGGCCGCTCTCGAGGGACACCGAGACAGGGTGGTGACGGCGGAGCTGGCGGCGCTGCTCGAGCCCGCGCAGCTCGTTGCGTTCGTTCTAGCGGCGTGCGGTGTGCGGCCGCAGCCGGGCGCGGATGTGTTCGAGACGCTGGCCAGAAGCCTTATGGGGCGGCGCACGGTGTTGCTTCTTGACAACTGCGAGCATGTGCGCGACGAGGCGGCGTCTGTGTGCGCCGGCTTGCTGCTGGCAGCACCTGAGCTGCACATCGTGGCAACGAGCCGGGTCCCGCTCGATGTTCCGGGGGAGGCGACGTTCGAGCTCTCACCGCTTTCGCTCGGCGCCGTCGGCGACGCGGTAGCGCTGTTCGTCGATCGAGCACGGCGCGCGAGCCGTTTCTTCGTCTGTGACGACGAGGCCTTGGGGACGGTCGAAGCCCTCTGCGCCGCGCTCGACGGACTGCCGCTCGCGATCGAGCTGGCCGCGGCGCGGACGCGAATGCTCGATATCGGGCAGATCAGCACGGAGCTGGGACGTCGCCTCGACCTGCTGGCAGGCGGGCGCAAGCATGTCCCGCGTCAGCGCTCGCTGCGCGCATCGATGCAGTGGAGCGCCGGCCTGCTTTCGGAGGCCGAGTACGCCCTGTTCGAACGGCTGTCGGTGTTCGCCGGCGGATGGCAGCTCGCGGGCGCCGAGGAAGTGTGCGCCCGCGCACCGGTCCAAGTGGCCGACGTGCTCGATCTGCTCGGCGCACTCGTCGACTGGTCGCTCGTGGCCGTCGACCGCTCCGCGCCAGAGACCCGGTTCAGGATGCTGCGCACAATCAACGCCTACGCCCTGGAACGCCTGGAGGCCAGAGGGGATGCCGAGGCGACGCGCGCACTGCATGCCGCCTGGTGCGCCGCGCTCGTCGAGCGTGCCGAGGGGCAGCTGATCGGGGGTGAGCAATCGGAGGCCCTGTCGACGCTCGATCGCGAAGCCGACAACGTGCGCGCTGCGCTCATCTGGACGCGTACGGCGGACCCAGCCCTGGGTGCGCGAATCGCCAGCGCGATGGCGCTCTACTGGCACGTCCGCGGGCGCTTCATGGAGGGACGCCACGAACTCGCCAGGATTCTCCGCGAGCCGGACACACTCGCGCCGGCAGCCCGCGCACGCGCGAACTGGGCGCTCGGCTTGATGCTCGTGGCCAACGGCGAGCTGGCAGCGGCGAGGCCGATCGTCCAAGACGCGCTCCTCGGTGCACGTACCGCGGGAGCGCCGGAATTGGCGGCCCGCGCGCTGATCCTGATGGGCGAGCTCGATCTGATGAACGACCCGGCGGCGGCGCGGGAGCCGCTCGAGCAGGCGGTCGCGCTCGCCCGACAGACAAACGATCCGTGGTGCCTGGCCGACGCACTGGGCAAGCTCGGCGCGGCCGCGCTCTATCGCAGCGAGGCGACTGAGGCAAGGCAGCCGCTCGAGGAGAGCCTCGCGATCGCCCGGCAGGCTGGAGATGAGCGTTCAATGCACCGCGCCCTGGGCGGGCTGGCGCGCGTCGCCGCGATCGAGGACGACGTGGAGCGGGCGATCGTCCTGCTGAGCGAAAGCCTCGACCTCTCCCACCGGCTCGGGGACCGCAGTTGGATTGCGCTCGACCTCGCGATGCTCGGAGAGCTCGAACGGCTCGCCGGGCGGCCCCGCGAGGGCGAGGTGCTCGCTCGGCGCGGACTCGCTCTCGCGGAGGAGATCGGCAGCCGCTATGCCCGCTACATGGCGAGCGGGCTGCTGGGGCGCATCCTGCTCACGCTGGGCGACCTCGACGACGCGGGGAACCGCTTCGCCGCTGCGCTCGAGCTCTCCGACCGCGATGGCCCCACTCCGTTTCAGTCCTGGTGGCAGCTGGGACTCGGCGAGGTGGAGCTGGCGCGCGGCGATCCGGCCGCCGCCGCGACGCGAGCGCGCGCAGCGCTGGCGGCTGCCGAGACGATCGGCAACCGCCGCGACGCGGCGCGGGCGAGGATGATGCTCGGTCTCGCGGCGCTCGCAGGCTTGGAACCTGAGGCCGCGATCGCCTACCTGACCGACGCGTTGACAGTCCAGCGGAAGATCGAGGACGACAACGGAGCCCGCCTTTCCCTTCAGGCGTTGCGAGAGGCGTTCGCCACCTCGGGACAACACGAGCGCGCCGAGCGGATACACGCGGCCCTCGCCCGTCCGGGCAACGGGGTCCAGGAAGCGGCCGCCCTCGCGCTCCGCGGACGCGGCGCTCGACGGCGAGACGGCGCACGTGGCTGGGCCGGCCTCACTGGAGCCGAGGCCGAAGTCGCCGAGCTCGCCGCTGCCGGTGCCAGCAATCCCGAGATCGCCACGCGGCTGTACATGTCGCGCTCGACCGTCAAAACGCACCTCTCGCGCGTGTACATGAAGCTCAGCGTCGGTAACCGAACGGAACTGGCGGCAGCGGTCGCACGACTGCGGCCCCCGACCACATGACCCGCCCGACCACGCTGTGCGCTCGGGCCGCTTGAGGCTTCCGGACCGGACGCGTCACGAGAGCGCCGCCCCGCCCGGCATCGACTATCGCAGTGTGCCGGCACCGGTTCCGTTCCGTGCGGCGCATCTGCTTGGCGTCGTGGTCAACTGGCCCTCGGTGGGCCTGACCGGTGATTTTTGCGCGCCGTGCTGGTCTGTACGCCGAATACCGACTCACGGGAGGCTGACGCCATGCGGAAACTGACCTTTGCCATGAATCTGAGCCTGGACGGCTACATCGCC
>Ga0081455_10006274_pt1 | contig 12784 bp, 11 predicted proteins | sample TabmetS3T2R1_FD_70207 | JGI IMG/M metagenome (GOLD analysis project Ga0081455, IMG submission 70207) | Tabebuia heterophylla rhizosphere microbial communities from the University of Puerto Rico - S3T2R1 | ecosystem: Host-associated > Plants > Roots > Rhizosphere ... | reverse complement strand
GAGCCGCGGGATCGTTCCCGAGCGAGCGCGAGCAGCCCGATCTGCGTCATCGCGTCGTGGATCTCGCCGCGGTCGATCATGGCGATCGCGTCGGCGAACCTCACCCAGCGCACCTGCAGTTGCTCGGTGGCATCCGGCGCGGCCGCCCCGGCCTCGAGATCGGTGGCCACGTACAGCACCCCCTCCTCGTCGCTGACCGAGTTCGAAAGGCTGAACCGGATCAGCTCCCGCCACGACGATGCGCGATACCCCGTTTCCTCCGAGAGCTCGCGTCGTATCCCGTCCAGCGGTGCCTCGTCGTGGGGGCTCCCGCCCTCCGGGATCTCCCACGAGTCGCGTTCGAGCGGATAGCGGTGTTGGCCCACGAGCAGCACCCGATCCTCGTCGTCGAGGACGACCGCGCCCACCGCCCGGGCTCGGAAGTGCACGACGCCGTAAACCCCGGACGAACCGTCGGGCCGCGTGACCTCGTCGTGGTAGACCTCGATCCAGTCGTTCGCGTACGCGGTCGCCCGCGAGTGGCGGATCCACGGACCGACGCGCCGGTCGGTCATGGGGGATCCCCCGCCAGCCATCGGGCACGGTCGACCTGTTCGGACAGCGCGCACCGGAACCGCTCCCGGAACGCGGACGGTGCCTCCCCCGGAGCCGGCACGATCGGCTCACCGAAGACGAACACGACCACCGGTCTGCGCAGCAGCGACCGAAGGTCGAACCCGCTCCGCGGCCAGGGCGTTTGCAGGCCCCAGATGCCGACGGGAACGACCGCGGCCGACGTCGGGATCGCGATGCGCGAGAGTCCGGACCGCATCCGCTGGAGCCCGTCCGTGGGATCGTTGGAGACTCGTCCCTCGGGGAAGATGCCGACGCACCCGCCGCCGGCGACGGCGTCGACCGCCTCGCCGAGGGCGCCGGTGTCCCCACTGCCGCGGCGGATCGGGATCTGCCGGGCCTGTTCGAGGATCCAGCCGATCGGACCGTGGAAGGCTTCGGCGGCGACCAGGTTGCGAACGGCGCGGCGACGGCCGGCTCCGACGACCGCGGAGACGGTCGGACCGTCGAGCACGCTCACATGGTTCGCTGCCAGCACGGTGGGGCCGCTCCTCGGGACGTGCTCGATGCCTTCGACCCGGAGCCGGAAGCAGATCCGCATGACCGCGCGGACGAGCGGTGCGCCGATCGTCCAGATCCAGGTGAACTCGCGCACGCGCGGATGCTACCCGGCGGCATCGGCCGCCGGGTCCAGCACCACGACCGAGCGGATCACCTCGCCGGCCAGCATGGCGCGGAAGGCCTCAGCGATGGCCGACTCGGTGAAGGGGAGCTCCCGGCTGACCATCCCGTCCAGGTCGAGCGAGCCATCCTGGGACCACCGGGCCATCGCCGGGAAGTCCTCCGAGGGGATCGGGTCCCCGCCGTCGGTGATCAGCAGGCTCGCCTTGTGCGCATACGCGGATCGGTCGCCCCCGTTCCAGTCGAGGGTGACGCTGCTCGGGACCGGCGGGACCCCGATGGCGACGGCGGTGCCGGCGTAGGTGAGCATCTCGACCGCCTGCGCGACGCACTCTGCTCGTCCGGTCGCTTCGAACGCGAGGTCGACGCCGTCGCCGGTGAGCTCACGGACGGCATCGACGGCGTCGCGCCGCCCCGCGTCGATCACCTCGGTCGCCCCGAACCCGACAGCCCACTCGAGCTTCGCCGGCACGACGTCGATCGCGATCAGCCTCTGCGCGCCGGCGATCCGGGCCCCCTGGAGCGCCGCGACGCCGATGCCGCCGAGACCGATGACCGCCACCGACGCGCCAGGCCAGACCTTGGCGGTCTGGATCGCCGCTCCGACGCCCGTCGAGACGCCACATCCAAGCAGGCAGGCGCGGCTGAGCCGGATCTCCGCCGGCATCCGGATCGCCTGCTGTTCGTGGACGATCGTGTGGGTCCCGAGCGTGCCGCACCACAGCACGCCCGTCAGCGGATCGGTCGCGCCCGTTCGATGGATGCGAGGAGGCTGCTCGAGCTGGTGGCCGCATCGTCGGGGCACGCCGCGCACGCACTGACGGCAGGTGCCGCAGGGCACGGCCCACGACAGGACCACCCGGTCGCCGGGTTGGACCGAGCTGACGTCCTCGCCGACGGCCTCGACGATGCCCGCGCCCTCGTGCCCGAGGAACATGGGGAACGGTGCGTCGCCCCAGTTCCCGTGTTCGATCGCCCACAGATCGCTGTGGCAGACGCCGCTCGCCACGAGCCGGACCAGCACCTCGTCGCCCAGCGGCGGGTCGATCGTGACAGCCTCGATCGTGACGGGACCGCTCGCCCGATCGACAACCGCAACGCGTGCCTCGTATGCCATCCGGGCCTCCTGTCGGGCGGAAGGCGCCCATGCTAGCGTCAGCGACGTGGACCTCCTGTCGCTCCGGGACCTGGCGGCCGCGCGCTTCGACGCGTTCGTGACCGACCTGGAGCGCATGGTCAACGTGGACTGTGGCTCGTACACCCCTGCCGGCGTGAACGTCATCGCCGACGTGTGTGAGGCGAGGTTCCGCGATGCAGGGTGGCAGGTCGAGCGCCGGGCACACGCGCCCGCCGACGGTGAGCCTCAGCTGGGCGACCTCGTGATCGGGCGGCTGCAGGGCGGCGGGGGACCCAGGATCCTGCTCGTGGGTCACACCGACACCGTCTTCGACGAGGGAACCGTGGCCGAGCGGCCGTTCCGCGTCGACGGCGACATCGCCCGGGGTCCGGGGGTGTCCGACATGAAGGGTGGGCTCCTGACGGGCTTCTACGCCGTCGACGTCGTCCGAGCGGCCGGGTTCGACGGGTTCGGTTCCCTGACGTACGTGTGCAACCCCGACGAGGAGATCGGCTCGCCCTTCTCGGGGCCGATCATCCGGGAGCTCGCGCCCGCGCACGACGTCGCCTTCGTCCTGGAGGGCGCCCGGGCCAACGGCGACATCGTGAGCTCGCGCAAGGGCATCACGGACTACGAGATCGAGATCGTGGGCCGCGCGGCGCACGCCGGCGTCGAACCCGAGAAGGGCCGGAGCGCCCTGCTCCAGGCGGCTCGGACGATCATCGCCTTGCACGAGCTCAACGGCCGATGGCCGGGGGTCACCGTGAACGTCGGGGCTGCACGCGGAGGCACGCGCTCCAACGTCGTGGCCGAGCGCTGCCACCTCCACGTGGATCTTCGTTCGCCGGAGGCGGCGACGCTGGACGAGGCGGACGGAGAGATCCGACGGATCTGCGCCGACGCGATGCCGGACGTCACCGTCGACGTTCGTGCGAACAGCTGGCACCGGCCGATGGAGAAGAGCGACGCCTCTGCCGGTCTAGTCGAGATCGCGCTCGGCGTGGCCGCAGAGCTCGGGTTCGAGCTCAACGACGCCGCGACCGGTGGGGCATCGGATGCCAACACGACGAGCGCCGCCGGGTGCCCCACGATCGACGGGCTCGGCCCGATCGGCGGCGACGACCACGCGCCCGCCGAGTGGCTCGATCTCACGAGCGTGGTGCCTCGGATCGCGCTGCTGGCGGGGATCGTCAGCCGGTTGTGAGCGCCGGCCCCCCGGACCGAGACGGTGGGGGGTTCGACCCGGGGTTCGACGTCTATCGGGCGCTCGTCGAGGGCATCCCCGCCGTCCTGTACATCGACTACCTGGACGAGTGGTCGACGAACTGGTTCACGAGTCCCCAGTCCGTCGAGATGTTCGGCTACACCGCCGAGGAATGGGGAACCACTCCCGACCTGTGGCTCAAGAAGATCCACCCCGACGACGTCGATCGCGTGAAGGCCGAGAACGACCGCGGGAACGAGACCGGCGAGCCGTTCTTCTCCGAGTACCGCATGTACACGGCGGACGGACGCATCGTGTGGATCCGGGACGAGGCGTGGCTGTCGCGGTCCGGGGGACGCCCGCACTGGCGGGGCGTGATGCTCGACATCACGGCCCAGAAGGAGGCCGAGGAGAAGCTCCGATGGAGCCTCGACGTGCTGCGTCGAACGATCCAACAGCGGCGTGAGCTCGCGGTGCGGCTGGAGGGCGCGCAGGAGGAGGAACGCCGTCGCATCGCCGCCGACATCCACGACGATCCGATCCAGGCGATGAGCGCGGTCGATCTGCGGCTGTCGATGCTGGCCGAGAAGGGCCGGTCTGCCGACCCGTCGCTGCTGCTGGAGCTGCAGGGGATCGTCCGCCGGTCGATCGAGCGGATGCGTTCGCTGCTGTTCGAGCTCCGGCCGTGGGCCCTCGACCGTGAGGGCCTGATCGCCGCGCTCCGGCAGTACCTCGAGCATGTGGGGCGGGACGCGGGGTGGTCGTACGACCTGGTCGATGAACTCGCCGTCGAGCCAGGTCCGGAGCTCCGCGCCACCCTGTACCGCATCGCCCAGGAGGCGGTCTCCAACGTCCGCAAGCACGCGGGGGCGACATCCTTGGAGCTTCGAGTCGCCACGGAGGGCGATGGCGTGATCGTGCGTATCCGTGACGACGGCGGGGGGTTCGACGCAGGGCACCTCGAGGCGCCGACCCCGGGGCATATCGGGCTCGCGACGATGATCGAACGGGCCGAGCTGATGGGTGGATGGTGCCGGGTCACGAGCCACCCGGGGGCGGGCACCACCGTGGAGTGCTGGCTGCCCGGGGACGACGTGAACATCGTAGATCCGCGACCGCGTCGTCCCGCGTGAGCGGCTCCGTCGGGGTGCGCCGCCGGTCAGGCGCCGACGGCTGCCGGCTCCTGGGCCTCGATCGCCGCGCCCGACTCCGGATCGAAGTAGTGGAAACGGCTCGGATCGAGCGACAGGGTGATCATCCCGCCGGGCCTGGCCGCCGTCCTCGAGTCCACCCGTGCGCAGAAGCGCGCGTGGGCCTGCGTGTCGGCGATCAGCGGGATCGTATCCGCATCCCCCTCGTCGCTCGCCGCCGCGATCGTGTCCTCGGTCAGCACGGGCGGGGCATCCACGGCGAAGATCACGTTCACCTCGGATCCGAGTTCCTCCGTCACCTCAGCCAGCACCTCGATCGAAGGGAGGCGCTCGTTGCGCCAGACGGCGCAGTCCTCCATGTCCGAGGGCCGGATCCCGAGGACCACGCCCCGACCTCGGTACGGTTCGAGCCCCTTGCCCTCGACCGGGATCGAGAAGCCGGCGAACTCCACCCGGCCCTCGAACACCTGAGCCTCGATCAGGTTCATCGGTGGTGAACCGATGAACGCGGCGACGAACAGGTTCGACGGGAAGCGGTAGAGGTTCTGCGGCGTGTCGACCTGCTGCAGGATGCCGTCCTTCAGCACCGCCACACGATGTCCCATCGTCATCGCCTCGACCTGGTCGTGCGTGACGTAGATCGTGGTGGTGCCCAGCCGCTCGTGCAGGCGCGAGAGCTCGGCCCGCATCTGCACCCGGAGCTTCGCGTCCAGGTTCGACAGCGGTTCATCCATGAGGAAGGCCTGGGGCTCGCGGACCATCGCCCGGCCGATCGCGACCCGCTGCCGCTGCCCGCCGGACAGCTCCGCCGGCCGCCGATGCATCAACGGTTCGAGCCCGAGGATCTTCGCGGCATCGTGCACCCGGCTGCGCTGCTCCGCCTTGTCGGTCTTGCGAAGGCGAAGCCCGAACGAGAGGTTCTGCTCGACGTTCATGTGCGGATAGAGGGCGTAGTTCTGGAACACCATCGCGATGTCGCGTTCCTTCGGCCGCATGTCGGTGACCTGCGTGTCGCCGATGGAGATCTCGCCCGCCGTCACTTCTTCGAGTCCCGCGAGCAGGCGCAGGATCGTCGACTTGCCGCAGCCGGACGGGCCGACGAGCACCATGAACTCGCCGTCGCCGATCTCGAGCGACACGTTATTCACGGCGATCACATCCTCGCCGAAGACCTTCGACACGTGATCCAGGACGATCGTTGCCATCGCGTCCTCCTACCGACGTCGGTGAGTGTGGGTCGTGAGTCGTTCGTGGGTCAAGGCAGCCCGGACGCGGGCGTGTGCGGCGCGGGAAGCGCGCACCTCGTCGAGGCCCAGCTGGGCGGCGCCGATCACCGGCGGATCGGTCAGGACGGTGACCGTCGCGCCCGGCGCCACGGCGTGGATGCCGTCCTCGATCCGCGCGAAGAACCCTCGATCGTCCGTGCGGAAGATGCCGCCGCCGAGGACCACGTCGACGTCCAGCCGGGTCATGCGCAGGCGGCGGATCGCGGCGCAGGCCATCACGGCCACCTCGTCGGCCTGGCGGTCCACCACCGATCGCGCGATCGCGTCGCCATCGCGGGCGGCCCGGAACACGACCGGAGCCAGCTCGGAGAGCCGGCCCTCGTCGAGGCGTTCGAAGTAGATCGCCTCCATCACCTGGCGGGCACTCCGCAGGTGGAAGTGCTCGGGCACGAGTCGCTGGAAGGCGGTGCGAGGGCCGCGTCCATCACCAGCCCGCAGGGCGTGCCACAGGGCCGCGCTGCCGAGGTCGGTCGCCCCGCCCCAATCCCCGGAGATCTCGCCCACGGCCGGCAACCGGTACGTACGCCCGTCCGGCGACACCCCGGAGCAGTTCGTCCCGAACCCGCAGACGATCCCGACGCCCCACGTGCGTTCGGTGCCGGCCCGCAGCACCGCGAACGTGTCGTTGCGGACGAGCCGATCGGTCGTGAAGCCCTGGTGTTTCAGCCAGCGCTGGATGCGCCGATCGTCGGCGGGCAGATCGGCGCCGGCCAGGCAGAACGCGCCGACATCCGCCACGGGACGTCGATCGGGATCCAACCCCGCGTCGCGGCACGCGGCGCTCACGCCCGCGATGATCCGCTGCAGGTGCGGTTCGTCCGCGTTGCGATCGTGATCGACCACCACCCGCCCCGCCCCGATCACCGTGCCGTCACGACGCAGCAGCGCCGCGTCGATCTTCGACCCACCGCCGTCGACCGCCAGGACGGCCGGGAGTCGGCTCACGGCAGATCCTCTAGCTCGTCGACGCCCACGAATGTCGCGCCGGCTGCTCGTAAGCCCTCCACCATCGGTGCGATCGCATCGCCCGTTCCGCCGGGCCACGTGTGCAGCAGCACGACCGCCCCGTCCCCGTACGTACGAACACCCTCGATCGTGTCGGCCGCGATGGCGGCCCCCGTTCGATGGGCCTCATAGTCCTCGACCATCACGTGCCAGAACACGTTGCGGTACCCGAGGCTCCCCAGCCGTTCGACGATGGATGGATCGTCGTGCCCCGCGCCGAACGGGCAGCGGAACCAGGGTCGGGGATCGCACCCGGTCGCTTCGGTGATCGCGCGTTCGGCGTCGCGGACGTCGATCTCGAACCCGTCGGCCGACAGCAGCGGCATACGAGCGTGGTAGAAGCTGTGGTTGCCGACGAGGTGTCCGTCGCGAGCGATGCGAGATGCGACCGCGGGCTGGGACTCCGCCCATCGGCCCTGCACGAAGAACGTGGCGCGAGCGCCGGCCTCGCGAAGGGTCTCGAGGATCCGATCCACGTTGCCCGGGGGGCACCACGGGCGGTCGGGGTGCTCCGCATCGAAGGTCAGCGCAACCCGGAAGGGAGCGTCACTCACGCGTCGTCACCTTCGCCGCACGGTAGTAGGCGCCCGGCGACCGTCCACGCAGGATGGACAGGCGCCACGCGAGCAGCTGGGCGGGAACGATCGACGCCGCGGGCGCCAGCGTCCGGTCCAACGGTCCGATGTCGAGCCGTTCGATGTGTCCTGCCCTGTGGGAGGGTGGGGCACCCTCGAGGTCCCCAGAGGCCGTGATCGTCAGCGTGCCGGCCCCCGTCTCCGCGAGCTCACGCCCGAGCGCGAGGTCGAGCTCGGCGGTCTCGGGTTCGGTCGCGATCACGATCGCCGCGAGCTCCGGACCTGCGAGCTCCAGTGGTCCGTGTCGGAACTGACCGGTTTGGAGGGACTCGACCGGGATCCCGACGGCTTCCTTGATCGTGAGGGCGCCCATCTCGGCGGCCGCTCGGGCAGGACCGCGTCCGAGGATGACCAACGTCGGACGGTCGCCGAGCCACCGAGCGAGGCGATCCGGCAGGTCGGGATCGGCCAGGAAGCGTTCGATCGAGAGGGCCACGAGCTCGGCGCTGGCGGGCAGGCCCTCGACCGTCGCTGACGTCGAACGAGCCGCGAGGGTGCCGCCGAGGGCCGACAACGCGACCAGCGACGCCGCGAACGTCATCGTGGACGGGCCGGTTTCGTCCCCCGCGCGCGTATCGAACGCGAGATCGGCGACCGACGCCACTCGGTTCTCGGTACCGTTCGTGACCGTCACGACCATCGGCCCTTCCGCGGCCCCCGTCCGCGCTTGTTCCACGAGTCGGACGACCTCGGCGCTCTCGCCCGACTGACTGACCGCGACGAGCACCACGTGGGCGCCGAGGATCCGGCCACGGAAATGCAGGAGCTCGGCCGCGTCCACGTGGATCGCCGCGATCCCCGCCTGGGCCAGCTGCGCGATCGCCGGGTAGCAGGCGTCGTAGGAGCTACCCATGCCCGTGAACACCAGCGTGCGACCGGCCGCGCGACGGAGCACCTCGTCGAGCGCCGGCGCCTGGTCCTGGATACCGACCGCAGCTCGCCGAAGGGCGTCGGGTTGGCCGGCGATCTCCGCGATGAATGGGTCAGGAAAGTTTCCTAACGATTTCATCGGGCCGAGTGTACGATGCCGATGCGATGGGTGTGAAGGTCACCGTGGTGGGCGGGGGCAGCACGTACACGCCGGAGCTGGTGGAGGGATTCGTCACCCGCGGAGACCGACTGCCGGTCGACGATCTGGTGCTGTTCGACATCGATCCTGGGCGGCTCGAGATCGTGGGATCCCTCGCTGAGCGCATGATGCGGCGCGCCGGATGGTCCGGTCGGCTCACCCTGACCGGGGATCGGACCGAGGCGATCGAGGGCGCCGACTTCGTGATCGTGCAGTTGCGGGTCGGTGGTAACCGAGCCAGGTTCACCGATGAGACGATCCCTCCGCGGTTCGGGTGCATCGGACAGGAGACGACCGGGCCGGGCGGGTTCGCGAAGGCGCTGCGGACGGTTCCCGTGGTGCTCGAGCTGGCCGAGCTCACGGCCGAGCGTGGTGCGCCCGACGCCTGGTTCGTCGACTTCACGAATCCGACCGGGCTCGTGACCCAGGCGCTGGTCGATCGCGGACACCGAGCGCTCGGTCTCTGCAACGTCGCGATCGGGTTCCAGCGAGGGTTCGCCGCCGAGTTCGGCGTCACGCCGGACCGGGTACAGCTCGAACACGTCGGTCTGAACCATCTGTCGTGGGAGCGCAAGGTCCTGGTCGACGGCGTGGATCGCCTGCCAGAGATCCTCGCCGGCGATCTCGGCCCGGTCGCGGAGGACACCGAGATGCCGGCCGAGCTCGTGCGATCGATCGGTGCGATCCCGAGCTATTACCTGCGCTACTACTACCTCGCGGACGAGGTGCTCGAGGCCCAGCGCGCCGGGGCGAAGAGTCGCGCCGAGGCGGTCATGGAGATCGAGGCCGGGCTGTTGGAGCTCTACCGCGACCCCACGCTCGATACCAAGCCCCTGCTGCTGGAACAGCGAGGGGGCGCCTACTACAGCGAGGCCGCCGCCGCGCTCGTCGCATCGCTGTACGCGGGCACCGGCGACGTGCAGGTGGTGAACGTCCGCAACGGCGGCGCGATCCCGAACCTGTCCTCGGAGGCGGTGGTGGAGGTGGCGGCGACGGTCGATCGCGAGGGGGCACACCCGTTGCCGGTGGCCCCGTTGTCCGACGACATGCTCGGACTCGTTCAGCACGCGAAGGCGTACGAGATGCTGGCGATCGAGGCCGCGACGACGGGCGATCGGTCGACCGCGCTCAGGGCCTTGTTGACGAACCCCCTCGTCGGGGACTTCGAGCGCGCCCGTCCGCTGCTCGACGCGCTCCTGGACGCCAACCGGGACTACCTCCCCGCCTTCCTCGCCGACGCCTGAGCCGTCGTTCCGCGGTCGCTGATCGCGGTCCCCGCTACGCCGGGAGCTCGTCGGCGTAGCGTTGGATCTTCACGATCGCCTCGATCGCATCCTCGATCCCCCGGCGGCCAGAGCGGAACACGTTCTCGTCGATGTAGACGGATTCGCGGAGCCCGGCGGCCTCGGCCACGGGGAACGACATCGTGGAGGGATCGAGCCGGTCGGCGAACTCCACGCACACCGGCAGCCTCGAGAGCGACGGCTGGAAGAGGTCGTAGCGGCTCATCGGTTCGTAGCCGGTCCACGCCCCGACGCCCTCGGCCTCGAGCGCATCACAGACCACATCGTTCGTGTGACCTGCGAACGATCCGGGTTCGATCGCCAAGATGTAGCGGTAGAAGCTCCAGCGCGTGATGCGGGTGTCGTGCTCCAGGACCCGAACCCCGGGGCAGTCGCGCAGCAGTTCCTCGAAGTATCCCCCCATCTCCGCTCGCTCGGCCTGTTGGGCGGGGAACCGTTCTATCGCGATGGTGAGCAACGCGGCGTGGAGCTCTCCGAGCCGGTAGTTCGCCCCGAACGTGTACTCGCGTTCGTCGGGATCCTTCGGCCGGCCGCAGTCGATCAACGAGTGGGCGCGGCGCGCGAGGCCCTCGTCGTTCGTCAGCAGGGAACCGCCCTCGCCCGCGGTCAGGATCTTCGTCGACTGGTGGCTGAACGAGCCGAAGTCCCCGATGCACCCCGCTCCGCGGTCGTTCCACTCCTGACCGTGCGCGTGCGCGCAGTCCTCGACGACCGCGAGGTCGCGGGCCGACGCGATCTCCATGACACGGTCCATGTCGGCCATCTGGTGCCCCAGGTGCACGGGCATGATCGCCCGCGTGCGTTCGCTGATCGCCGCCTCGACCTGGTCGAGGTCGATCGTCCACGTCTCGGGCGTGACGTCGACGAACACCGGCAGCGCCCCCGCGGCGATCGCCGCGTACGGCGTCGCGCTGAACGTCAACGCGGGGATGATGACCTCGTCGCCCCACCCGATCCCGAGGGCCTTGAGCGCGACCTCCATCGTGACGGTTCCGTTGGACATCAAGATCCCGTGCTGCGCCCCTTGGTAAGCGGAGAACGCCGCTTCGAAGGACTCGGCGAAGGGCCCGGGCTCGGGGAACCCTCCCCACCGTCCACCCCGCACCACCTCGGTGATGGCCGCGACGTCAGCGTCGTCGCCGTGAGGCCACGGTGGATACGGCTCGGTGCGAACCGGCGTGCCGCCGGCGATCGCGAGGTGGGACATCGATGTGCTCCTTTCACCGCCCGCGGTTCCCGGTGCGAGGATCGACCGGGGAGATGGCGCCGGGAGTGCCTTGACCCGCTCAGCCGGGGGAGCGTAGCATCCGCGAGAATAGTTAGGAAAGTTTCCTTAGCTTCCACCGCGAGGGCCACCGACGAGGATCCCGAGGGGGTGCGCACGGGCGCCGAGCGATCGTTCACGGCCGGGACGCCGAGCCTCTTGCGCGCGATCAACGAGCGCACGGTGTTGGACTTCATCCGCCACGTGGGGCCGGCGTCCAGGGCGCAGATCGCCCGCGACACGGGCTTGTCCAAGCCGACGGTGTCGCAGGCCCTGACCGCGCTCGGCGCGGCGCGGCTCGTCCGGGAGGCCGGCAGGACCTCGGGCGGCAAGGGACCGACCGCGGTGCTGTACGAGTTGAACCCGCGTGCGGGGTGGGTCGTCGGCCTCGATGTGGGGCGCGACTGGGTGCGGGCGGCGATCGCCGACGTCACCGGCGAGATCGTGGCGCGACGAGACGAACGCGCCAGGATCCGCAGCGCGAACACGCTGATCACCCAGATCGGGGAGATCGCGCACGGCCTCGCGGCGGAGGCCGGCATCCGCTGGAAGCAGGTGACGTTCGCGACCGTCGGCAGCCCCGGTGTGTTCGAGCCGGGACGAGGGCAGGTCGCCCTCGCCCACAACCTGCCCGGCTGGGGCCGCAGCGGTCTGATCGAGGCGCTTCAGACAGAGCTGGGCACGAAGCTCGGGTTCGAGAACGACGTGAACCTCGCCACGCTCGGCGAGGCATGGCGGGGGCTCGGCAAGGGCGTCGACAACTTCGTGTACCTGCACGTCGGCACCGGCGTGGGGCTGGGGCTCGTACTCGGCAGGGAGCTGTTCCGAGGTGAACACGGGGCGGCAGGCGAGGTCGGGTACCTCCCGCTGGGTGACCAGGACCCGCACGGCGCGAGGAGTCGTGCACGCGGGGCGCTCGAGAACGCCCTGGGGGCCGGTGGCATCGTGGCTGCCGCGCGCCGCGAAGGCATGCGAACGCCGCTCACGCCGAAGAAGATCTTCGCCGCGGCGCGCAAGGACGACGCCCGGGCCCTCCGGGTCGTGCAGCTCGTGGCGGAGCGCGTCGCTCTGGCGCTCGCGGCGGTGGTGCCCATCCTGGATCCCGACCTCGTGATCTTGGGCGGTGGCGTGGGTCGCAACGGGGATCTCCTCCTCGAACCTGTGATCGCGGAGCTGGACGCGCTGACCCCGTTCCATCCGCGCGTGGAGGTGTCGGCCCTCGGTGAGGACGCCGAGCTGGTCGGGGCGGTGTCGATGGCGCTGGCCCAGGCGCAGGAACAACTCTTCGCCAGAGCCGACCGCAAGGGAGGGATCGCCGTATGAGGGGGCAGGGAACGACGGAGCGGAGCGAAGGAGGGGTCGCATGAGACGGCTGCTGGTAGCGCTGGCGGCGTTCGGGGTGATCGCCGCCGCGTGCACGGCGGGTGGCGGTGACGAGGCGCCGGCCTCGCCGGTGGACGCGAGCGCGTCGCACGAACCGGTCACGATCGACATCTGGGGCGCGTGGACGGGGCGC
>Ga0081455_10006273_pt1 | contig 12785 bp, 11 predicted proteins | sample TabmetS3T2R1_FD_70207 | JGI IMG/M metagenome (GOLD analysis project Ga0081455, IMG submission 70207) | Tabebuia heterophylla rhizosphere microbial communities from the University of Puerto Rico - S3T2R1 | ecosystem: Host-associated > Plants > Roots > Rhizosphere ... | reverse complement strand
GGCCGCGACGGATACGAGCGCGAACGTATATGAGAGGCGGTCGCGGATTTTCAGGTAGGTGTAGTTCGCCGCAAAGCCCCGCGCCGGAAGCTCGACCGCCGTGACGATCTCGTTCGGCTCCAGGTTCGTGTCGCGCTGCGGTGTGTTTCCTGGCAGCCGATGGAAATCCGCAAACGCAATGACGCGCTCCCCCGTCGGCCCAGCCACGTGGACCTTGGCGTCGAGCGCGACCAGCGCGACGCACATGTCCGACGGATGCGTCGCAATGCAGGCCTCGCTCGCCCCGAGGATCGCGTGCCCGCGGTTGAGGCCGGTGATGGCGGAGCAGCCGCTGCCGGGCTCGCGTTTGTTGCAGGGTGTTGCGGTATCATAGAAGTAGGCGCAGCGCGTGCGTTGCAGAAGATTGCCGCCGGTCGACGCCATGTTGCGCAACTGCGCCGACGCGCCCGCCAGGATCGCGCTCGCGACCATGGGATAGCGTTGCGCGATGAGCGGATGATAGGCGAGGTCGGAATTCGGCACGAGCGCGCCGATCTTCAATCCCCCGTCCGCCGTCTGCTCGACGCTCGTGAGCGGCAACCGCGAGATGTCGATCAGCCGCGAGGGTCGCTCGACATCCTCCTTCATGAGATCGATCAGGTTGGTGCCGCCTGCGATGAATTTCGCCGTCGGATCGGCGGCGATCTGGCGCACCGCGTCGGCGACGTCGCCAGCCCGTGCGTATTGGAAATTGATCATGACTGCCCCATCGCCTGCTGGATCGCCGCCAAGATGTTGGGATATGCGCCGCAGCGGCAGATATTGCCGCTCATCAGCTCGCGGATTTCATCGGCCGTGCGTGCGTGGCCTTCGGCGATCAGGCCGGCGGCGGAACAGATCTGGCCGGGCGTGCAGTAGCCGCACTGGAAGGCGTCATGGTCGATGAAGGCCTGCTGCAGCGGATGAAGCGTGTTTCCTTGCGCCAGGCCTTCGATCGTCGTGACCTGCGCGCCCTCCTTCATGACCGCGAGCGTGAGGCACGAATTGATCCGGCGGCCGTCGACCAGGACGGTGCAGGCGCCGCATTGGCCGTGGTCGCAGCCCTTCTTGGTCCCGGTGAGGTCGAGGTGGAGCCGCAGCGCGTCAAGCAGCGTGGTCCAGGGCGCGAGGTTCAGCTGGCGCTCGACACCGTTGACGCGAAGCGTGACCGCGATCTTGGCCGGTGTCGGCAATTTGTCCGGCCCCGTTCGAGCCGCTGAGGATGATTGAGCCATGGGTATTCTCCAGGCAGCGCCATTCGTCTAGGTGGAAGAGGTGTCACATCTCAGAACCGTGCAGCCACATGCCCACCTTTCGCCGGCATCCCGATAGGCGAGGCATCCGTGCATGACGAGGTGGTCGAGGCGGTCAGCCCGGGAGCCGTCCTCGACCGATAGTGAATAACGGAGGCGTGGTCGAACCGTTCCAAACTGAAGGTAAAAATGCGGTGGCTCGACCTCCGTGCTGTAAGTGCTCGGGATCGTGGTAAAGCGCGGCGCAGCGGCCCGCTTTGCCGATCTTGCTGAATTTGTTGGCATCTTGCGCTCAGCGCATCCGGCGCCGCCTGCCTGATCATCGCCGGGGCCCTCCCGCGGTCCTCACTGTCGCCGCGCTACGAGGCCAGCCATTGCGTGAATCGCTCCTCGATCGCGACAATGCGGTCCGCCTCCCACTGATCGTCCTCGCGCACGGAAATCGCCTGGTTGTCGGCATAGGTCGGCAGCTGGACCGCGATATCCTTCGGGATGAATGCGTAGGCGCCGGGGTGGATCGGGCCGTAAAACAGCCGCGTGTTGAACTCGGCCTGCGGCTTGGCCTGCGAGGCGAAGGTGATCAATTCCCAGGCGAGCTTGCGGTTGGGCGCGCCCTTGAGCACGCCCCAGGTGCTGGTGCTGCGCACCGCCCCGTTCCAGACCACCTCGACCGGAACGCCCTGCTGCTTGAGCTCGCTCGCGCGCGCGTTCCAGATCGACATCATGTCGACCTCGCCGTTGCGGATCAGCTGCTGCGACTGCGTGCCCTCGCGCCACCATACGCGGATGTGCGGCTTGATCTGATCGAGCTTCTTGAAGGCGCGGTCGATGTCGAGCGGGTAAAGCTGATCGCGCGCCACGCCGTCGGCGAGGAGGGCGAAGATCAGCGTGCGCGGCGGATCGCTCAGGCACAGGCTGCGGTGCCCGGGGAATCGCCCGACATCCCAGAAGTCCGCCCACGAGGTGGGGCCGCCATTGGGATATTTGTCGCTGCGGTAGCACAGCGCCGTCCCCAGGATATTCTGCGCGATGCCGTAGCCGTCGGCGACGACCGCGTTGGGCGGCAGCGCCTCCTTGTTGACGACCGTCCAGTCGATCGCCTCGGCGAGACCCTCGCGACTCCCTCGCAGCCACTGCATGGAGTTGATCGAGGTCATGTCGAACTCGTAGGTGCGGGTCTGCACCTGCGCCTTGATCTTGCCGTAGGACACCGGCGTCACGGTGCGGACCTGGATGCCCGTCGCCGCGGTGAACGGCTTGAAGAAGGCGGCATCCTGCGCGGCGGTGTAGCTGCCGCCCCACGAGTTCACGTACACGGTCCGGGTCTGGGCGATCGTGCGCTCGCTGACGAGGAGGGGACCCAAGGCGGCCGCCGCGCCCGCGTGTTGCAGGAAGCGCCGTCGATTGCGGTCGAAACGCCATGTCGTCTTCATCCGTCGCCTCCCGCTGTCCGTTCCCTTCCGCCCATTCATTCCGCCTTGATGTGCGCATCCCTGATGATCGGCCACCATTTCTCGGTCTCGGCGATCTGATAAGCGCGCAGCGCCTGCGGCGTCTGCTGCTCGCGCGGGAAGATGTCCTGGCCGATATCAGTCAGGCGCTTGCGCACCGTCGGATCGGACAGGGCATCGACGACGGCGGCATCGAGCTTCGCGACGATGCTCTTCGGTGTTCCCTTCGGCACCCAGATCGCATGCCAGGACAGGATGTAGAATCCGGGCAGCCCGGCCTCGTCCACGGTCGGAACGTCGGGCGCGGCGGGCGATCGTGTCTTGGCCGTGACCGCATAGGCCTTGACGTTGCCGGCACGCACCTGTGGCGTGGAGCTCGCGGCGAGATCGATCATCATGTCGATCTGCCCGGCCAGCAAATCCTGCATCGCGGGGCCGCCGCCGCGATAGGGCACGAACTGGAAGCGCGTACCGGTCGCCTTCTGGAAGAACACCCCCGCGACATGCGACGCGCCACCGGCCCCGGCCGTCGCCTGCGTCGCCGTGTAGGGGCTCGCCTTCAGCCACGCGATCAAGTCCTTCAAATCGTTCGGGGGCAGCGTCTTCTTCCCGATCACGAGCATCGGCTGGGCCGCGATCAGCGACACCGGCTCGAAGTCGTTCAGGGGGTCGTACGGAAGGGAAAAGATCGCCGCATTCAACACGTGCGTGGGCCAGCTCCCCAGGATGAGCGTGTAGCCGTCGGGCGCCGCGCGGGCGACTCGGCCGACGCCGAGATTGCCCGAGGCGCCCCCCACGTTCTCGACCACGACGCTCTGGCCGAGCGGGCCACGCAGGCCGTCCGCCATGATGCGGCCGATCGTGTCCGACGATCCGCCCGCGGCGAACGGCACCACCATCGTGACCGGGCGCGTCGGATAGTCCTGCGCCGTCGCGCGATTGCCCGCGGCCGAAGCCACAACGAGTGCGACGGCGATCAGCAGCCTCGACATGGGGCACTCCGGATCGGGGACCGAGGGATCCGCGCTGCGCGACGGCAGGCCATGCATGATAGCGCCTGCTTGCGCTTTACACGCTGGAAAATGCATGTATCACTCGAAAAAATGAAGGCTGCTCCCTTCCGATACCACGCGCCGCGAACGATCGACGAGGCGGTGACGCTGCTGGCCGAAGTTGCTCCGCTCGACGGACGCGTGCTGGCGGGCGGCCAGAGCCTCGTTCCGATCATGGCGTTCCGGCTCACGCGGCCGGCCCATCTCGTCGACATCAACGGGGTGGAGGCGCTGCGGCGGCTCGCCGTCGAGGGCGAGCGGCTTTGCATCGGCGCCTGCGTCCGGCACTCGGCCTTCCATCGCCCGGTGGTCGACGGGCCGCTGGGCCAGCTCTTATCGACGGTCGTGCACCACATCGCCCACCATCCCATCCGCACGCGCGGCACCTTTTGCGGCAGCGTCGCCCACGCCGACCCGGCCTCGGAGTGGTGCACCGTCGCGGCCACGCTCGACGCCGAGATCGTCGCGCAGAGCGTTCGCGGCAGTCGCGTCATCCCCGCCCGAGAGTTCTTCGCGGGGATCATGACCACGACGCTTGCGGAGGACGAGCTGCTCACCGAGGTGCGCCTGCCGCTGCTGGCGCCCGACACGCGGTTCGGCTTCTACGAATTCAATCGCCGCGCCGGCGATTTTGCGCTGGCCATGGCGCTCGCGGTCTACCGCGTCGAGGATGGACGGATCGTCGAGCCGCGCCTTGCGGTCGGCGGCGCCGAGCCGCATGCCCGCCGGATGGCCGACGCCGAGCAAGTGCTCGCCGGCCGCCCGCCGACGGCCGAGAGCTTTGCGGATGCCGCCGAGCATGCGGCTGCGGCCGTCGATCCGATGGAGGACGCGCAAACGACCGCCGAGTATCGCCGCGATCTCGTGCGCACTGTCGCGCGCCGCGCGTTGGAACGGTCGCTGACATGACCGGCGAGCGCAGGATCCTTCTCCCATGACGGTGCAGTCGCTGCGATGACCGAGAAGATCGACATCGAGCTCCACATCAACGGGCGCGGCCACGCCGTCCGGGTCGAGCCGAGAAAGACGCTGGTCGACGCCATCCGCGACGAGTGCGGGTTGACCGGAACCCATATCGGCTGCGAGCACGGGGTCTGCGGCGCATGCACGGTGATCATCGACGACGACGCGGTCAGGTCCTGCCTGATGTTCGCGGTCCAGGCGCAGGGCAAGCGCATCCGCACGGTCGAAAGTCTCGCCGACGGCGACAAGCTGCATCCGATGCAAGCGGCGTTCATCGCCCACCACGCGCTGCAGTGCGGCTTCTGCACCCCGGGCTTCCTGATGCTGGCGGTGAACGCGCTGGAGACCAATCCCGATCTCACCGACGAGGAGATTCTCGATCTCCTCTCGTCCAATCTCTGCCGCTGCACCGGCTATCAGAACATCATCAAGGCGGTGCGCAGCACGTTCGCCGAGATGCGGCAGGCGCATGCGCGTTGACCTCGCTCAGGACGCCGCGCGCATGCGCGCCTGCGCCGCGGGCCAGCACGCCGCGACCTGCTCGCCGGTCGCGACCTCGCCGAAGAACTGATCGATGTTGTGCAAGGTCGCGTCGTGCGCCGCCTGCGAGAAGGTGGCGCAGCAATCGCTCGTGAACACGACATAATAGTCCTTCAGGAAGGCCTGCCGCGCGGTGGTCTCGACGCACACATTGGTAGCGACGCCGGTCATGATGACGGTGCGGATGCCGCGCGAGCGCAGCACCAGGTCGAGATCGGTGCTCTCGAACGCGCCGTAGCGGTGCTTGGTGACGACGACCTCGTCGGGCAGCGGCTTGATCTGGAAGAAGTCGCCGTTCCACTCGTCAGCCTCGCAGACCGGATAGGAGATGTAGGCGCCGTTGCGGCGGCGCTTGGCCTGCTCCAGCCAGACCTCGGACAGGTAGTGGTTGGGTCCGGTATTGTAGAGACAGCGGATCCAGACGCACGGCACCTTCGCCGCGCGCGCCGCCGCGAGCAACCGCTCGAGCCGGGGAATCATTGCCTTGACCAGGGTCAGATCGCGGCCTTCGCGGTGCATTGCGCCGCCATCGGCGCAAAAATCGTTCTGCACGTCGACCAGGATCAAAGCGCTGTGCTTCGGGTCGACTTTCTCGCGCAGGGTGCTGAGCATCGTGTCGTCCTCCCGTCTTGTCACGGTTTCCAGATCATGGCGTCGAGATCGAAGGGCTTGGCAAGCTTCTGCCGGACTGCGATCTCGAGATTGGCTTTGAGGCTCGGAACGTTGAACTCCGCGGTGTATTCGGGAAGGTTCATCGCCGCCACGACCTCGGGCTTCGCCCCGGTATATTTCACGACGAAGTCGTCGCGCTCCTCCTTGCCGGCATTGATCAGGTAGGTGGTGGCGCGGTCGATGGCGCGCCTGAAGCGGCGTGCCACGTCGGGGTTGGCCTTGATCCAGCTCTCTTTCGCCAGATATCCGGTGATGTCCATGCGCGGCACGTTCTCCTGATAGGGATAGGACAGCACTCGCGCATTGCCGCTCTTGAGCATGAAGGTCAGGAACGGCTCCACGTTCCACACCGCATCGAGGCGGTTCTGGAACAGCGCATCCGCCATCTGCGGAAACGGAATCTCGAGGAACTGGACCGAGCTCGGGTCCGTGCCGTTGCGCTGCAGCCATTCGCGCATGTGCGCGTAGTTCACGCTGTTGATCAGGCCCGCCGAAATCCGCTTGCCCGCGAGGTCCTTCGCGCCCTGAATGGCGTCGTTGCTGCGCACCACCACGGCGGAATTGTCCGGCGGATTGCTGCGGATGCGGGCGCTCGCCGCGATGAACACGATGTCGAGCCCGTTGCTGCGCGCGACGATCGGCTCGAAGATCGAGCTGCCGCCGATCTCGGCGCTGCCGCCGAACACCGCCTCGACCGCGATCGCGCCCTGGCTGACATTGGTCCAGGTGACATTGAGATTTTCCTGCGTGAAGAAGCCCTTGTCGCGGGCGACGACGAGCGGGGCGTAGTTGGTGACCGGGATGACCGCGAGACGAAGGTTGGCGGGCGGCGCATTGGTCTGCGCCGGCGTCGCCTGCACGGCCACGGCAGCGACGGCTGCCCCCAAGGTCAGCGTCAGGATCATGCGTGGGATGGACATCGATCGGTCTCCTCGCTTCTCGCGTTTGCCATTCAAATTCTGCCGCTGCTCTCGTGGTGCCAGCGCACGAGGCTCGCCTCGATCAGGAGGAACAGGCGATTGAGGGCGTAGCCGAACAGCGCCAGGGTGAAGATGCCGGCATACATCTCGGGAACCTTGAACGTGCGCTGCGACAGCAGCACGAAGTAGCCCAGCCCGTCGTTCGAAACGATCATCTCGCCCAGAATCGCGAGGATCAGCGAGATCGCGAGGCTGATGCGCATTCCGGTGAGGATCTGCGGGCTGGCGGCCGGAATGACCAGCTCGCGAAACGTCTGCAGCGTGGTGAGGCCGAGCGTTCGCGCGGTGTCGAACTGCACCCGATCGATGGAGCGCACGCCGCTGTAAGTGTTCAACAGGATGGGGAACAGAGAGGCGACGAGGATCAGCACTACCTTCATCTCGTGGCCGATGCCGACGAACAGAACCAGTAGCGGCAGATAGGCGGGTCCCGGGATCGGCCGCAGCACTTCGACCAGCGGCTCGAACAGGTTGTAGAGCGCGCGGTAGTAGCCCATCGCCAGCCCGAGACCGATGCCGAGCACGACCGCCAGCCCGTAGCCCAGCATCTGCCGCCAGAAGGTCGCGAGCAGATGCGTCGCCAAGGTGCCGTCGGCGATGTTCTCGAACCAGGCCTCGAAGATCCTCGCCACGGTCGGCCAGGTCGGCGTCTTGACGAGATACATGGCGGAGAGCTGCCACGACAGCAGCAGCAGCGCGATCAGCACCACGCCGGAGAACCGGGAGTCCCGGAACAGGGCCTGCAGCTTTGCATTCATGGGCCGTTCACCCGTCCTGCCATGACTTGCGCCACCATGTTGCGATAGAGCCGCTCGCGCAGCTCGAGGTAGTCCGGCTCGCTGCGCGTCTCGATCTGCCGCCGCGGATAGGAGAGCGGCACCGCGACCTCGTCGGCGATCGTGCCCGGCGAGGCGCTGAGCAGGATCACGCGCTGCGCCAGGTAGAGCGCCTCGTCGAGGTCGTGGGTGACGAACAGGACCGTCAATCGAAGATTGCTCCAGAGCTGCAGCAGCAGATCCTGCAGCTCGGCGCGCATCATCGCATCGAGCGCGCTGAACGGCTCGTCCATCAAGAGGATTTTGGGTCGCCGTGCCAGCGCACGGGCGATGGCGACGCGCTGCTGCATGCCGCCGGAGAGCTGATAGGGATAGTAGTGCGGATAGCGGCCCAATCCGACGAGGTCGAGATGCTCGAGACAGATCTTCTCCAGCGCTTGGCGCGAGACGCTCGATTGGTATTTGACACCGAGCCGGACGTTCTCCAGCACCGTCTTCCACGGGAAGATCGACTTCGTGTATTGCTGGAATACGAACATCATCTCGGGGCGCGGCTCGCTGATGTCCTCGCCCGCCAGTCTGATCGCTCCCGCGGTCGGCTGCGAGAGCCCTGCCATGATGTGTAGCAGCGTCGACTTGCCACATCCCGACGGTCCGATGAGCGCAACGAACTCGCCTTGCCCGACGGAAAACGTGATGTCCCTGAATGCGGCCCGGCCATGCGACGTGAACCGCTTCTCAAGCCGGTCGACCACGAGATAGTCTGCCATTCTGCAATTGCTGGGTGTTGCGTGCCCGGTATGCTCCCGCAAGAAGGGTGGAAGATCACCGCGAGGACAATCAAATCCTATGCCAACCGGCACGCGCTCGCCAGCACGGAGGCTCGTCAGCGGCGCATGTGCGTGGGGCCGCCTGATGCATGATGGTCGAGCATGCGCCGCCTTCGGAGGCTTTCCGCCATTCCCATCTGCCAGTCGCTGCCGCACCGCCGGTGAGGAGATCCGATGCCGATCGACATTCATGCCCACTACGTGCCGCCGCAATTGATCGACGCGGTCGCGGCCCGCGGCAAGGATATCGGCGTGCGGCTGGTGCGTTCCGACGGCGTGCCGCCGGCGCTGCATTTCGATTACGGCTTCAAGGTGCGCCCGTTCTTTCCGCGCCTGATCGAGCCGGTGGGCGAGCGGCGCGCCTGGCTCGACGCGCAGGGCATCGACCTGCAGATCGTCGGCACCTGGCCGGACATCTTCGGCTACGGTCTTGCCGCCGAGGCCTGCGCCGCCTGGCATCGCATGCTCAACGACACGCTGGCGGCGTGGTGCGCGGATAACGCGGAGCGGTTCGCCTGGCTCGGCTCGGTCCCGCTGATCGACGCCGCGGCCGCCGCGCAGGAGCTCGAGCGCGCGGCCGCGCTCGGCGCCTGCGGCGTGATCATCTCGTCCAACGTCGAGAACACCAATCTCGGCGAGCTTGCGCTCGATCCGTTCTGGCGCAAGGCCGAAGCGCTCGGCCTGCCCGTGCTGATCCATCCGGTCCTGGTCGGGCCGGCGCCGCGCGCCGCCAAGTTCGGTCTCGCCCAGGTTGCGCAGTACACCTTCGACACCACGCTCGGCGTCGGCTCGCTGCTGATGTCGGGTGTGCTCGACCGCTTCCCCCGCCTCAAGCTCGTGCTGTCCCACGGCGGCGGGGCCTATCCCTACCTCGCCGGCCGCTTCGACATCATGCATCGGCGCATGGATCGCGCTGCGCAGGGCGACGTCGCGGCCCAGGCGCCGTCCGCCTATGCCGCGCAGATGGCCTACGACAGCATCGTGCATGCACCCAAGGCGCTGCGCTTTCTCATCGACGTGGTCGGGCTTGATAATGTCGCGTTGGGGACTGATTATTCCTTTCCGCCGGCCGACATGGAGCCGCTTGCGTTGCTGCGGTCGGCCGGACTCTCGGCGGCCGAGATCGGCGCGATCGCCGATGCCAATCCGCGCCGTGTCTTCGCGCGTCTCAAGTGATGATGAGCGATGGCCGTCGATCGCAAGCAGGGTGACGGTGGCGGCTGGGTCGGCCGCTCGATCCGGCGCCTCGAGGATCCGACGCTGGTGGCCGGCAACGGCCGCTTCACCGGCGACCTGCCGGCGGCGCGCTGGGTGCGCTTCGTGCGCAGCCCGCACGCCTCCGGCCGGATCGTGCGCATCACGCCGCCCGCGGGTGCGACCATCGTTACCGCCGCCGAGCTCGCCGCGGTCAAGCCGATCCGGCCCATGCTGCACAAGTTCAACTACGTGCCGATCAGCCAGCCCGTCTTGGCGCAGGACGTGGTGCGGTTCGTCGGCGAGCCGATCGCGGCGGTGGTGGCGTCGAGCAGGGAGGAGGCCGAGGACGTCGCCGAGCTGGTCGAGGTCGAGATCGAAGAGTTGCCGGCGGTGGTCGGCGCCGCCGGCGCGCTCGCGCCCGGCGCACCGCTGGTGCATGACGCGGCGGCCGGTAACGTCGTGGTCGAAGGTCGCGTCAAGACGCCGGGGTTCGACGCGGCCTTGGCTGGCGCGCACCGGCGGCTCAAGGTCGACATCCGCTCGCGCCGTCAGAACGCGCTGCCGCTCGAGCCGCGCGCCGCGCACGCGGCGTGGGATGCCGCCAGCTCCCGCGTGACGCTGACCTGCGCGACGCAGACGCCGCACATCATGCGCACGAGCATCGCCGACCTGCTCGGCATGCCCGAATCCGACCTGCGGGTGATCGCGCCCGACGTCGGCGGCGGCTTCGGGCAGAAGATGTCGCTCGCGGCGGAATTCGTGGTCGTGACCTGGCTGGCGCGCAAGCTCAAGACGTCGGTGGCATGGATCGAGGACCGGCGCGAAAACCTCGTCGCCTGCTTCCACAGCCGCGACCAGGTCGTCTCGCTCGAGGGCGCATTCGACCCCGACGCCAGGCTGATCGCGCTCGAGGCCGACGTTGTCGCCGACGTCGGCGCCTATTCCTGCTATCCGACGACCTGCGGGGTCGAGCCGCTGATGGCGATGGCGGAGATGCCCGGCCCCTACGACGTGCGCGACTATGCCTGCCGGTCGCGCGGCGTCGTGACCAATACCTGTCCGATGGCGCCCTATCGCGGCGTCTCCCGTCCGGTGATCACCTTCACCATCGAGCGGCTGATGGACAAGGCGGCGGCGGCCTTCGGCATCGACCCGATCGAGATCCGCCGCCGCAACCTGGTGAGAACCTTCCCGTACACCTCCGCGACCGGCCTGGTGTTCGACGAGGCGAGCTACCTCGAGACCATGGAGGCGGCGGTCGAGGCGATCGGCGTGCCGGAATTTCGTGCGCGCCAGGCGAAGGCGCGCGCCGAAGGGCGCTATCTCGGTCTTGGCCTCGCGACGTTTTCCGAGCGCACCGGCTACGGCACGCCGGCCTTCGCGGCGCGCGGCATGGACGTGACGCCCGGCTGGGAAACCGTCGAGATCACCATGGACCCGTCCGGCTTCGTCGAGGCGCGCATCGGCGCGTCCCCGCACGGGCAGGGCCTGCGCACCACGCTGTCGCAGATCATCGCGGATGAGCTCGGCACCTCGCCCGACCGCATCAAGATCGTGCACGGCGACACCGACCGCACGCCCTACGGCTGGGGCACGTTCGCCAGCCGCTCGCTGGTGATCGCCGGCGGCGCCACCTTGCTGGCGGCGGGCAAGCTGCGCACCAGGCTCGCGAAGATGGCGGGCATCCTGCTCGAGGCGTCGGCCGACGACATCGTGCTCGAAGCCGATGCCGCGCGCGTCGCCGGCACCGACCGCGCCGTTCCCTTCGCCACGCTGGCGCGCGCGGCCTATCATCAGACCCATCTGTTCAAGGGCGAGGTCGGCCCGGGGCTCGGCGAGAGCGCCACCTACGATCCGCCCGGAACGTTCTCCAACGCCTGCCACGTCGCCATCGTCGAGGTGGATGTCGAGACCGGCCGCGTCATGATCGAGAAATTCCTGGTGGCCGAGGATGCCGGGCGGCTGATCAATCCCATGATCGTCGACGGGCAGATTCACGGCGGCGTCGCCCAGGGCATCGCCAACGCGCTGCTCGAGGAGATCATCTACGACGAGAGCGGCAACATCCTCACCGCGAGCCTCGCCGACTACCTGCCGCCGACCGCGCGCGAGATTCCGCCGATCGAGATCCACCACCGCGAAACATGGACAGAAGCTTCGGTCACCAGGGCCAAGGGCCTGGGCGAAGGCGGCGCGATCGGTGCGCCGGTCGCCGTGGTCAACGCCATCAACGACGCGCTCGCGCCGTTCGGCGCGTCGATCGACGAATTCCCGGCGACGCCGCAGCGCATCCGCGCGGCGCTGCGCAGCGCATGTCCCGGAAAAGTGGGAACCGGTTTTCCGACAAGGACATGCGCAAACGAAGAATCCAACGCCCGGAGCGAAGCCTGACATGGGCGTGGTCGGACGATCGGTGACCCGGCTTGAGGACCCGCCGCTGGTGACCGGCCGCGGCCGGTTCGCCGCCGATGTCGCCTTTCCCCGCATGCTGTACATGCGCGTGGTGCGCTCGGCGCACGCGCACGGGCGCATCGTGTCGATCGACGCCGCCGCAGCGCTCGCCATGCCCGGCGTGGTCGCGGTCTGGACCGCGGCCGACGTCACCGACATCCCACCGATCGACTTCCGTCTCACCCGCATCGAAGGTCTAACTCCCTATCGCCAGCCGGTGCTGGCGCGGCAGCGCGTGCGCTATGTCGGCGAGCCGGTCGCGGCGGTGTTCGCGACCGATGCCTACGTGGCCGAGGACGCCGCCGATCTGGTCGCCGTCGCGGTCGAGGAATTGCCGGTCGTGCTCGATGCCGCCGCACCCCCCGGCGACTTCGACGACGGCCATTCGACCGAGCCGACGGTCCTGGAAAAATCCTACGGCGACCTCGCTGCGGCGTTTAGTGCCGCGCATGCGGTGGTGGAGCTCGACCTCGCGGTCGGCCGTCATTCCGGCGTGCCGCTCGAGACGCGCGGCGCGATCGCGCGCTACGACGCCGCGGCCGACGTGCTCGAGCTGCACGGCGCCGCCAAGGTGCCGCATTGGAACCGCGACAGCATCGCCC
>Ga0081455_10006272_pt1 | contig 12786 bp, 12 predicted proteins | sample TabmetS3T2R1_FD_70207 | JGI IMG/M metagenome (GOLD analysis project Ga0081455, IMG submission 70207) | Tabebuia heterophylla rhizosphere microbial communities from the University of Puerto Rico - S3T2R1 | ecosystem: Host-associated > Plants > Roots > Rhizosphere ... | reverse complement strand
TCTTCAGGCCGCCCGCTGGCGCGGTTGACCATTCGCCCGCGCTTGACGGCCGGGCGCTCGCCGATTTCTTTCGTCCAGCGCGTCAGGTTTTTATATTCGTGCGTCTGCAGGAACTTGCGCGGATCGTTGTAGGAGGCGCCGTTCAACATGCCGTTGCCGTACCACGGCCAGATCGCCATATCGGCGATCGTATATTCGTCGCCGGCGATGAAACGATTGTCCGCAAGGTGCTGGTCGAGCACATCGAGCAGGCGTTTCACCTCCATTGTAAAACGGTCGATGGCGTATTTGATCTTCACCGGAGCATAGGCATAGAAATGCCCGAAGCCGCCGCCGACATAGGGCGTTGAACCCATCTGCCAGAACAGCCAGTTCAGCGCCTCAGTGCGCTTGCCGCGATCTTTTGGCAGGAAGGCTCCGAATTTATCCGCCAGGTAGAGCAGGATCGCGCCCGATTCGAACACGCGTTGCGGCGTCCGTTCGCTATAGTCCATGAGCGCCGGGATTTTGGAATTCGGGTTCACCCCGACAAATCCGCTGCCAAACTGGTCACCCTCTCCGATCCGGATCAACCAGGCGTCATATTCCGCTCCACTATGACCGGCGGCCAGCAATTCCTCCAGCATGATTGTGACCTTGACGCCGTTGGGCGTCGCCAGTGAATAGAGTTGAAGCGGATGCTTTCCGCGCGGCAGCTCCTTCGCATGCGTCGCGCCTGCGATCGGGCGATTGGTATTGCTATAGCGCCAACTGGGGGTGTCGCCCTTCTCCCAGACCCAGACTTCCGGCGGCATGTATTCGGGTGTGTCAGTCATGTTGGGCTCGCGTTTATCGCTCGACAGGTTGGCCGAATTGATAAAATGGCAAGCGTGGGCTGTCCAATCATCGTTGTGGGTGGATGGCGCGCTCGCGATAGCCGAACAAGTTGAAGTCTAATCTACCCGGGCAGAGCGGACATGCTCCGCCCGTCCGTCATCAGACCGCTCGATGACCCCTCACTGCGGTTCGAGGCCCGCCTCCTTGACCACCTGTCCGGCGGCGACGCGGTCCTTTCGGATCTCGGCCGCGAATTGCTCCGGCGTATTGATCGCCGGCACAAGGCTGCGGGCGGTGAGATGGCGCTCGCGGAAAGTAGGGTCGTTGACGATGGCCGCGATCTCCTTGGCAAGCTTGTCGACAATCGGCTTGGGGGTGCCTGCCGGCGTGAACAGTCCGTACCAGCTGCGCGACGGCACCCCGGTATAGCCGGTCTCGGCCAAGGTCGGAACGTTCGGAAAATTCGGCGATCTGATGTTGTTGACCATGACCAGCGGCGTCATGACGCCGGCGCGAATCTGCCCGATCACGTTGCCCTCGCCGATCAGCGCGATCGGAGTCGAGCCGCCCAGCACGGCGTTGACCGCCTCGCCGCCGCCCTTGAACGGCACGCGCACCCAGTCCGCGCCCTTCTCCTTCTTGAGCGTGTCCATGTACAGCGCGAGCGGCACCGACGCCGTGACGTAGCTCAGCGTGCCCGCCTTCGCCTTCGACAGCGCGATCAGCTCGTCGACGGTCTTGACGTTGAGCTGCGAGTTGACCACCAGCGTCTGGATCAGGTGGTAGAGGTTGGTGACCGGCTGCAGCCCCTTCTCGGGGTCGAAGGGCATGTTCTTGACGAGGAACTGGTTGTAGGCGACCGGCTCCGCATTGAGGATGCAAATGGTGTAGCCGTCGGGCGCCGCCTCGGTGCAGGCGCGGGCGCCGAGGTTCTGCATGCCGCCGGGCCGGTTTTCCACCACGATCGGCTGGCCCCAGCGCTTGAGCAGCTCGTCGCCGAGCGCCCGCATGAAGACGTCGCTGATCCCGCCCGCGCTGGTGGTGGTCAGGGCCCGGATCGGGCGCGAGGGATAATCCTGCGCCTGCGACGGCGCACTTGCCACGATACCCACCAGCAATCCCACGACAGCGGCGAGAGTTCTCATGCTTTGTGACTCCTGTTGTTCATTGCGGCTGCAGGCCCGCATCCTTGACGACGCGCTGCGCCTCGGCCCGATCGCGTGCGAGGAATTGCGCAAATTCCTGCGGCGTGTCGAGTACGGGCTCGAGACCACGCGCGATCAGGTGCTTGTCGCGGAAGGCCGGCTCGCCCGCGATCTGGCGGACATCGGCCGCGATCCTGCTGATCCAAGGCGCCGGCGTTCCGGTCGGCGCGTAGAGCGCAAAGTAGGAACGCGTCAGCGGGCCGCGATAGCCGATCTCGCGCAGGGTCGGAATGTCGGGGAACAGCAGCGCGCGCTGCTCGCCGTCGACCACGAGGCCGGTCATCGTCCCGCCCTGCAGGTGGGGGATGAGATTCCCGATGCCGAGGAAAGTGACCGGCGTCGCGCCCGAGAGCACGCCATTGACAGCATCGCCGCCGCCCTTGAACGGCACGCGCACGAGGTCGGCGCCGTTCTCCTTGCTGAAATTGTCCATGAACAGAGCGAGCGGCGCCGCCGGCGCCGAGTAGCTCAGCGTGCCGGGCTTGGCCTTCGACAGCGCGGCAAGCTCGGAGAGGCTCTTCACGTGCAGCGCGGAATTGACCACCAGCGCCTGGGTGAGGAAGAACAGATTGGTGACGGGCGCGATGCTCTTCTCGGCGTCGAAGCCGGGATTCCTGTAGAGATGCTGGTTATAGGTCACGACCTCGTTCGACAGGATACAGATCGTGTATCCGTCGGGGGGCGCCTCGGCGCAGGCGCGGCCGCCGATATTCATGCCGCCGCCGGCGCGATTCTCGATGACGAGCGGCTGGCCCCAACGGCGGTTGAGTTCCTCACCCACCGTGCGCATGAAGATGTCGCTGATGCCGCCGGCCGCCGAGGATGCGATCACCCGTACCGGCTTTGTAGGGTAGTCCTGCGCCGCGGCCGGAGCGCCGAGCCCCGACGCTGCAAGCGCGACGGCGAGGCAACACAGACGAGCCATATTGGGCATCCTCCCGCGATGGTCTTGCCCGCGCGTTTCCGGCCACCATGCCGGAACGCAGGTTCACCGACAAGGCGGCCAATCGTCACCATCACGCGTTGGAAGCATCGCGGCGCAGATAAAGCTTGTGCGCATCCTCGCCGACGATGCGAAACCCAATCCGCTGGTAGAGCGCGCGCGCCGGATTGAACTTCACCACGTCGACCGTTACGGGTTTTCGCATCTGCTCCGCCTCCGCGCACAGCCGGCGCAAAACCTCCGCGCCGATTCCCCGCTTCTGAAACGCGGCCGCAACATGAAGCTCCTTCAAGAACAAGGCGTCGGGTTTCTCGGCAACTTGCAGATAGCCGACTTCCCTATCCCGCATCACGATGATGCGAACCTCCGGCAGCACGAATTGTCGTTCGAATTTTTCGTCCTGGCTCGCGTCGTCCCAGCCGAACAGGCGCTCGGCGATCCAACGCATTCCCGCATGATGAACGGTGCGGGCGAAGTGGTAGTCGGCAGGCACGGCCGGCCGCAGCTCGATGCTCGCAATCGGCGCCGGCACGGCGTTTCACCCCGACAGCATTCCCTTCACCATCCCGCTCGCCTTGCCGAAATCCATCTTGCCGGCGTGCGCCTGCTTGAGCGCCGCCATGACCTTGCCCATGTCCTTGATGCCGGTAGCGCCTGTCGCCTTGACAGCTTCAGCGATCGCCGCTTTCGCCTCGGCTTCCGACATCTGGCGCGGGAGAAACGCCCTGATGATCTCGATCTCGCCGCGCTCCTGCCCGGCGAGCTCGTTGCGGCCAGCCTTGTCGTAGATCTCCGCCGCTTCCTGACGCTGCTTGATCAGCTTCTGCAGCAGCGGGTGGAGGTCGTCGTCGGAGAGCGCAGCCTTCTTGCCGGTTTCCGCCTCGATATCGGCGTTCTTGATCGCGGCATTCACCAGCCGCAGCGTCGATACGCGGAGCTCGTCGCGGGCCTTCATCGCGCCCCTGAGGGCGGTGTTGATCTCGTCGCGCAGCACGGCTATGGCCTTTCACGAAATTGCCCGCCCGCGAGTCGAACCGACGACGCGGCGGCGCCGCCCCCAGATTTAGGCCTGCGATGAGCGAGAAACAACCGGCGGACACCTCTCCTGGCCCTTCTTCCGGCGCCGCGGCCGGCGCTTCCCCCTGGACCGACCCGAAGGCGACCGCGCTGCTCGTGCTCGCCGACGGCACCGTGCTCGAAGGCATGGGGCTGGGGGCGACCGGCCACGCGGTGGGCGAGGTGTGCTTCAACACCGCCATGACCGGGTACCAGGAAATCCTCACCGATCCGTCCTATGCCGGGCAGATCATCACCTTCACGTTTCCGCATATCGGCAATGTCGGCACCAACGAGGACGACATCGAGACCGTGAACATGGCGGCGACGCCGGGCGCGCGCGGCGTGGTGCTGCACTCCGCCATCACGGGCCCGTCGAGCTACCGCGCCACGCGCCACCTCGATCAATGGCTCAGGGCGCGCGGCATCATCGGGCTCTGCGGCGTCGATACCCGCGCGCTCACCAGCCTCATCCGCGTCAAGGGCATGCCGAACGCGGTGATCGCGCACGAACCGTCGGGCCGCTTCGATCTCGCTGCGCTCGCGCGGGAAGCGCGCGAATGGCCCGGCCTCGTCGGCATGGACCTCGTGCCGATGGTGACGTCGGGCCAGCGCTTCACCTGGGACGAGACGCCGTGGGAATGGGACAAGGGCTACGGGCGGCAGGAGCGCGCGGAGTTCCACGTGGTCGCCATCGACTACGGCATCAAGCGCAACATCCTGCGCCAGCTCGCGGGCAAGGGCTGCAAGGTAACGGTGGTGCCGGCACAGACCGCGGCCGAGGACATCGCCGCGCTCGCGCCCGACGGCGTCTTCCTCTCCAACGGCCCCGGCGATCCGGCGGCGACCGGCGAATACGCCGTGCCGGTCATCCGCGACATCATCGCGAAGGGCATTCCGACCTTCGGCATCTGCCTCGGCCACCAGATGCTCGGCATCGCCGTCGGCGCCAGGACGATGAAGATGCATCAGGGGCATCACGGCGCCAACCATCCGGTGAAGGATCTCGTCACGGGCAAGGTCGAGATCACTTCCATGAACCACGGCTTTGCCGTCGACCGCGCCACCCTCCCCGCCAACGCGGTGGAGACCCACGTGTCGCTGTTCGACGGCTCGAACTGCGGTATCGCCCTCAAGGACAAGCCGGTGTTCTCGGTGCAGTACCATCCCGAGGCATCACCCGGACCACGCGACAGCCACTACCTGTTCGCGCGCTTTACCGAGATGATGCGCAAGCACAAGCGCGCATAGTCGGCCGCCCGGATCGGGCGAGCGGGGGACGAGCCGATGGGCGACTGGATCGCCTTCTGGGATTCCGAACATTCGATCTACGTCAACGCTCGCCATCGCGACGTGCATTACCGCACGATCGCACAGGACATTCGCACTCACGTGCCCCCCGGCGCTGCGGTGCTCGACTACGGCTGCGGGGACGCGCTCCATGCCGACCTCGTTGCGGCCGCGGCACGAATGTTGATCCTGTGCGAGGCCGCACCGGCAGTGCGCACCGGGCTGGCCGCACGCTTCGCCGGCCACCGCAACATCGAGGTGCGCGCGCCGGAGGAAGTCGCGGCGCTGCCCCCTGCATCGCTCGACGTCGTGGTGCTGCATTCTGTCGCGCAGTATCTCACGCCGCAGGAGCTCGACGGCCTGCTGGCGATGTTCCGCCGGCTCTTGCGCGCGGACGGCGTCCTCATCCTCGGCGACGTCATCCCGCCGCACGTGTCCGCTTTGACCGATGCGTGGGCACTCATTCGCTTCGGCGCCGCCAACGGCTTTCTCGGCGCCGCACTCTTCGGGCTCGTGCGTACCTTCATTTCCGACTACTGGCGCCTGCGCTCGAGCCTCGGTCTCACGCGCTACAGCGAGGCCGCGGTGGTCGAAAAGCTCGCCGCCGCCGGTTTTTCGGCGCGCCGCGCGGGCGCCAATATCGGTCACAACGCCGCCCGCATGACGTTTCTGGCGCGGCCGGCCTGACCGCAAGCCCGCTCCGTCTTTCGGGTGCGGCTCGCGGCAACATCGCCCGCGATCACCGCCCCGCACCGACACTCATGCTTCCGAACCGCTGTGCCCGATCGATGAAGGCTCTCGCGCTATGCCACGATGCCCACAAAAGGCCGATACCGGTTGCGCTCCAGGCGGCAAGCGCGATCCAGGCCATGACTCGTGACATCGATTGCAGCGCCGGGACTTCCGCGACCAGGGACAGTCGGTGGCTCGCCACCGCATACATGCCGAGCGGGAATACCATGCTCCACAGCGTCGTCGTGTAGCGCAACGGCACGCGGTGCGCACCGTGCTTCCAGACGCCGAGCAGGAGCAAGAGCGGAATCCACCACGTCGCCCAGGCCCACAGGGCGAGGGTTACGCCATCGATGAAGGGCCTGATCGACAGCAAGAAATGCAGGCCCCCATTGCTCGCGACCAGCGTCGATCCGGCATTCGTGCTGATCGCGGCGGCGCCCATGACCACCCACAGCTGCGGATTGACGTCATCGGGCTTCAACTCGACGAAAAACATTCGATAAGACAGGAGCACGATCAGGATTCCATAGAGCCCCAGGCCCACGGTCCACAGCATGTGAATGAGCACAGGCACCGTCGGACCGGCGCTCGCTGGCAACGCGGCGATTTGCGCGCCCAGGATCACGAGGGATTGGGTACCGACGATCGCGTTCAGCCAGCCGCCGTCGATCACTTTGGCGCCGCCGGCTTTGTTGAGGAACATGAGCACCGCGAAGCCGACGTAGATCAGGGTCAGCCAGACGGCGAGCGCGACCAGCCACATGACCAGCGCGACCGTCGCGAAACCGCGCAAATCGATTCCCATGGCGAGCACGTCGGTCGCCGCAACGATGGTGAAGAACGAGAAAACCAGTCGGGGACTTGCGAGGTCGGCCCACAGTTGAGCTGTGAAGCGTACGGCGCGTAAAGCTGTGGCAACACAGAGCCAGGAATAGGCGGCAAGGTTCACCGCGAATAGAACATCGGAAAGCCCGCGGCGCCCCTCCAGAAAAAATGCATTCGAGATGATGCCAGTCGCCATCACCAACGCGAAGCAGCCGGGATCGAGAGTCGCGATTTCACGCTCGGTCCAGGCCACGAAGAATCGCAGTGCACGGAAACGGACTTGGCCGGACGAATGTCCGCGGCGATGATCCTGTCGCCGGTCAACATCTGTGTTTACGTTCCGTCCGGGCATGGGGCTCGCATTCGCTCAGGTCGCTGTACCGGCGCCGCGGCAAATAAGATGTATCGGCACCGCCTCGGCCGCACAGTCGACACATAGGCGCCGCCGCAATCACTCTCCCTTGATGCCGCCGGTGGCGATAACCTTGGTCCAGATCGCCTTGTCCCGATCGAGGAAGGCCGCGAAGTTCGTGGGCGTGCCGCCACCGGCGACAAGACCGTTGTTGGCGATGTGACCCGCGATCTCCGGGGACTCGAGGGCGCGATTGATCTCGCGATTGAGCAGCTCGATCACATCCCGCGGCGTGCCCGAGCGCACCATGATGCCGAGGAAGCCGACCCCTTCGTATTTCGGCACGCCCTCCTCGGCGATGGTCGGAACGTCGGGCAGCATCGGCATGCGCGCGCTGCCGGTGATGGCAAGCGCCTGCAGCTTGCCGGCGCGCACATGCTCCAGCGCACCCGGGATGTCGGATGCCAGCAGGTTGACGTCGTTACGGAGAAGCCCGATCAGCGCCGGTCCGAAGCCGCGGAACGGCACGTGGGTCATGCGGATGCCGGTCTCCTGCGCGAGCTTTTCGACGGCGAGATGCGGGAACGTGCCGTTGCCAGCGGAACCGTAGTTGACCTCGCTCGGCCTTGTCTTGGCGTGGACGATGAGCTCCGCCAGCGTGCTCACCGGCAGCGCCGGATGCACGACCACCACCGCCGGAACCGTCACCAGCAAGGCGACCGGGACGAGATCGCGCTCGGCGTCGTAGGGCGTTTTGTGGCCGAGCGCGGGATTAGTGGAGATGTTGGTGCCGGCCTGCAGCAGCGTATAGCCGTCGGCCGGCGCCTGGATCACCGCGCCGGTGCCGACGATCGAGGCGGCGCCGGGCTTGTTTTCCACGATGACGGCCTGGCCCAGCCGCTGCGTGAGCTTGTCGGCGAAGAGTCGGGCGACCGTGTCCGCATTCCCGCCCGGCGGAAAGGTGACGATGATGCGGATCTGGCGCGCCGGATAGCTCTGGCTCGAGACGCCCTCGGGCGCGAGCAGCACGGCGCCCGCGAGCAGCAGTGCGAATACAAACCTCGCCATTCGTCCTCCCTTCGATGCTGGCATCTACGCGCGTGCCGCCCGCGCATCGTCTATGGCGACCGCGATGCGAGCTCGACATAGGAGCGGCGGCTGTTGACCGTCTCCACGTCGAACCCTGCCGCTTTCTTGAAGCTCGATGCGGTCGTCTCGAGCTCCTCCTGCGAAAGCACGTCGGCGATCCTGGCAAAGCCGTCGGGGGCGCGCTCCTCCGCGAGCTGCAGCACGGTTTCGAGGCCGAGATTGCGGTTGCGGATGATCATCTCGTTCATCGCCGCGATGCGCTGATCCTGGTAGCGAAGGAGCGCCTCGACCGGATCGGCGTTGGCGATGAGCGCGGCCGCGAGCACGCGCCCGTCGACCACCGCTTGCGAGCCGGCCTGCGCCCCGACCGGCTGCATCGGATGGGCGGCGTCGCCGATCAGCGTCACGCGCGAGAAGCTCCAGCGCGGGATCGGATCGCGGTCGACGTTGGGCAATTGCAGCACGCGCTCGGTGCGCGCGATCAGGCCGCGCACGTCGAGCCAGGGATAGGTCCAGGCCCGGAAACGCTCGACCGCGAGCGCCTTGTCGGCAAGCGTATCCCAGGCCTCGAGCGGCGGCGCGCCGCTGGGTATTTTCGTGTAGGCGAGCCAGTTGATCGTCACCTTGCCGCCGGGCAGGTCGGCGATGGGATAGACGATCGCACGGTGGGTGCGATGCCCGACCACCACCATCGAGCGTCCGGTCAGATAGGGCTCGCCCTCCACGATCCCGCGATAGTGCAGATAGCCGTCGCAGACCGCCGCCTCGTCGGGATAGAAGTGCCTGCGCACGGCGGAGTGGATGCCGTCGGCCCCGATCAACAGATCGCCTTCCGCTTCGCCAGCCAGCGCTCCGGAAGGATCGGTGAAGCGCGCGACGACCTTGTCGCGGCGCTGCTCCAGGCTCGCGAGATGATGGCCGGTCGCGAGCGCGTCTCGGCCCAGGCGTGCGCGAATCGCCGCCAGCAGGATCTCGTGCAGCTTGCCGCGCGAGATGGAAATCTGCGGCCAGTGGTAGCCCGCGACCCTACCGCGCGGCTCGCTCCAGATCAGCTGACCGTGCTTGTTGTAGAAGGCGAGCTCGGCGGTGAGGATGCCGGCGCGCGCGAGCGCCTCGCCCAGCCCCAGCGCCGTGAGCTCGCGCACGGCATTGGGCTGCAGGTTGATGCCGAGCCCGAGCGGATCGAGCCTGGCCACCGATTCATAGACGCGGCAGTCGATGCCGATCTGATGGAGGCTGAGCGCGGCCGAAAGCCCGGCAATGCCGCCCCCGACGATGATCACCTGCATGCGATTTTCGCCCACGCTTTCAGTTCGGCGCAATCCCGGCCTCGCGGATGACCGCGCCGTAGCGTTTGTGGTCGCTCGCGATCAGGTCGCGCAGCGCTTCGCTGCCGGCGAAATCGAGATCGTAGCCCAAGGGCGACAACCGCTTATGCACCTCGGGAAGCCCGCTGATCTCGCCGATCTCCTTGGCCAGCCGCTCGACCGTCTCGCGCGGGGTTTTGGCCGGCGCCGCGATGCCGAACCAGACGCCGACGTTGAAGCCGGGAAGCGCGCTCTCGGCGATGGTCGGCACTTGCGGGAGCAACGCGATGCGCTGCGGCGACGCCGTTGCCATCGCCTTCACCTTGCCGGCCTCGACAAATTGAATGACCGCGTTGGGGGTCGCCCAGATTAGTGGGATTTGTCCGCCCAGCAGATCGTTGAGCGCTGGCGCGGTGCCGCGATAGGGCACGTGGGTGATGTCGATCTTGGCGCCGCTGTTGAGCATGGCGGCGGCGAGGTGATGCGGCGAGCCGATGCCGGGCGTGCCGACCGAGAGCTTGCCGGGATTGGCCTTGGCGTAGCCGATCAGCGCGTTGATGTCCGCCACCGGCAGCGACGGATCGGCGAACAGAAAGAGTGGCGTGGTGGCGATCCGTGCGATCGGCGCGAAATCCTCGACCACGTCGAACGGCACGCTCTTGTGCAGCCATTTGTGCAGCACGGCGGAAATGTCGAGGAGGAGCAGCGTGCGGCCGTCGGGCGCGGCCTTGGCGACGTAGTCGACCCCGACCACGCCGCCCGCGCCGGTCCGGTTCTCGACCACGACCGGCTGCTTGAGCCGCTCCGCGAGCTTCTCGGCGACGGCGCGGCCGATGGTGTCCATGCCGCCGCCGGCCGCGATCGGCACGACCAAAGTGATGGGGCGCGATGGATCGCCGACCGGCGTCTGCGCATGAAGAATAACCGGCAGGCTCAACGCAACGAGCATGACAGCGAGCACGGCTCGCAATATCGACAGCATTCCTCCCTCCATGGCCACTCTCGCGGTTGTTGCGGAGAAAGTAGCCCGCCAGCCGCGCTGAAACAAACTAGCTAGCTAGCAAGCCGCTTCACTTCTTTGTCGGCGCGTAGAAAATACTGTCGATCTCAACGATATCGTCGTCGAAGAGGCGCTGAACCTCGAACATGGTACGCGGCGGATAAGGTGGCTTACCCCAAAGTTCCGCCTGCACCTTGCTCACGAGGGGCGCGAGCCGACGCAGGTCGGATACGTAGACCGTGACGCGGACGCAATCCTGCAGTGTCGCGCCCTCCGATTCGGCAATGAGTTTGAGATTCAGGAAGGCTTGACGAATGCGAGCTTCGTCACCTTCCACTAATTTGTTGGTGGCCGGATCGACGCCCTGCATACCCGCAACAAAAATGAAGTCACCTGCACGCGCGCCAACGCTCCAGGTGTCGGTCCCGGTACTGATTGCGCCCCGCGGATTGAGTGTTTTTACCGCATTGGGGGACGGCGACTGAGCTAGCGCGAGAGCCGTCATGGCGGCCAGGCCGAGGCCGCAGGACATAAAATAGCGTGTCGACATTGAAGTCCTTCCCTCCAACAGGTTAGCGCCGCTTGGTCTAGTCTGAGTGGAAGGACACCCCGGGCCCGAAGACCACCAGGCTGCAGACGGCGGCGACACACCCGGCCGCCAGCCAGCCCCAGCTCCGCAAAATCGGAAGTGCGTCACTCGAGACGAGCGATTTTGGGTGATTGATCCAGGCCGTGAGCCAAGGGAGGAACGCCGTTCCGCCCAGTGTGGCGAGGGCCGACGACACAACGTAGATTGCCCCGCCTGAGTTGAAGAGGGTGGACGCCGTCATTAGACCGCCGCCGGCGGCAAGATAGGGCACCCAGCAGAGGAGCCGCGCGCGTCGCATCCGTTCTTTCAAATCCGAGCCCAGCAGCGGCTCCGCATGCTTCACCAAGAACACCAGCGCACCGAAGGAAATGAGTGCACCAATTATGGCGAGGCTGATCCGCCAGACGATCTCCGGGTGCAGACCTTTGACGAACTCGTTCCAGTCACCGAACCCGAAGAGCGGCGAGGTCATCAGGTACCCCCCGCCCATGAACAGATTGACCGCAGTGCCAAGCCAGAGGAAATAGTACCAACTCCCAGAGCGCGGACTGAACGCATAGAGCAGCGCCAGGAACACGGAGCCGATGAGCAGGTTGGCGATGGTGCCGCCGGCTGCTACGGCGCGCACCGCCCACGGCCCGAACCCGCTCTGGTCCCAAGCAAACCATGATGTCGAAACCGCCTGCGGTTTGCAGCCCACCAGGAGACAGGCAAGGCCATGGCCGAGGCCTTCATGGCAGAGTAACGCTGTTACGTAGACGACGGCCGAAATGGCCAGGACCATTGCGATATCTACAGAGTCGGAAGAAGGCATGTGCAGACCTCAATACTAGCAATTCTCGCTCGTCGTCCATTAAAACGCATTCTGTTTCCAGCCTTTGCCGCGCGTACTGCAAAATTTGTGACTTGCGCATGTCGGCTTCGGGTCAAAACCCGCTGTCCGGTGATTTCAGCTCAACGTCCGGATTGCCCCCGGCTAGCGGACATTCGTACGTCAGCTTTGTAGGTCTCGGAAGTGCCGGCGACATCGGCGGCTCACTCGATCACCTCATCGGCGCGGGCGAGCAGCGTCGGTGGAAGCTCGAGGCCGAGCGCTTTGGCGGTGCGCAGATTGACCAGAAGCTCGAGCTTGGTCGGCTGTTCCACCGGCAGATCGCCGGGCGAGGCGCCTTTGAAGATCTTGTCGATCAGCCCGGCTGCCCTGAAATACAGACGCGGGTAATTGACGCCGTAGCTCAGAAGGCCGCCGATCTCCACCATCTCACGCGTCGGGTAGGCGGTCGGCATGCGCTGTTGGGCCGCCAGCTCGACGATCCGCGCCGCGTGCGCCTGGATCAGGAAATCGATGCCGACCGACAACGCGCCCAAGCGCTTGTCGACCATTGTCGAGAAGGCCTGCACGATGTCGGCTTCGCTGCGCACGTCGAACAGCTCGGCCGTGAGCCGAAGTTGCGACGCAACGGCTCTGGTCGCCTCCCATTGCGGCGGCGCAACGGGGTTGCCGAGATTGTTCAGAAACCCCACGGTCGAAACGGACGGAAAGGCCTCCTTGAGCAACTCGATCCGTTTGCCCGACAGC
>Ga0081455_10006271_pt1 | contig 12786 bp, 10 predicted proteins | sample TabmetS3T2R1_FD_70207 | JGI IMG/M metagenome (GOLD analysis project Ga0081455, IMG submission 70207) | Tabebuia heterophylla rhizosphere microbial communities from the University of Puerto Rico - S3T2R1 | ecosystem: Host-associated > Plants > Roots > Rhizosphere ... | reverse complement strand
TCTCGCTGGTGTGTAGTGTCATGGCCGTGTCAGCCCAAGATGGGCGTTGGGAGCGCGTGACGGCGGCGGGTGTGCTGGCCTTCGAGCAGGGCGACTACGCCGAGGCGGCGCGGCAATTCCAGGCGGCGCTCCCCCTGGCGGATGCCGGGAGCCTGGCGCCCAGTCTCATGAACTTAGCTGCCGTCTCTTACGCCCAGGGACAGTACACCGACGCGGCACGGCTCTACCAGCGGGCGCTGGTGCTCCAAGAACAGATACTGGGGCCGGACCACCCGCAGTTAGTCCCCGTGTTGGAGGCGAATGCGGCCGTCCACCGTAAGATGCACCCGGTGCAGTCCCTGCTGCCATGGTCCCCAGCGAATCAGATGGCAGCCCGTGCCCGGCGCATCCGGGAGCGGGAAGAGCAGGCCATGCTCCAGGACTTGCCGTGGGGACCACGCGACGCACGCCAGCCCTCTGGAGATGGCACGGTAGGGGAGTGACGGAAGAAAAGAAAGGTCCAGTCTGACCAGAATGGCGCTGCCCGAGACTCACGCTACTTTTACAACCGCTCCCGTGCTTGCTGGCGCGACACGCGCATCAGGGGGTATGGTTTAGGGCGACGCTTACATACCCGGAGTTCATAGCGATCCGGTCGGGTCCCCACCCGAGGGACAGAATATCGTGGAGTTTCTCCCCCTGACGTAGGGAGAGCGAGGTGGAATAAGACCGTCCTTGTGAGTTTCTGGCGGTTGACAGCTCCCAGGGGGCGTAACCGATGAGATGGCTTAAATCCTTATTCTCTATCAGTCCTGCGTCCTTGACACTCGGTACTATCTGCGTCGTTGTCGGGCTCTTCGTATACGGTGTTCCTATCCTCGACCTGATCGAATTGAAAACCTATGACCTCCGTTTCGTCCCTCGGGGTCATGTGCCACCCTCCCCGGCGGTCGTGATAGCCGCGATCGATGAGAAAAGCCTCAATGCAGAAGGACGCTGGCCCTGGCCCAGGTCCAAGCTCGCAGCCCTGGTGGATATCTTGTCTCGAGACGGTGCCAGGGTGATCGGTTTTGACATCGTGTTCTCCGAACCAGATGAGAACTCGCAGCTGGCATTGATTCAGCAATTTGGGCAGAAAGTCGAGGCGCTGGCTATCAAAGACCCACAATTGGCGGACTTCATCCATGAGAGCCGCAAAAATGCCGACAACGATCTGGCCCTGGTAAATGCCATCAAAAATTCATCTGCCGCAGTCATACTGGGCTATTTCTTTCATATGAGCGAAGCCGAGCTCGGCTACCGACTAGAACAGAGCGCTATAGACCAGCAGCTCCAGCGCATCAGTGCTTCAAAATATGCTCTGATCATGTCTAAAGCCCAAGATATGGGTGTTGTGCCATTTTTGCGGGCCTACGCCCCTGAGAGCAATCTCGAGATGTTCACCGAAGCGGCCACATCCTCAGGCTATTTCAGTGTGAAGAGCGATCCGGATGGTGTGGTGCGCTGGATGCCGTTGATGATACAGGGTGGCGAGGATCTCTTTCCGCCTCTGGCGGTCTTGTGTGCCTGGCACTATCTGGGCAAGCCGCAACTGACGGTTCAGGTTGGGCGCTACGGGGTGGAAGGGATACAGATGGGACAACGGTTTATCCCTACCGACGAAATCGGGCAACTGCTTATCAACTACCTTGGCCCAACGCAAACATTTCCGCATGTTTCCATCAGCGATATTCTCAGCGGCAAGGTTGCCAGAGGGACGTTTACAGACAAAATCGTGCTGGTTGGGGCCACTGCCATGGGCGCCCATGACCTGCGGAGTACACCCCTCAGCCCCGTGTATCCCGGTGTGGAAATCGAGACCACGGTCATGGACAATATCTTGAGACAACACTTCATCACGAGACCCCACTGGGCGAAGAGTTTCGACCTGCTCGCCATCATCGTCCTGGGAGCGCTGATCGGGATCGCCGTGCCGCGGCTGAGCCCTCTCCAAGGGCCTTGGGCTGCTGCGGGACTGTTTATCTTGTATATCTTTATAGCCTGTGGGCTCTTTATCAGAGTCGGGGCGTGGCTGAATATCGTTTACCCTCTGTTGGTTCTGGCGACGAATTATACGGTTGTTACGCTGTATTATTACGTCACTGAGCACCTGGAAAAAGGCAGGATGGATGAAGAGCTTAAGGTTGCCCGTGACATTCAGATGAGTATGTTGCCGGCCAAGGCGCCTGAAATTGAGGGATTCGCCATAGCCGCTAGATGCATCCCAGCCAGAGAGGTGGGCGGGGATTTCTACGATTTTATCGAAGTGCCTAGCGCTGGAACGGGTGAGCGGTTAGGGATCATTATTGGCGATGTTTCGGGCAAGGCCATGTCAGGGGCCCTCGTGATGGCTGCCTCCAGAAGCATTTTTCGGATTCTGACGGAGACTTATACGTCTGTCGAGCAGCTGATGGCTATCGGCAATACTCTTCTCAAACGCGATATCAAAAAAGGCATGTTCGTGGCTCTGGCCTATACAATATGGGATTCCCAACACAAGACGCTGACCCTCTCAAACGCCGGGCAGACTCAGCCCATACTCTGTCCTAGTGACGGCTCCAAGCCTGTCTATGTCGATACTCCTGGCGATAAATTCCCGCTGGGGATCGTCAAGAAATGCCATTATGAAGAAACCCAGGTTCCCTTGCAGGTAGGAGATGTCCTGGTGTTATACACCGATGGGGTGGTGGAGGCGATGAATGACAAGGGAAAATTGTATGGGTTTGAGCGCTTTATGGCCGCGATAGAAGCAGGTCGGGGCTTGAGTGCCAATGCGCTGTTAGAGAAGCTCATGAACGATGTCTCGCGCTACGTGGGGAATGCCGAGCCACATGATGATTTGACTATTGTGGTGGTGCGGGTAGAATGAGGGAGGGTTAATGATGTTACATGGAAATATACGAGGAGCCCAATTCGATGGAGTCGGAAAAAAGTTTTGACCTCCAGATCCCCAGTGTACTGGGTTTTGAAAAGGTCGTCGTAGATTTTGCCGTCTCCGTGGGGAAGATAATCCATTTGCCTGCCGACCGTATCGAGGATTTGAAGACAGCCGTCGCTGAGGCGTGTACCAATGCTATTGAACACGGGAATAAAATGAAGCCCAGCGCGAGAGTCAGTGTCAGTTTCACGATCGAGGAATCCAAACTGCAGGTGGCTGTCCAGGATGAGGGCACGGGGATCGGGCAAATCACGCCACCCAGCCTGGAGCAGACGATAGCAGGCAAGAAGGAGAGGCCTCGCGGGTGGGGGATTTTCCTGATCAAAAATCTGATGGATGAAGTAGAATTCGAGACCCGCCCCGGTCGCTGGAATATGGTCAGGATGGTTGTCCGTTTGCAGGAATGACGTCCCTTGTGGTGCCCCGGACAGAGTTGTCCAGGGAAGCCCACAGCGGCATGTTCCTCCACGCAGGAGCGCAGTGCATTATGAGTAATGATATTGAGGTAACGATCCACAATCAAGGTGATGTAGCCATTATCAATATCAAGGGTGATGTTACTGCTGTTACTGGCGAAGCGATTGAAGAGGCGTATCGAGCGGTGTGCCTAGCAGGATCAACCAAGCTCCTACTGGTCTTTAACAAGGAATGCTATATCAACAGTGGTGGTATAGCTATTCTGGTTGGTATCGTATCGGAGAGCCAGGGAAACAAGCAGATCATCCGCATCACCGGGCTCTCGGAGCACTTTCGCAAAATCTTTGCTATGGTCGGGCTGACCCGTTACACAGACATCTTTCCCTCAGAAGCGGCAGCCTTAGAAGGTTTTTAGCTGGGGAGATAGATCGTGAACGATGACACGCCTCACACCTCAGAGCCGCCCTTGATGGACGCCGAGCACTCCCAGCGGGAGTTGGAGAGGCGGATCTTTCATCTCAAGACCCTCTATGAGGTGAGCCAGGTGATTGGTTCCCTGCGTGACCCCCAGCAGATCATGAAAAACCTGCTGCTGATGGTGATCGGTACCTTTGGCGCCCTCAAAGGCGTGGCATTCCTTGTCGATAATCAGCAAGGTCGGATTGCCGCGGTGACGCAACGAAGTATGGACAAAACCGCACTGGCGGCGTTGTCACAGGCCGTAGAGGCGATATATCTTGATGAGATCAGAGGCGTTACGGATATCCAACAAGCTGGGGAAAAGATCTTGGCCTTACTCGCCACCTCGCAGATCCAGGTATGGATTCCTTTTGTTGTCAATGAGCACTTCAAGGGGGGCATTGGGCTGGGAGCAAAGATGGTGGGAGAACCCTATACGCCGAATGATCAGGAGTTACTCAGTACCCTCGCCAATCAGTTGACCGTTGCTCTGGACAATGCGCTGGCCTATATGGAGATTCATCACTTAAATGTCGGGTTAGAGGCGACGGTCCAGGAACGGACTGCAGAGCTGCGCATCGCGCTGGAGAAGCTCACAGAGGCGAATCAACAGCTTGAGCTGCACAACCGGTTTATTCGTGAGACCTTTGGGCGCTATCTCTCCAGCGCCGTAGTTGCCAGCTTGCTGGAATCGCCCACAGGCTTAGAGTTGGGCGGGGAAAAGCGCCATGTCACCATCTTGATGTCCGATTTGCGTGGTTTCACGTCGCTCGTAGGACGCCTGGCGCCAGAGCAGGTCGTGACCATCATCAATCGCTATCTGGGTGCCATGGTCGATGTCATTCTGCAGTATGAGGGGACCATTAATGAGTTTATTGGCGATGCGATTCTGGTGATCTTCGGGGCCCCTCTGTGGTGGCCGGATCACGCCCAGCGGGCCATAGCCTGCGCCGTGGCCATGCAGCTGGCCATGGTCTCGGTCAATGCCCAGAATCAACGTGATGGGCTACCCGAAGTGGAAATGGGCATCGGGGTGAACACAGGCGAAGTGGTGGTAGGGAATCTCGGCTCGCATAAGCGCACCAAGTACGGGATTGTGGGGACGCCTGTCAACCTCACGGCCCGCATCGAGTCCTATACCATTGGCGGCCAGATCCTGATTTCGAAAACCACGCTGCAAGAGGTCGGGCCGATTCTCAGGATTGCACAGCAGATGGAGATCGAAACCAAGGGGATTGACAGGCCAATTACCCTCTACGATGTACGAGGTATTGGTGGGGAGCACAATCTCTTTCTGCCAGAGGGAGAAGATACTTTCCTCCTGCTGTCCAAGAGGATACCTGTCAAGTATACCGTTCTAGAAGGGAAATATCTGGGGGGGCCCGCGTTTACGGGAAGTCTCGTGAAACTGTCGTTCAAGGGGGGAGAGATATACTCCGACACGCTCGTCCCAGCATGGAGCGATATCAGGCTCCAGCTCACGAATCTCGACGGCGAACCGATTCCTGGCCATCTCTACGGCAAGATTATCAGGCAATACTCGGAGGGACCAACAGGTTTTTCCGTCCATTTCACCTCCATGACGCCGGAAGTGGTCGCGTTTTTCCAGAGCCTCTTAGTGGTGCATATGTAAGTTAACATCTGAACTTTTGCCCATTCTTTGTGGGTCCTTCCAGCGTCCTACACATATCCCACAATAACAGATTCCACCGGATTTAGTGGTAAACTCTCAACTTATTGATATTGTTGAGACTATTTTGTGACGAATCATAGGATCAAACGTCGTGCAGAAACGGGAAATCAAGGTGTGAACTGCCCTCAACATCTGAGACCTATCTGTGCACCACTAAATCCGATGGAATGTGGGAAGTTATGCGTGATGCCATGCCACACACGACACTGTCGTGGCCGCGATCAACCTGGCGCCGCACATCCGCGCCGTCCGCGAAGAGTTTTGGAATGGTCTCGTCTCCCAGCACCCCCTTTGCCTCCTGCAGGTCGGCGGTGTCAAAACCCTCGGTGAACCAGCTATAGAGAGACGCGATCAACTCTTGGACTTCGTCTTGCTTGCCCTGCTGTTGCCACAGCTGACTCAGGCTTACAGCCGCTCGCAGCTCCCACGATTTGGCCTGCTGGCGGCGGGCAATAGCCAGGGCTTGCTGGAAGCTCGCTTCGGCCTGGACCGCATCCGGGACGGCCTGACGTAGCAGGAACTCGCCCTGGAGTCGATACGCTTCGGCCACCATATCGCCCCGCCCAGTGCTCTCGAAGGCCGATAGAGCCTTGGCCAGCAGACGTTGCCCCGTGTCGACCGGACCGCCATGCCCTGCCGCCTCAGCCAGTGTGGTGAGACAGAGCGGCTGCGTCAGGGTTTGTCCCGTCACCACGATGGTCGTCATGCCCTGGTGTATCTGCGGCAGGCCCTTCTCGCCCTGGCTCTGCATGGCTAGCGCCCAACCGTGCCAGTAGGTACCAAACCCCATAAAGAGCGGAAACCCATGGGACGTGGCCAGGCTCAGGAGGGCCTCAGCCTGCGTCTGGACTGCTGCCACCTCGCGGCGGCGCGCCGTCTGTTCGAGGCGAGTCTGGTGCTCTGGCGAGAACTCGGCGACACGCGGGGCATTGCCACCTCGCTGACCAACCTCGGATGGACGGCTCATCATCAGGGCGACTATACGACAGCCTCAGCCCTACACCAGGAGGGTTTGGCCCTGCGGCAAGAGGTCGAGGATCCCCGGGGCATGGCCCTGTCGCTGGCCTTCCTGGGATGGACTGTGTCCAGGCAGGGCGACTATGCGCGCGCGGCAACGCTCCTCGAGGAGGCCCTGGCCCTGTTTCGAGATATGGGGATGACGCAGCTCGTCGCCTTTGCCGCCAGCGTCCTGGCCGAAGTCGCGCATGCGCAGGAGGATGGCAGGCGAGCCATGGTGCTCTTAGAAGAAAGCGTGCGGCTCTTCCAGGACCTCGGAGACACGTGGGGCCACGCTTTTGCACTCAGTGTCCTCGGGACGGTCGTACACGCCCAGGGAGATGCCAGGTGGGCCGCAGCGCTCTCTGAGGAGAGCCTGGCCCTGCGCACGGCCATTGGGGACACGTGGGGCCGGGCCACGGCGCTGCACCAGTTAGGCACCATCGCCGCCGAGCAGGGGGAGTATGGGCGTGCCATAGCCCTCTACGAAGAGGGCCTCAGCCTGCGCAGAAAACTCGGCGACAGGCACGGTATCGCGGTGTGTCTAGAAGGGCTGGCGGGGGTCGCTGTGGCCCAGGACCACGCGGAACGGGTGGCGCAGCTCTGTGGGACAGCGGCAGCACTGCGGACCCTGATTGGTGCTCTCATGTCACCCTCGGAGCGTGCCAGAGCTGACCGTCACGTGTCCGCCGCGCGCGCGGCTCTCGGCGACGCCGGGTTTGCGGCCGCGTGGGCAGCGGGCCAGACAACGGCACAGGAATATGTCGTGACGTCAAACGGCTAGTACACTGTACACTGGCTCTCGTGGACTCGCACGACTGTCTCAGTCATATATGGAGGGTGGATCATGGCTATAACACCAGAAATGGCGCGCCGAGCCCAATTGCAGGCGGTTGCCGAAGCATACTTCGATGAGATGGGTAAGAAGGATATGTCACACGTGCCGTGGGACGACCAGGTCATCCTACGTTCGCCTCTCGCTCCAGGAGGTCTCGACACCCCACTGGTGGGACGCACGGCAGTTCTCGCCTGGTTTGCATCACTCTATCCGGTGCTCGGAGACATGCACGTCATCGAACACTATTTCAACGAGGACTTGACGGTGATTGCCTCGCGGTCGGATGTTGGGATTACCAAGCCACCCTGCACGCTGCGTGTGGTGGACCGCTTCACAGTCAATGCCGAGGGGAAGATTACGCAGCAGGAGAATCACTATGACCCACGCCCTGCCCTGCCTCCGTCTGCTTAATGCTGCGCACGGTACCTTAGCCATCGGCCAGCATGTCGCCTCCATCCGCTGGCCTCCAGCGCTGTGAAGGCCTCAGCCACGCAGCGTAATCCCTCCTCGACCTGGCCAGTGTGCCCTGCGATGTCGGCGAGTAGGACCAGAGAGATCGGCCGCGGCAGCGTATGCCCTGTGGCGGCAATGGCTGCCAGGCCCTGACGCATCTGGTCCAGGCCCGCCGCGCTCGGCCCTTGCAGGGTGAGCGCCCAGCTCCGCCAATAGATACAGCATCACCATCTCCCAGCCGGGTCTCAAACGCGTGTCCGGCCTCCCTGAACTTCGCCTACAGGAAATCCCCAGGGAAACTCCAGGCAAGCTCCATCTCCTCTTCATGCTGTGCCACAGCGTGGGCACTACATTAATCTCGACGCGGGGGCGTCGAGCGAGCTGACGCGTACGGCTTACGCGTGCGCCTCATATAAGTCCACCATTCGAGCCTTCTCTCAACACCACGTGACCTATCCTCAAAGGAGCAAAACATGGCAGAGTACGCCTATCCCGATGTGTTAGTCAGCACCGCATGGGTCGCAGAGCATTGTCATGACCCACACGTCCGTGTTGTGGAATCGGACGAGGATATTCTCCTATACGACGTCGGACACATCCCCGGCGCCATCAAGGTCGATTGGCAGAGCGAGTTGCAGCATCAGGTGGTGCGCGACTACATTGACAAAGATGCCTTCGGCCGGCTCATCGGCAGCAAGGGCATGGGGCAGGATCAGACCGTGGTCTTTTACGGCGACCGCAACAACTGGTGGGCCTGCTACGCCTTCTGGGTGTTCAAGATATATGGCCACAGGGACTGTCGCATCATGAACGGGGGGCGGCAGAAATGGCTCGACGAGGATCGGGCGATGACGCCAGAACGACCTACGTATACGACGGTCACTTACACAGCGAGCGGACCGGATCTGCGTATCCGCGCCTTCCGGCAGGAGGTGCTGGCACACATGCAGGCGCACAAACCACTCATTGATGTGCGCTCGCCCGGGGAGTACAGCGGTGAAATGTTACACATGCCGGATTACCCTCAGGAAGGAGCGCTACGCGGTGGGCACATCCCAGGGGCGGCCAGTGTTCCCTGGGGCCAGGCTGTGGCCCCAGACGGCACGTTTAAGAGTACGGACGAACTGCGAGCCCTCTACGAGGGCAAAGCTGGTCTCATGCCTACTGACGAGGTCATCACCTATTGCCGTATTGGCGAACGCTCGAGCCACACCTGGTTTGTCCTGACCTACTTACTGGGGTATCCCTCGGTGCGGAACTACGACGGCTCCTGGACCGAGTGGGGCAACCTGGTCGGGGCACCGATCGAGCGTAGTGTGTAACATGTCCCCAATGCTGCACTGTATGCTATCCGCATGGAGGTGTGGATGGCGCATACGCCAGGCCCATTGTCATGCACAGGAACGGATAGGAAAAATAAACTCCTTTTGGCGCCCCCACCCTGGCCGCGCGCGATGATCGTGACCCCTGGATGCTCCTGGAGCCACTGTGCCAAGGTGGCTGCGGTGCGATCCGGTAGGAGGGCCACGGCTGGCGGCGCTTCAGATCAATGAGCACGGTGCCATTCCGTCTGCACCGGCTCAGTTTGTCCCGACAATCTGACCGACTGTCTCGACAGAATGTCTCCCACGATGGACACAATGTCTCTCTCTCACCAAACGTGTGGCGCCCACGCTCTGGGAAATGTCTATTTTATGTAACCTTTGCGCCTATACATCCTAAGGCTTCTGTCATGGCACAAGTTATGCGAGGCACCCCTCATGCGTGTTGATGCTTACGGTGAGCAACATCCGATACTGCTTCACGCAGCGCATGCTGCACAGAGAGGGTTTGAGAGTCGTCCAAGGGAGTAGAGGGAGCAGGCAAGGCTGAGGACCGACAAGAGGGGCCTGTTTCTGCAGTGCAGAGCCCCAAGAGTGACTGCTGTTCTCCGCCGTGTGCCGCACACGAGCCACGGCATCTCAACCCATGGATCATGTGGTAGAAAGGAGTCTCCAATGCACACATGGATGCTGGGATTGGTTGGGGCATGCAGCCTCGCCTTACTGAGTTCCAGAGCCGGAGCCTGGCAGACCAACGTAAACGGTACTCTTGCCAACCCCCGCGACGAGGTCCGTGCGGTGACGGTCGATGGCACCGGGAATATCGTCGCCGCGGGTGTGACCGAGAACATCGGCACCGGGCGGAATTTCACGGTGGTCAAGTTTGATGGGGCGAGCGGGGTGGAGCTCTGGCGCCAGGTCCTCCTAGGCACCGCCGTGAGCAGCAATGATGTGGCCAATGTGGTCACGGTGGATGCCATGGGGAACGTAGTGGCCGCGGGCGTGACCAGCGACGGCTGCATGCAGTGCACGGTGGTCGTCAAGCTCGACGGGGTAAGCGGGGCCGAACTCTGGCGTCAGGTCCTCAAGGGTACTGGCCAAAGCGGTAGTAATGAGATCAATGCGGTGAGCGTGGATGCCGCGAGCAATGTCGTCGCCGCGGGCGCGACTGGGAATAGCGGCACCGGGCAAAATTTCACGGTGGTCAAGTTTGATGGGGCGAGCGGGGTGGAGCTCTGGCGCCAGGTCCTCCCGGGTACCGCTAGTACTGTCAGTAGCAGTGATGCGGCCCATGCGGTGAGCGTGGATAGCGCGGGCAATGTGGTGGCCGCGGGGGCGACCACAAACACCGGCACAAGCCAGGATGTCACGGTCATCAAGCTCGACGGGGCGAGTGGAGCGGAGCTCTGGCGCCAGGTCATCGCTGCCACTGGCGATGGCAGGGATGTGGCCAATGCGGTGAGTGTGGATAGCGCGGGCAATGTGGTGGCCGCGGGGAGGCTCAGTCCCGACTTCCGCACGAGCGACTTCCTCGTGATCAAGCTCGACGGGGCGAGTGGGGTGCAGCTCTGGCGCCAGGCCCTCAGGGGCAGCGGCTCGCTACCGATTAACTTTAGTGACGCCCGTGCGGTGACGGTGGATGCCGCGGGCAATGTCGTCGCCGCGGGCATGACTGCTTCCTTGTATTTCACGGTGGTCAAGTTTGATGGGGCGAGCGGGGTGGAGCTCTGGCGCCAGGACCTCACCGGCACCAGTACGGGCGGTAATGCGACGGTGACGGTGGATGCCGCGGGCAATGTCATCGCCGCGGGAGAGACCGTGAACAGCGGCACCGGGAATGGTTTCACGGTCCTTAAAGTGGACGGGATCAGCGGAGCCGAGCTCTTGCACCAGGTGATCACCGGCACTGGCGGGAGCAGTAGGGATGCGGGCAATGCGGTGACGGTCGATAGCACTGGGCATGTCGTCGCTGCGGGCGTGACCGAGAACACCAGCACCGGGCGGAATTTCACCGTGGTCAAGGTGGATGGGGCGAGTGGGGTCGAGCTCTGGCGCCAGGTGATTACCGGCACCGACGCCCGTGGCCTGGATACGGCGAATGCACTAACAGTGGACAGCGCCGGGAATGTGATAGCGGCGGGCGTCATCCGGAATAGCGACACTGACCGGGACTTCACCGTGATTAAGTTTGAGGGAGCTAGTGGGGCCGAGCTCTGGCGCCAGGTGATCACCGGTACTGGCGGTATAAATGACGATGCGGCTCGTGCAGTCACGGTGGACAGTGCTGGGGATGTCGTCGCTGCGGGCGCCATCTGGAGCGACCTCAACAAGGAGTTTATAGTGCTCAAGATGGACGGGGCTAGCGGGACCGAGCTCTGGCGCCAGGTGATCACCGGTACCAGCAGTGGCAGTATGGCCAATGTGGTAACCGTGGATGGTATGGGGAACATTGTAGCTGCGGGCACGATCACGAACACTGATACCAATGCGGATTTCACCGTGATCAAGTTGGATGGAGCCAGTGGGGCTGAGCTCTGGCGCCAGGTCCTCAAAGGTACCGTCCCGGGCAATGATGTCGCCAATGCGGTCACAGTGGACGCCACGGGGAATGTGGTGGCCGCAGGGGTGACAGTGAACAGCGGCGCTGGTAATGACTTCACGGTGGTCAAGTTTGATGGGGCCAGCGGGGCCGAGCTCTGGCGCCAGGTCCTCAATGGTACTTGCCAGTGCTCGGCCGGTGATGTCGCCAATGCGGTCACAGTAGACGCCACGGGGAATGTGGTGGCTGCTGGCACGCTTTACGGCAGTGGCATCTCCGGGGGCTTTACAGTGATCAAGTTTGATGGGGCGAGTGGGGCCGAGCTCTGGCGCCAGGGGCTCGCCGGCACTACTGCTGATGTGGTCAAGGCGGTCACGGTCGATGGCGCCGGGAACGTGGTCGCGGTGGGGGTGACTGTAAAAGGCATAGGCCCCGCAACCTTTGCTGTGATCAAGTTTGACGGTGCGAGCGGGGCCGAACTCTGGCGCCAGGTCTTCATCGGGACCACCCCTAGCGGCGACAATGTGGCCAATGCAGTCACGGTGGATCGCGCAGGGAATGTCGTCACCGCTGGGGTAACCGTGAACGCCGGGACTGGTCAGGACTTCACTGTGGTGAAGCTTCGGGGAACCGATGGCGGAGACTTCGAAGCCAGCGTCTGCGGCGGAACGGGTTTCTCCCGTCTGCGGGGGCGAGTGCGGGCGGCGGACCCAGCCGGGGTTGCGGACGTGACCCTGACGCTCCGCGGGCCTGACGACTGCCGCGAGACGACGACGACGAATGGCCGGGGGCATTACCGGTTCCGGGCCCTGGGCCCCGGTACCTACACCGTCACTCCCACCAAAGAGGGCTGCACCTTTGCCCCGGCAGAGCGGGCGGTGACCATCGTAGGGCAGGACATCCGGGCCCGGTTTCGGGGCACCTGTCCGTAGCGGTCCAGCCATGCCCGTAGCGCTTCACGCCGAGTGGAGCGCTATGGACAGCGAGGCAGCACGCACTACGACCGTAGGAAAAATACAGCCCTTTTGGCACCCCCACCCCGGCCGTGCGCCTCCCCGCGCGCCAGGGCAGTCCCGCGGGAGCGGCCCGTAGCACGGCGGAGCGCCGGGGAGC
>Ga0081455_10006270_pt1 | contig 12790 bp, 12 predicted proteins | sample TabmetS3T2R1_FD_70207 | JGI IMG/M metagenome (GOLD analysis project Ga0081455, IMG submission 70207) | Tabebuia heterophylla rhizosphere microbial communities from the University of Puerto Rico - S3T2R1 | ecosystem: Host-associated > Plants > Roots > Rhizosphere ... | reverse complement strand
CGTTTCGTCCGCCAGGGCGCGGAACACCTGTGCCTGATCCGTCCGAAGGGCGACGCGCTCGCGCTCGAGACGATCTTCCTCGCCGAGGACGTCAACTCGCAGGCCGAGATCGAGGAGGCGGTCGAGGGCAGCGAGGTCAAGGACGCCGAGCTCGGGCTGGCCCAGCAGGTGATCGACAGCCTCGCCGGCGAGTTCGACCCGGCCGACCTGACGAGCGAGTACCGCCAGAACATGCGGCAGATGCTCGAGGCGAAGCTCGAGGGCCAGGAGATCGTGAGGCCGGAGGAGCCGGAGCCCGAGGCGCCGGTCGTCGACCTCATGGACGCGCTCAGGAAGAGCGTCGCCGAGGTCACGGAGTCGAAGCCGAAGAAGACGAAAGCCGCCTCGAAAGGCGGCTCTCGGAAGCGCGTGGCTGCTCGAAAGAGCGCCTAGTCGTCCAAGTCTTACGAGGCCATGGCCTCCGGTGGGCGAAAGCTGTCCAACGCCGCGAGCTGTGCCTGGAAGAGGGTCTTGTCGATCTTGCCCTGGTAGATCGGCACGCCTTCCTGCATGCAGACGCGGATCACCTCCAGGCGATCGATTCCCATCTCCTTCGAGAGCTCTTCGGGCGTCAGGTGGTTCGCCATTCCACTCCTCCTCCTTGGGGCATGAAAAAGCCCGCCGGCTCAGAGGCACGGTCGGGCAACGTGTCCGGCTCGTATGTCACGCGGGACTCAGACATCCCGCGCTCGAAGAACAACCATTGACCCAACTGTAGCCTCGACGAAGGACATCCGCAACGGGGTCTCGCTTCCCTGGCCGGCGGGTCGCTCCCGCCCGGCCGCACTCCTCGAGCTAGACCGGGTTTGGGAGGTCGATGAACTCCCACTCGACGTGGAACTCGTCGGCGAGCCGCCGCGCGAGCGCCTGGATGCCGATGCGCTCGGTCGCGTAGTGACCCCCGGCGACGAAGGTGATCCCGAGCTCGCGGGCCGTGTGCAGGCTCGGCTCTTCGGGCTCCCCGGTCAGGAAGAGGTCGTAGCCGGCCTGCGCCGCCTCCGCGAGGTAGCGGCCCGCGCCCCCGGTGATCACGGCCGCTCGGCGTACGGGGTCGGGCCCATGCGCGAAGACGAGCGGCTCGCGCCCGAGAACCGCGCCGACGCGCGCGGAGAAGTCGCCGACGCTCGACGGCTCTGCGAGCGGGCCGCCGAAGCCGATGTCCGCGAACCGCTCCGACGGCTCGATCCCGAGCTCGCGTGCGAGCAGCGCGTTGTTCCCGAGCTCGCCGTGCGCGTCGAGCGCGAGGTGGTAGGCCGCGAGCGTGACCTCTGCGTCGAGCAGCACCTTGAGGCGTGTGCGCAGCGCGTCGTCGATCACCCGCGAGTCACGGTCCCAGAACAGCCCGTGGTGCACGAGGAGCAGCTGCGCTCCTACCGCAGCGGTTCGCTCGAACATCTCGAGCGAGCACGACACGCCGCACGTGATGCGATCGACCGTACGCGCGCCGGCGACCTGCATGCCCATCGGCCCGTAGTCGGGAAAAGCGGCGAGATCGAGCAGTTCGTCTGCGTAGGCGAGGATCGCGTCCCGGTCGGCCACGAGGCCGCGATTGTAGTTCGAGGGCCACGCGCAAGGCGCGTGCCCTCTATGTCCGTCTTCGGCGCGCAGCCCTCAGGCTCGCGCCGCCGCGAATGGCGTGTCCGTGGCCGAGTCCTCCTTTCCTGGTGGTGAAGAGAGGAAGTCGACACTGCTCGCAACGACCTCGACCGCGCTCCGTCGCTTGCCGTCTGAGTCCTCCCACGAGCTGCTTCGCAAGCGCCCCTCGATCGCGACCTGCCTGCCCTTGGTGAGGTACCGCGCGCATGTCTCCGCCAGCTTGTTCCAGGTCGAGATCCGAACGAAGTCGGCCTCGTCCTTGCCCGGCCGGTCGACCGCGAGCAGGAAATTCGCGACCTGAAGCTCGTCGCCCACGTCCCTCAGGTCGACCTCGCTCGCGAGGTTTCCGATCAGCGTCACGACATTCAAAGTCCACCTCCTCAGTGTGTTTACTTAGGAGGCAACGCTAGCCGGAAAGAAGTGGCGGCACTGTGTCGAAACCGTGCCGCCTTTCAAAATCGGGGTGCCCAGATTTGAACTGGGGACCTCTCCGACCCGAACGGAGCGCGCTACCAGGCTGCGCCACACCCCGAAGAGGTCACAGGTTAGCTCAGATCTCGAGGGCTATCCTCTCGCCATGGCCGACCGGATTCGCATCGCGTGCGTGCAGCTGACGAGCGGCCGCGACAAGGCGGCGAACCTCGACAAGACCGAGCGGCTCGTCGCCCAGGCGGCCGCGACCGGCGCGGACATCGTCGCGCTGCCGGAGAAGTGGAACGTGATCGGCCCGCCCGACGTGCTCCATGCGACGGCGGAGACGATCGACGACGGCGAGTCGGTCGCGGCGATGCGCGGCTGGGCGAAGACGCACGGGATCACGCTCGTCGGCGGATCGATCACCGAGCGCCGTGAGGGACGCGAGAAGCTCTCGAACACGTGCCTCGTCTTCGACCCGCAGGGCGAGCTCGCCGCGACGTACCGCAAGATCCACCTCTTCGACGTCGAGGTCGGCGGCCTCACCTACCGCGAGTCCGAGGCCGAGGAGCACGGCGAGGAGCCGGTGGTCGCGGAGATCGAGGGCTGGCCCGTGGGGCTGACGGTCTGCTACGACGTCCGCTTCCCGGAGCTCTACCGCGTGCTCGCGCTCGAAGGAGCGCTGCTCGCGACCGTCCCGGCGCATTTCACGCTCTTCACCGGCAAGGACCACTGGCACCTCCTGCTCCGCGCGCGTGCGGTGGAAAACGGCTTCTACGTCGCTGCGCCGGCTCAGGTCGGAGAGACCGGGATCGGCCGTCCCAGCTACGGGCGCTCGCTGATCGTCGACCCGTGGGGTACGGTGCTTGCCCAGGCGCCCGACGAGGAGACGGTGATCGCGGCCGAGCTCGACCGCGCCTGGCTCGAGGAGGTGCGGCGGCGCCTGCCGTCTCTCTCGCAGCGCCGGCCCGAGGCGTACCGCTGGCCGACCCCAGCCTAGATCGCGCCTGGCAGCACCGCCTTCCGCAGGTCGTCGAGGAGTGCGCGCAGCTGTGGGGCCTCGCGCTCGAGGAACCGCTAGCCGGCGGTTTCGCGTCGCACGTCGTGCCGGCGGGCGACGTCGTGCTCAAGATCCAGTGGCCGCACCGTGAGAGCGAGCACGAGGCGGCCGCGCTCGAGCTCTGGGACGGGGACGGCGCGATTCGACTCCTCGCCCAAGACGAGGCGCGCCACGCGCTGCTCCTGGAGCGCTGCCGCCCCGGCACGCACCTCTCCGAGCTCGATCCCGATGCGGCGCTCGACGTCCTGATCGACTTGCTCCCGCGGCTCTGGAAACCCGCGGGCGCGCCGTTCCGGCCGCTGGCCGAGGAGGCCACCTGGTGGGCGGGCTACCTCCGCGACAGGTGGGAGGCGGCCGGGAGGCCGTTCGAGGAGGAGCTGCTCGACGCCGCCTCGGCCGCGATCGACGAGCTGGCCCCGACCCAGGGCGAGCAGGTGCTCGTCGACCAGGACCTGCACGGGGACAACGTCCTGGCGGCGGAGCGCGAGCCGTGGCTCGTGATCGACCCGAAGCCGCTCGTGGGCGAGCGCGAATTCGGCCTCGCCTCGATCATCCGCTCGTTCGAGCTCGGCCACGGCGAGGACGCGGTCGTCCACCGCCTCGACCGGCTGACCTCCGAGCTCGGGCTCGATCGCGAGCGTGCGCGGCGTTGGGCGCTCGCCCAGACGATCGCCTGGTGCTTCGGGGGCGAGACGATCGCCTGGTCCTTCGGGGGCGAGCTCCAGGACACGCTCGTCGAGACGGCGCGCTGGCTGCTACAAGCCGGGTGATGCTGAAAGCCGTCCTCTTCGACGTCGACTTCACGCTCGTCAAGCCGGGCCCGGACCTCGGGCCCGAGGGCTATCAGGCGCTCGGGCGGCGCTTCGGGCTCGAGCTCGATCCGACGCGGCACGCGGAAGCGCGGGCGGCGGCGGTCGAGGCCGTGGAGCGCCATCCGGAGCTCGACCACGACGAGGAGGTCTGGGTGCTCTTCACCGAACGGATCATCCGCGGCATGGGCGGGGACTCCGACCGCGCCCACGAGTGCGCTGTCGCGATGACCCGTGCCTGGGAGCAGGCTGAGAACTTCGAGCTCTTCGAGGACACGCTGCCGGTGCTCGCCGACCTCCGCGCGCGCGGCCTCAAGCTCGGCCTCGTCTCGAACACCGGCCGCGACCTCGAGGCCTTCGTCTTGCACCACCGGCTCGACGTCGACGCCGCGGTCAGCTCCGCCGTCCACGGGAAGACGAAACCGCACCCGGCGATCTTCGAGGCGGTGCTCGGGGTGCTGGGTGTCTCGGCCGCGGAGGCCGCGATGGTCGGCGACTCGCCCGACGACGACGTCGCCGGCGCCCGGGCGCTCGGGATCAAGGCGTTCCTCGTCGATCGCGAGGGTCGGTTCCCGGACGCTGCGAACCGGTTGCCCGATCTGCGGGCTCTCCCGGCCGCCCTCGGCCTCAGCTAGGGCACCACTCCGAGTCGGGACAGCGGGCGAGCACGTGGATCGACGGCGGCCCGCCGCGGCCGCCGGAGTGCGTGAGCCTGATCCGCAGCGAGGAGGCGTTGTTCTCGTAGCGCAGCTCGCGCAGGCGCAGGCTCGGGTTCGTGCGGTGGACGAGGACGTAGATCCCGGCCGGGACGTGCGTCACGTCCAGGTTCTGTCCGTGGAAGAACGCGGGGTAGCGATCCGTGTAGCCGACGGACGTTCCTTCCTGGACCGTGAGCGCCTGCGGCTCGTGCTGCCGGCAGTTCGACAGGAAGACCGGGCGGCTGGGCTTGCCGGGGACGAAGCCGCGGACCTGCGCCCAGTGGTCGGCGAGGCAGAAGCCGGACTTGCGGTCGCGGACCACGAGCGCGTGGTCGCCCGCGCGGCGCAGCTCGTAGCGCTGGAAGTCGAGCAGGTGCCAGTGCTCGTGCGGGGGCGCGATCGTGAACCGGAGCGAGCCGATTTCGGAGTACGTCCGCACGCCTCTCCCCGCGACTCGGACGCGCTGGGTTGCGCGCATCGTCGGAACGGCGCGGCTCGGGCGCGAGGCGACGATCGAGAGCGGCCCGAGGCCGATGTTGTCGCTCGCCGAAGTGAAGCCCAGGAGGTAGCGCCCGCCGGTGGACTGGATCGTGAGGTCGGACGGGGCCTGCTGGTCGAGGTCGGGCCGAAGCTCCGGCGAGATCGACGGCCGCCAGCGCAGGCGGTCGACCGTGGCCGGGCCGCCCAGCGAAGTCGGCTCTCCGCCTGCCGCGGGGGTGCTCCAGACCGGGCCGCCGTCGGGCCGGTCGCTGACGTAGACGACGCTCGTGCCGTCGCGCGACCACGTGGGTGAGCGCTCCGCGAAGGCGTCCTGGGTCAGCCGGAGGACGGCGAGCGTGCGCACGTCGAGCACGTAGAGGTCGTACGCGCCGGCGTCGAGCGCAACGAAGGCGACCCGCCGTCCCTCGGGCGACCAGGAAGGCTCGCTCTCGACCGCCGGCGAGGTCGTCAGCCGGCGGAGGCCGCGGCCGTTTGCGTCGATGACGAACAGGTCGTCGGTCCCGCCGCGACGCGCCGCAAACGCGATTCGCTCGCTCTTCGCGGACCAGTCGGGCTCCCGTCCGGCCGTGAGCAGGCGCTCGCCGCGGCCGTCGGCGCCGATCAGGTAGAGGCGCCCGGCGCGCTCGAGGGCGAGTCGGCGCCCGTCGGGCGACCAGACGCCGGACGCTTCGCTGCGCGAGGTGCGGGTGAGTCGCGTTCGGTTCTTCCCGTCGCTGTCCTCGACGAAAAGGTCGAGCTGAGAGCCTCGGGCGCGCGCGACGTATGCGAGGCGGCGGCCGTCCGGAGACCACGAGGGCGCGGAGGCGCGCCTGGCGAGGAGGCGGGTGCGACCGCCACTCAGTCGGACGAAGAGCCCGCCGCCGGCGGTTTCCGCGCGCGTGAAGGCGAATGCGGGCATCGACGTGGCTGCGACCGATTGCCCGCCGGTCAGCGAGACCAGGAAGAGAGCGGCGAGCCCGGCCGCTAAGAGGGTTCCTAGCCGCGTGCGGCGAGCGCCGGCGCCCATGCGGTGATCGGCGAGACCTCTCCGTCGCGCCCGTTCAGCGAGCGGTAGCCGAGGGCGTGCTCGGCCTGCATCATCTTGTGCACCTGCGTCGTGCCCTCGTAGATGATCGGCGCCCGCGCGTTGCGGAAGTAGCGCTCGATTCCGTACTCGGCGGAGTAGCCGTAGGCGCCGTGGACCTGGATCGCGAGGTGCGCCGCGCGGAAGGCCGATTCGGTCGCGTGCCACTTCGCCAGTGACGTTTCACGCGTGTTCCGCTTTCCCTCGTTCTTCAGCCAGGCCGCTTGCATCACGAGCAGCTTCGACGTTTCGTAGCCGAGCACCATCTCGGCGATCATGTCCTGGACGAACTGGTAGCGGCCGATTGGCTGCCCGAACGTCGAGCGCTCGCGCGCGTACTCGACCGAGCGCTCGAGGCAGGCGCGGATGACGCCGCACGCGCCGGCGGCGACCGTGAACCGTCCCTGGTCGAGGCCGTACATCGCGATCTCGAAGCCCTGGCCCTCCTCGCCGACGAGGTTCTCGGCCGGCACCTCGACGTTCTCGAAGAAGAGCTCGCCGGTCGAGCCCGCCCAGACGCCGAGCTTGTGCTCCGTGTCGGTCGCGGTGAACCCGGGCATGCCCTTCTCGAGGACGAAGGCCGAGATCCCCTTGTGCTGCGCGGACGTGTCCGTCTTGGCGAAGACGAGCGCGTGATCCGCCACGGTCGCGTACGAGATCCAGTTCTTCGAGCCGTTGAGGACGTAGACGTCGCCCTCACGGCGGGCGGTCGATTTCATCGACGGGACGTCGGAGCCCGCGGCGGGCTCGGTGAGCCCGAAGCAGGCGAGCTTCTCGCCGCGCGCCTGGGGCGTGAGGTAACGCTGCTTCTGCTCCTCGTTCCCGTAGCGGAGGAGGGCGAGCGAGTTCAGGCCGACGTGGACCGAGATCAGCGTGCGGAACGCCGCCTCGCCGCGCTCGATCTCCTCGCACGAGAGCGCCTCGGCTACGAAGTCGAGGCCGGCGCCGCCGTACTCCTCGGGGATCACGATCCCGAGCAGGCCGAGCTCGGCCATGCCCGAGATCACCTCCAGGTCGAGATGGTGGTTGATGTCGTTCTCGATCGCGTTCGGCAGCACACGCTCGTCGACGAACGCGCGCACCGTGTCCTGGATCAGGCGCTGCTCTTCGGTCAACTCGAAGTCCATCGCGGCTGAGTCTATTGGCCGTGCCGAGATCCTGGTCCAGCCTCCCGGCAACGGCTGAAACTGACGCTAGACTTGCGCCGGTGTCGGTGCGCGTAGCACAAGTTCCCCGCGCCCGCCGGCGTCGGCGTGCACGAGTGCGGCTCATCTGGCAGTGGAGCCTGCTCGTGGCCGTCGTGCTGCTCGTTACGGGCACGGTGCTCGGCCTCGCCTTCGCGGGCTCGCCCGAGCGCCTCCCCGACGGCACGCAGATCGCGGGCCTCGACGTCTCCGGGATGACGCCCGGCGAGGCGCGCTCGGTGCTCGAGAAGCGCGCCAGCGAGCTGAGCGCGGTGCCGGTCACGTTCACCGCCGACGGGCGGCGCTGGCCGATCAAGCCGTCGGTCGTCGTCGCTGACGTCGACTGGGGCGCGGCCGTGCAGGCTGCCCGGCGCCAGGGCGAGGGCTTCGCGCCGCTTCGCGGGCTGAAGCGCCTCGGCGTCCGGGTCTTCGGCGGCGACGTCGTGCCGACGACGAGGGTCTACCAGCCCGCGATCGACGCCTACATCAACCGGTTCGCCCACGCGGTCAACCGCCCGCGGGTCGAGCCGTCGCTCAAGCTCAAAGGGCTCGAGCCCCAGATCGTGCCCGGCCGCGCCGGTCAGGTCATCGACCGGCCCGAGGCGGAGCGCGTCGTCGTTCGCGCCCTCGCCAGCCTCACCCGTAAGCCTGTGCCGCTGCCCCTCCAGGCCGACCGCACGCAGCTCTCGACCCATGACCTCGCCGGCGCCGAGGTGAAGACAGCGACCGCGCTCTCGGGCCCGCTGGACGTCGAGTACGGCGACGGTCGCTGGCACCTGACCCGCGTGAAGATCGCGAGGCTGCTCCGGCTGCCGCACGACGGCGAGACTCGGCTCGAGCTCGCCGGGCCGCGGGCCGACCGCTTCTTCGCGAACCTCCGTCGGCGGATCGACCACGCACCCAAGGACGCCGGATTCGCGATCGGTGCGCGGAACGTCGTGCGAGTCGTTCCGGCCAAGCCCGGGCAGAAGCTCGACCGCGGGGAGACGAGCCGGAACCTACTCGCGGCGATGCTCTCGCCGACGACCCGCAAGGCCGAGCTGAGCGTCTCGACGAGCACGCCGGCGCGCACGACCCAGGAGGCGCGGGCGATGGGGATCACCGGCCTCGTCGGCGCGTACGAGACGTTCTACGGCGGCGTCCCGAACAGGATCCACAACGTCCAGCTCGTCGCGCAGATGATCGACGACCACTACATCGCGCCCGACTCCACGTTCTCGTTCAACGGCACCACCGGCGAGCGCTCCGAGGACAAGGGCTTCCTCGAGGCGCCGGTGATCATCAATGGCGAGCTGAAGACGGGCCTCGGCGGCGGCGTCTGCCAGGTCTCGACGACGACCTTCAACGCCGCGTACGAGGCCGGGCTCCAGATCACCGACCGCACGAACCACGCGCTCTACATCAGCCACTATCCACTCGGGCGCGACGCCACGGTCAATTACCCCGACACCGATCTCAAGTTCGTGAACGACACCGGCCACTGGCTCTGGCTGCGCACGTTCGTCGGCTCGTCGTCGCTGACCGTCGCGCTCTACGGGACCCCGCAGCACCGCCGGGTCGAGAGCGAGGCGGCGCCGCTCGTCGTCACCGGCGAGCCGCCGGTCAAGCGCGTCTCGAACCCGAATCTGTTCGTGGGGCACACCGAGCTCCAGGAGGCCGGCGCGCCGTCACGCTCGACGAGCGTGCGCCGCCGCGTGTTCACGCCCGGCGGCCGGCTGCTCTACGACCACACCTGGTACTCGTCCTACGTCGCCGAGCCGCGCGTGATCCTCGTCGGGACGAAGCCGGTGCCGAAGGAGCCTCCGCCACCGCCTCCGGCGAAGAAGAAGAAGCAGCCGCCTCCGCCGCCGCCACCGCCGGTTTCGCCGCCGCCGGTCTCGCCGCCGCCTACGCCTTAGAACCGCCCTCCGCCGCTCCGATCGCCTCGACGAGCCAGGACGGGACCCTGGTCGGCCGGTGGTCGGCGGCCGAGACGCAGGCGTGCGTCGTCCAGCCGTCGGCGATCAGCTCGCCGTCGCGCTCGACGGCGTAGTCGAACCGGAACCTGGCGCCGCGGAGATCGACGCAGCGCGCCCGGATCGTGAGCTCATCGTCGAAGCGGGCCGCGGTGAGGAAGCGGCAGTGGGCCTCGAGCGTCAGCGCGTCGACGCCCTCTTCCCGGAGCGTCAGGTAGCCGCCGCGGAACCGGCGCAGGTACTCGATCCGCGTCGTCTCGAACCAGACCAGGTAGGCGGCGTGGTGCGCGATTCCCTGCGCGTCGGTCTCGGCGAAGCGGACCTTGAGCTCGGTGGCGAACTTGAAGTCGGACACGCGGGAATAGCATCGCAGCGGTGTCCGCACAGCGCCTCGCCGAGCTGATCGCGTCGTGCCAGCCGTGCGTCGTCCTCACAGGCGCGGGGATCTCGACCGAGAGCGGAATCCCCGACTTCCGCTCCCCGACGGGGATCTGGGCCGACGTCGACCCGCTCGACTACGCCTCGCTGCCGGCTTTCCGGGCCGATCCCGAGCGGGTCTGGCGCTTCTACGGGCCGAGGATCGAGCTGCTGACCGGAGCGGAGCCGAACGCGGGCCACCTCGCGCTCGCCGAGCTCGAGCGCCTCGGCTTCGTGCGTGCGATCGTGACCCAGAACATCGATCTGCTCCACGAGCGGGCCGGGAGCCGTGACGTGGTCGAGGTTCACGGCTCGATTCGCAGTGCGACCTGCCCGCGCTGCCGGGCGTCACATCCGCTCGCCGAGGTGGTCGCGCTCCTCGACGCCCACGGGGTGCCGCGCTGCCGCGAGTGCGGAACGGTGCTCAAGCCGGACGTCGTCTTCTTCGGCGAGCTCCTGCCCGAGCCTGCGATCGAGCGCGCCTACGAGCTCGTGCGGGAGGCCGCGCTGCTGCTCGTCGTCGGCTCGGCGCTCGAGGTCCACCCGGTGGCCGAGCTCCCGCTGGAGACGCTCCGCGTCGGCGGGGTCCTCGCGATCGTCAACCGCGGGCCGACGGGCCTCGATGGGAGGGCGGCGCTGAAGCTCGAGGGATCGGCCGGCGAGACGCTGGCGGTTGTCCTCGACCTGCTGCGGCGGCGTTTGCTTAACTCCAGCGCCGAGATATAGGAGCGGCGATTCCACCTGCCCCGGAATCTGGGTCGCCTCTAATCGGGGGAAGGAGAGGCACATGACCAAGGCTTTTGCCGCGGGCGTGGCTGTTCTCGCCGGTGCCGTGCTGATCGGCATGTTCGCCGGTGCCGCCCGCGCATCGGGAAACTTCGATTGCGACGAGGGGTGGTCGCTCTGCGCTGAACCGGAGAGCTCCATCGGCTACAACGGCCAGTACACTGGCCACGACGAGCCGTCTCTGGTCTTCTACTCGTCACAGCCCGGTTCCGGCAACTCGAGCACCTACCAGCTGAAGCTGCCGGAGGACTCGCGGGTGCTGCCAAATCAGGCCGGCACCGGCGGGACGTGGAACTTCCAGATCCGCCCGACGTTCTGGCTCGGAATGGCGCTCTGCGACAACCAGTCGGCGCCCGAGTTCACGCACGCGCCCTGCGTGCCGAACAGTGACACCAATATCGCCGACGGAAGCGACCCGGCGCAGCCCGACTACATCGGCTATCACGCCGGGACCGCGTTCCTCGAGCTCCAGTTCTATCCACCGGGCTGGGTTTCGTGGCCGCCCGGCGTGAGCTGCGACGCCCACAAGTGGTGCGCCGCGATGGCGATCTTCAGCCTGAACAACGACTACAACAACGGCATTCCCAACAACGCGGACTGCCTGAACACGGTCGGGATCGAGCCGGCCAACTTCGCTTTCGTCACGCTCTCGGGAGCGCCTCACGCGCCGCCGAGCCCGCTCGGGGCGACCGAGGACACCTTCACGCCACACGCATCCTCGGACCTGTTCATGAACCCAGGTGACAACCTGGTCGTCGAGATCCACGACACGTCGGACGGGCTGATCGCGGTCATCCACGACCGTACGACCGGTCAGACGGGCTCGATGACGGCGAGTGCCGCCAACGGGTTCGCACAGGTCAACTTCGACCCCGCTGCGGCGACCTGCTCGGAGAGCCCGTACGGGTTCCATCCGATGTACGCGACGGCGAGCGAGCACACGCGGGTTCCGTGGGCTGCGCACACGTACAACGTGGCCTTCTCGGACGAGATCGGCCATTTCCAGTACTGCGCGTCGGTCCCCGTCGAGGGCGGCCCCTGCGCCGATCCCGGATCGGAGCCTGACGACGACGCGTGCTTCAGCGCGGCGTTCTCCCTGCTCGTCCAGGTCGGAGGTTGCCTGGCAACCGACAATGACTTCGACGGAACTAGCTACAGGCCCGTGTGGCCAGGGACGGACCCGAACCGCGGGCAGGATGCCAAGTACCATCCGCGCTCTGTGGAGTTCACGAGCCCGGTCTTCAACGGGTCGCAGAACTACTCTCGCGTCGCGTTCGAAGCCGACTTGCCGCGCATCGAGGCGGCGGACTTCGGCGGGAATTGCAACCGGACGACTGGTGAGAACTGCGTCAACCCGCCTCCGGGTGCGGATTTCTATCCGATCTACACGACCGCCAGCCACGGCCGCAGCTGCGTCTGGCACCTCGGCGGCACGCAGTTGCAGAACACGACGAACACGTTCGGCGGCAACTCGACCGCCGAGTACGGAGATCTCCTGCTCAGCAACTACATGGCAGCGGGCTTCATGCCGGTGTTCCGCTACAACAACTTCCGGCAGGTCTTGGACCACAACCCCTGCCGGGCATGATCTGAGGGATCGTTTGGCCGAGGGGCGTCCTTCGGGGCGCCCCTCGCCGCGCTCGGGGGCGGCTAGGCGGTTGTCCGCCGGAGAGGCCGCTCGACGAGCACCCGCCGGCAGGACGAGCACACCTTCCGCTCGACCTCGTACGGGACTCCTGCCCGCTGACGCAGCACGTGCGTCGTGACCTCGGTGTGATGATGGTTGATCTGGCGTCCCTGCATGTGATTCACGCTAGACGCGGCGCCGGTCGGCACGCGCCTTCGAACGTGACGTCTCTGGACCTTTCAGACGTCACATCTATCGGCTTGTTAGAGGCGGATCCTTAGGCGCGGCGCTCCGCCGGTATCGTAGGACCACAGCGACGAAAGGCGGGTGGCATGGCGCAACCGAACAAGGACTTCATGGCCCGGCTCGCCGACCGCGGAGAGCAGGTCGTCGGGCGAATCACGGACCTCCCCGGCGCGAAGGCGGTCCTGGACGGGACGACCTCGCTCACGAAGCGCCTCGACGAGGTTCAGCGGCGCCTCCGGACGCTCGATCCGCTCGAGAAGCGGGTGACGAAGCTCGAGAAGCGCCTGGACAAGCTCGAGGGCAAGGGCAAGGCGCCCGCGAAGCGCCGCACGACGACGAGCCGCTCCTCGACGGCCAAGCGCACGACGAAGCCGAAAGCCGCCGGCTCGCGCTCC
>Ga0081455_10006269_pt1 | contig 12791 bp, 11 predicted proteins | sample TabmetS3T2R1_FD_70207 | JGI IMG/M metagenome (GOLD analysis project Ga0081455, IMG submission 70207) | Tabebuia heterophylla rhizosphere microbial communities from the University of Puerto Rico - S3T2R1 | ecosystem: Host-associated > Plants > Roots > Rhizosphere ... | reverse complement strand
CGGAGACTCGGCGCCTGGTGCCGATCGACAACCTCAAGGCCGTTCTCGTGGCATGGATCATCGCCGGCCACGCAATGCTGGGCTACGCGGCGATCGGCGGATGGCCGTATGACGAGGTGAGCGAGACGACGCTGCCGCCTCAACTGGAGTTGGTGCTAGTGGTGCTGGTCGGGCCAACGGCCTTGTTCGTCATCGGAACGTTCTTCTTTCTTAGCGGGCTGTTTGCTCCCAACAACATCGTCCGCCACGGCCCAGCGGGTTTCCTGCGGCAGCGGCTGCTGCGGCTGGGGCTGCCATGGCTCCTGTTCACCGTGCTGATCTGGCCTGTGTTGATGTGGTTCGCCTACCGCGCGGCTGGCCATCCGATCCCAATCTGGGACGCGTGGCAGGCCCGACAGCCCTTCCTCGACTCCGGGCCACTGTGGTTCATCCAGATTCTGCTCTATGTGTCGCTGTTCCATGCGTTGTTGGCCTGGCGCGGCTTTGGCCGTGAGCTGGGGCCCCGGACAACCGGCCTCGTGCTGACCGCGGCATGCATCGCGGCGACCTCATTTGCCGTTCGGCTTTGGTTTCCTGCCCGAAGCCAGCAGATTCTTGATCTGCACGTCTGGCAATGGCCGCAATGCATTGGCCTGTACGTTCTTGGCGTTCTGGTAGCCGACAAGGGCTGGGCTGAGCGGATTCCGCCTAAAATCGGTCGGCGCTGTGGATTGGCCGTCATGGGGACCTTTGCCGTGGCTCTCGCGATCATGGCAGCCACTGGAGTTGCGAACCCCAGCCGAGACGACATCCCGTTTCTCGGTGGCTGGCACTGGCAGGCCCTCACTTTGGATGTGGCCGAGGCGACACTCGTGGTAGCCGGATCAGTATGGCTTCTGGCGTTTGCGCAGCGATGGCTTACTCATCGGGATATCCGTGTCACTCGTTGGGCCCGCGGCGCGTACGTGGCCTACCTGCTCCAGGCGCCCGTGCTGATCGGGTTGGAGATCGCGGAACGATCACTCCCGTGGCCAGCAGCGATCAAGGGAGTGACGGTTGCGGCGGCCGCCGTCGTTGCATCATTCACTATCGGCCGGCTGCTTGTCGAGCGGCGGCGACTTGGCCGCACTTCCTAGGCTCCTCGGTCAGGCCGTCGCTTTCTGGCGCCGCAATGCCCCAAAAGGAATGATGATGTAGACCGCGATGATCAGGTAGCCGAGTACGGCTACCACGGGAAGGAACAACCCCAGCACGATCATCAAGACGTATCCGGCAAGCCCAGGCGTAAGTCTGTTGGTGATCATTTTCACATCCGTATCGGCGATGTCCGGGCGGATCAGTCGTTCCCGTACTGCATAGCGCCACAGCAGCGAAACCAGCGCGGACGCCAGGAACAAGGTGAGGCCGTAGATCGTAACCGCAACGCGGGCCGGCGCCTCCTCCCCGACGTACTCCCCCAAGAGCTTGGTGGGAAATGGCAGGAATGAAACCACAAGTAGCAGCAGGAGATTAAGGCGGATGAAAACCGACGTGGCGCGGGCCAAGAATTCGGTAATGACTGTGTGCTCCAGCCATACCGCGCCAATGGTCGAGAAACTCACCAAGTAAGCCAGGTATGACGGCCACTGGTCAAGCACTGCGCCCAGTAGGTCAGCCTCAGAGCCGGCGGGGACCGCGATCTCCAGCACCAGCAGTGTGATCGCGATAGCGAATACGCCGTCGCTGAACGCCTCCATACGAGTTGTCCGAAATGTCGGCGCTTTGGCCGGCTTTGCCGCTTGGTCTGTCATTCTTCAGATTCTGATCGTCGAAGGCCTACGGCGGAAGAGCGTTGGTCAGACACTGATGTCAGCCGTTCGCTGGCCACTGATCGCGACGAGCCCGGCCGCGATCATGAGCAGCGCCGCCAGCGCGAGCATCAAGCCACTGAACCCGATGGGCAGCTGGGCTACGAGCGGGCCGCACGAGGCTCCCGCGAAAACGTACAGGCCATTGAGCGCGAGCGCTGCAGCGCGAGACGATCCGCCGCGACCGCCGACCATTGCGATCACTGCGGGCACAATCGTCGCAATACCCAAAACGAAGATCACAGTTGCAATCACGAGTGGCCACAGCGAGGTAGCCAAGCTGGCCTCGGCTGCGAGCCCTATTGCGGCGAGGAGAAATCCCGCGATGGCTACCCGAATCGAGCCTTGCCGTCCGACCAGCCAGCCGGCAATCGGGGCCAACAGCATGGCAGGAAGCCCGGCTAGCCGTACCAGCAGTACACCGGCGTCGTCGAGTCCGAACTGAGTCTGCAATAGCGGTCCCAGAGCGGCGTACATGGCGACGAAGCTCAAGATCACAGGAAATGCGGCGAGGTTCGGCAACACAAGATCGCGCCGCACTGCCAATCTGGCCAGCGCACGGTACTTCTGTGCCAAGCTGGCCGGAGGTCCGCTTCGACTGGGCTCGATCAGAATCGTTGCAATGGCGACAGCAGCAACAGCAATTGCAGGTGCGGCAACCCCGAACACCCAGCGCCAGCCAAGAGCTTCCGCAACCGCCTGCGCAAAGACCTGACCGAGAATGCCAGCCGACAGGAAGGCAGTCGACATCGCGCCGATCCCGGTGGATCGCCAACGCGGTGGCAAGGCCTCCCCCACGTACGCCAACGCCGCGACGGAGTAGCTCGCCGCCACAAAACCCTGGATGGTTCGCAGTACCGCCACCATCGACAACGAGGACGCCGCCGCCAAGCCCGCAGTAGCGACTGCCACTAGAGCCATCCCTGGCACGAGGATCGGCTTGCGTCCATATCGGTCGGAGAGCGGCCCGAAGATCAGGAATCCCAGACCGTAGGCGAGCGCATAGGTGGTGCCTAGGGCAGCCGCAGCGGCGGTCTCGTCCTCACCCATCGCCTCGCTGAGTATGGGCGCGAGCGGGATTGCCAAGTAGAGCTGGGCCAGTACCAGCAACGCACAACCGACCAATACCGCCAGCGGGGCTAGAACCGGCGCTTGCTCGCTTCCGGCCTTCGCGCGCTCGTGTGGTGTCATGGGCCTCCGTTCGCGATCATCGCAGGTCAGGCCAGACTGGGGTTGTGCAGGGTGAAATGAACGTCTTCGGCGACGAACTTCAGAACTGTGGCACGGACCCGGTGACCGGCTTCTATCGCGATGGCTGTTGCACCTCTGGACAAGATCAGGCCGTTCACCTGGTATGCGCCGTGGTGACCGCGGAATTCCTGGCGCAGCAGCGCAGCGTCGGCAACGACTTGGTCACACCGGCGCCAGCGTTCGGCTTTCCGGGCCTGCAACCTGGCGACCGATGGTGCGTGGTTGCGCAACGCTGGCTGCAGGCGCACGAGGCTGGGGTAGCTCCGCCCGTGGTGCTGGCATCAACCAACGTCCGAGCGCTCCAGGTAATCGATCTTGCCGTGCTCCAGCAGTATGCGGTTGACGTGCCTGAGGATCTCAGCTCGCTCGAGTAAATCAGCGTCGCGGATCGGGTGGCAGGTCAAAGTCTTCATTGCTCGTCTGCAGCAGCGCCCAGCCGGCCGCCGCGAAACCCACCGCCGTGCCGCCCCAGCCGACTAGGTCCAGCGGCCGATTGCCTAACATCACCGAGGCCAGGTGAATCGGCTGGGAGACGGCCAGCAATATCGCCGCCCAGGACGGCACGGCACCCGACCGCCACAGTGCCAGACCGAGAATGATCGTTCCGATCAGATGTCCGAACACGAACAGCGTCCCGGTTACATTCGACACCGGCCCGAGCTCCAACCCAGCACCTAGCGCGTAGGCGCTCGCTCGATCGAATTCCGGATGGCTTGCCACCAGGGCAGTGCTGAGCTCGCCGAAGGTGTTGCCAGTGGCCAAGCAGGTAAAGCCGACGACAGCGAGGATCAAGCCGATCGTTGTCAAGATCGCAGCTTTCCTTCGGCTCAACCAACCGACCGCGACCACCCCCGCGATGCAGGTCGGAGCAAGGACCACGCCGATCCACATGCTGATCATGCTGAAGCCTGGATGTGCGACCAGCTTGTCGAAGATCATCTCGGGTGTATCCGACGTGTCGTATGGCAGCAGGAATCGGGCGGTCGCGACATAGAGAGCGAGTGGCGGGCCGGCAATGGCGAGGAGAATGCGCCAGACCGTACGAGCGTCCGAGTCCGGTGAGCCGGCGGTGATGGCTTCGGCAACCTGGTATCCGCCGGGTGCGAGGTCGAAATCATCATTCGCCGACCGAAGAAGAGCGATCGAGGCGCCGACACTGCCAATCCCAGTGGCAAGCCAGGCTGCCGCGGCCACCGCGGTTCCAGCAAGAACAAGGTGTGCCGCGCCCGAAAGACCGAGCAGAACCGCCAGCAACCGTGGCCCGGTCCCAGCCCGCCACTGCGCGACACCCAGCAGTATCAGGCCCGTCGAGCTGGCGAGCAGAAAGATCAGCGAGGCGGTACTGACCAGCACACTCGTTGACACGGCCTCGTTGATCACGGCGACCTTGGTCGGATCCAGGCTTTGTTCGACGGCAACCAGAGCCGCAGCGCTCGAGTCGGGCAGCGCGAAACCAACGCTGAAACCAATCACACTAAGCACTCCCCCGGCCAGCGCGAACCAGGGGGACCTCCGACGCGAGGCCCAGGCGACGGCCATAACGCCCGGCAGCACCGTGAGCGAGAACGCGAGACCGAGCCAGAGCGCCAACTGCTCACGCGCCGGATTGCCGCGTACGCCTTCCAACACAGCCGCAAAGTCGTTCTCCACTCCGAACGGGCAAACCATGATCTTGACTGCCATAAGAAGACCCGGCAGTGGTGCGATCAATGCCAGAGTGGTGCTCCAGAAGCCGCGCATATCCCGATGTCGAGCGGGCTTGGCGCTCCGATGCCGCCGGGGTTCTCGGCCTGGCTTCACCGCAGTATCGGTTTCGGCCGGTGACTTTGTGCTGCTCATGGTGATTCCCTTCGGTTTGCCGCGGATTGGCATCAATAGCCTCAAGGGGAATCGGCACTGGTCATCAGGCAGGAGATGACCAGACGAAGCAGGAGATTTGGACGGGCGAACTAGTGGCCCTGCACCATGCGAGCTAGTGGCAAACGGGTGGATCATCAAGGCATGGGCGAGCGCAGCAACCTGCGAGTGCTGGCACCTTTACTGTTCGCCGCTGCCGTGGCGGAGGTTCTCATCGCCATCGGTGCGGGCATCGCGTCCGACCGTGGCTGGAGTTTTCTGCTTGACCACTTCGTGGTCACGAATGCTGTAATCGGCGGCTCGCTCGCAGTGTCCGGATGGCCGATCGCGTGGCAGCGGCCACGCAACCCGATCGGCTGGCTGCTGCTGGCCGGCGGTGTGTGTTATGCCGGATCGGCGGCTGCGTTTTCGTTGTTGGCCTGGGGGTCGCACACCGGAGACGAACAACCAACTTGGCGGCTGATTGCAACTTGGGCAAATCTGTCGTGGCCGTGGGCCATCGCGTTCTGTGTGCCGATGATCTTGCTACTGTTCCCCACTGGGCAGTTCCTGTCACCGCGATGGCGCTGGACCCTTCCGCTGGCGGCACTCAACGCGATCTTGTTCGCGGCCATAGGCCTGTTTCCCAGGGACAACCTGGCCGCGGATCTCGGCGTCCGGGCGTACCTGGTGTGGCCCCGGTTCGAGAGCCTTGTCTGGCTGGGGCCGGTTTCTGAAGTCCTCGGCGATCTCGTCTACGGCGCTGCGGCGCTATCGCTGATCTTGTGTTACGTCCGCGGAGATGATCGCGTCCGGCGTCAGATGTTGTGGCTGCTGCTTGCGGTCGGATGCGTCTTTGTCGCATGGACCGTGCCTGACCTCCTGGGCACCGAGACTCCCCTGACGCTATTCGCAATTGCGCTGGTCCCGATCGCGATCATGATCGCCATCTTGCGGTACCAGCTGCTGGATATCCGGCTGGTGGTCTCCCGCTTTGCGCTCTACCTTGTGTTGTCCGCCCTGGTGATCGCCGGTTACCTGGGGTTGATCACGTTGCTTGATCGTGTGCTGGGCGCTGGGCGACGCGCCGAGGAGTCCGCACTTGTCGTGCTGGTATTGGCAGTGCTCTTCAACCCGCTACGGGTCTGGCTGCAGCGCCGGGTCGATCGGCTGTTCTACGGCTCGCGGCAGGATCCGGCGCGGGCACTTGCGGAGGTCGGCAGCCGCCTGCGCGAGGACACTTCTGGCACCGGTCTTGAAGATGCTCTGACCGCTGTGTGCGAGACCCTCCGAGTTCCGGCAGCGGCTATCCGCGTCAACGGCACCCTGCTGGCCAGCGTCGGTGAGTCTTCGAGCGAACCGTACTTGGCACCGCTGCATCGGGGTACGGCAGACACTGGACAGCTGCTGATCTATCCGCGGGCTGGCGAACCGAAGTTGCCCAAAGCGGACCATCGCATCGTTGCGCTGCTCGCCGATCTGCTCGCGGTCGCAGTGCAAGCCACCCAGCTGGCTGATGAGCTGGCGGAGTCCCGAGCGGAGCTGATCTCAGCTCGAGAGGAAGAGCGCGAGCGACTACGCCGGGACTTGCATGACGGCCTTGGACCTGCGCTCACCGGCGTGATGCTGAAGGCTGCAGCGGCCAGGCGGCTCGCCACCACAGCGCCGGCCGAGTCTGCTGAATTACTTCGGGAACTGGAACGCAACGTCGCCGCAGCCATTGCCGACATTCGCGGGCTGGTGGATGAACTACGGCCACCAGTCTTGGACGGCCGTGGCCTAGTCGGTGCCCTGCAGGATTATGTGGACTCAGTCCAGACTCCCAACGGACCCCCCATCCAGTTAAGCACCGATGGACTTGCTGATCTTGGACAACTACCCGAGTCGGTCGAGGTAGCCGCCTACCGGATAGCCACTGAGTCGCTCACCAACGTGCTGCGGCACGCCCAGGCAGATTCGGCCTCAATCGCGGTGTGGGTCGATGGCGATCAGTTGCTGTTGAAGATCACCGACAATGGCAAGATCCAGGTGCCGTGGACCGCGGGAGTCGGCTTGTCGTCGATGCGGCAGCGGGTGGCTGCCCTCGGTGGCCGGATCAGCGCTGGCCCGTCGGAAAGTGGAGGCGAAGTCCGAGTGTCATTGCCATTGGCGGCTTCATGATCACGGTTGTGGTCGCCGACGATCATGCAATGGTGCGCGAGGGCCTGCGCGCTCTGCTCTCTTCGATGGAGGGATACGAACTCGTGGGCATGGCAAGCACCGGAGCGGATGCCATTCGACAATCCCTCCTCCTCAAACCTGATCTCGTCGTATTGGATATTGGGTTCCCAGATTTCAATGGGATTGAGGTCGTCCGCAGGCTCGGGAAGGCCGCACCCTCGATCAAGATCTTGATGCTCACCATGTACGACGATGACGAATCGATCTTGGGTGCGGTACGCGCCGGCGCTCTGGGATACGTCCTGAAGGGCGCCGATTCTGACGACCTGCTGCGAGCGATCGCAGCTGTGGCCGCCGGCGAAGCAATCTTTGGACCTGGCCTGGCGCGACGCGCGCTGCAGGCTCTGAGCGCCCCACGGCCCCCGGCCTTCTCAGAACTGACTCGCCGAGAGCGTGAGGTGCTGGAGTTGATCGCCTCTGGGATGTCGAATCCAGGCATCGCGGCCAAGCTCGGGTTGTCCACTAACACTGTCAGCAACCACATCTCGAGCATTTTCAGCAAACTCCAGGTGGGGACGCGGGCAGAGGCGATCGTACGGGCGCGGTCGGCCGGCCTAGGCGACTAGCATGGCCAGTTCGCGGCGGATTTGGTGGTCGCAGCCCAGTCATCTACTGCTGGTGGGTCCGCAGCGCCTGGAAGCCGCCCACTAGGTCGGTCGCGCGACGCAGACCAAGCTGGCGAAGTGTGGCTGCAGCGAGGCTGGAGCTGTACCCCTCGTTGCACACGAGGATGTAGCGGATGCCGGCGTCCACTGCGATCGGCAGACGATCAGGCGAGCCCGGGTCGAGCCGCCACTCAAGCACATTGCGGTCGATGATGATCGCGGCGGGCAACTCGCCATCTCGTTCTCGCTGTTCGACGGGACGAATGTCGATCATGACCGCGCCAGCTGCAACTTCATCGGCGAGGCGTTCGGGTTCGACTCGGTCCAAGCCGGCTCGCGCGTGTGCGAGAAGCATGTCGATCGCAGACTGATGCTCCATCAAGCGCCTCTCACAGCTCGCGGCGGAACGCTGCCCAGGTGAAAGGCTGGGCCGCGCCGCCTGGGGTTGTGTGCAACTCGTGACTGTCGTCAATCATCTTCCAGCGGGCACCCAGGACGGCCGCGAGTTCGGCTGCGCTGTAGCGGACGACGGGAAGTCCGGAGCACTGCCACGGGCCATTCGGTGCGAAAGTGGCGAGGATGGCGACGGCGCGGTCGGGGCTGGTTGCCCTCTCGAGAGTCTGCAGATAAGCATCGCGATCTTGATCGGCGGTAATGAAGTGGAAGAGCGCTCGGTCGTGCCACACCGTGTAGCGCCTGGTCGGTCGCCATGTGAGCACATCGCCAAGCAGCCATTGCACCCGCTCGGTCTCGACACCAAGACGCTGCTGCGCAATGCCGATGCCTACCCGAGAGACATCGAGCACGGTGATGTCAGAGTACCCACGTGCCAGCAAGGCAGAGGCAAGTGGTGAGCTCCCTCCACCGACATCGATCAGACTGTCAGCAGGACCGATCCCAGTGCGGTCGATCATTCGCAACGACCAACCTGCTGCATGCTGAAACCAGCTTCGAGTCGTGTCTCCTTGCCCGTACGCCTGGTCCCAATGCTCTGCCCTTCCATTCACCGACTCCATCGGCCCATCATCTCCTCAGCGTCGGGCCAGTCGGTCGAGCAGGTCAGCGAGTTCACGAGGCCGGCCAAGAAACGGTGAGTGATCACCCGGAATCTCAATGAGGTCGACGCCAAGCCGTGGCCTCGTGACTGCTCGGCTGAACTCGATAGTGACCGCCGCGTCATCCACAGCCGAGATTGCTGCGCGGGGAGTCGGCGGAAGTCGCCGCAACGGGTACGGGCGATCCCAGAGGCTCCGTGAGTTCTGCGCCCGGAGCCGCTGGAAGGCCCATCTGGCATCCTCCGGGTCGCAGTCGGCGTAGAAGGTAAGTCGGGCGGACTCAAAGGTCGCGAAGACGCTCGACCCGTCGTCTAGCGTCTCAGTTCCATAGGCGTCAGGCCGAGCCATGGGTGGAGCGTCGTTCCAAGGTCGACCCTTGACGTTGGGAAGCACCCCGCAGAGAAACACCTGCAGCGACGTGGGTCGCGAGGCCGCCACCAGTGGCAGCACCATCGCTCCGAGCGAGTGGCCTACCAGCACGCTGTCCTCCAGATCCGCCGGATACGACGCTAGAACGGCCTCGGCATAGTCCTCGAACGTCGCATTACCGTCCTCGACGGGCAAGTCCATGACGACTGACCGATGACCTCGCGCGTCCATCTCTGGCAGCAGCCGGCTCCAGCACCAGCCGCCATGCCATGCGCCATGTACGAAAACAAAGGTGCTCACGTCGCAGTCCATCGCTACGGCCGGTCGGGGTCAGCCGGTGCGTGCCGTTCGAGGAAAGTGAAGACATCGGTGTCGTCGACACCGGGAAACGTGCCCGGCGGCAAAGCAGCCAACAGATGCGAATGCGCCCGCGTGCTGGGCCACGCCTGCCTGGACCAGCGAGCGGCGAGCGCGGCAGGCGGACGCCGGCAGCAGTCCGGATCAGGACACAGCGACTTTGCCCGCGCAGTTGTCTCCCGCCCCCGGAACCACTTCACGTGTGCATACGGCACGCCCAGGCTTATCGAAAACACGCCGTCGTTCGTGCCTTCTGCTTGAGCCGTGCACCAGTAGGTGCCGCGCGGCGTGTCGGTGTACTGCGAATATGCTCCTGATCGGTCGGGCACGCTGAAAACGGCGTATGCGGTCCATTTGCGGCAGACAGGTTGTCCCTCGATAGCACCCAGAACGTCGGTAGGAAAACTGACGCCGTCATTTTCGTACGCCTTGTAGATCAGGCCGTTCTCATGAACCCGCATGAAGTGCACGGGCAACCCCAGGTGATGCGTCGCGAGGTTCGTGAACCGGTGCGCAGCCGTCTGATGAGAAACCGCAAACGCATCGCGCAAGTCCTCGACAGCGAGTTGCCGCTCCTTCTTCGCCGTCTGCAACAAATCAACGGCCGCCTGTTCGGGGATACGGAGGGCAGCGGCGAAGTAATTGACCTCGACGCGTTGCCGGAGGAAGTCGGGATAGTCCTTGGGTTCGGCATGGCCAAGAACGACATGGCCGAGCATTTGCAGGACATGGAGCCGTACGTCGTGACTTCCTGGCGTTTGCACCTGAGGCAGATAAATCCGTCTATTGAGCAAGTCTGCAATCGAACGCGTGGACAGCGGCAGATCAGGGACGTAGTGCAGCTCAAAGCCAAGGTGTTCGGCCATCTGGATCATGACCCGCTGCGAGAGCGGACCGCCATGGTGACCGACGGCCTTGAGAACCTTCTGAGCGGCCGCTTCGATCTCTGCGAAGTAGTTGCCCCGTTCGCGCATCTGCGCACGCAGTTCTGCGTTGGCACGACGCGCTTCTTCCGGCGTTGCCGCATGCTCGCTGGCTCGGCGTACCAGCTCTTCGTACAGCCCGACGATTGCCTCGAGGGCTTCGATGGGCAGCCGACGTCCGGCATAGACGTACGGCAGACCCAGCGACTGATACAGCGAACCTTGCTGGGCGCGTTCGAGGGTGATCTCCAGCGCCGCGCGTCGGCTTGGCGGCTCGGCGGCAAGCAGATCTGAGAGCGGAACGCCGAGGGTTGCGGCGAGTGCCCGGAGTAGCGACAGCTTCGGTTCACGCCGTCCGTTTTCGATGAGCGACAGGTGGCTCGGAGCACGGCCTACTGCCGCACCGAGCTCGTCGAGCGTTAGGTCCTTGGCCTGGCGGTAATGCCGCAACCGGCGTCCGAGCGCCAGGAAATCCATCGGAGTTGGGGCGACATCAAGATCCGTCATGACTTCACCATAGCGAAAGAATTGCCAATCTTTCCTGGTGGGTGGCGTTGAAGATCATACGAAGTTGCATCGAAGGTGGTTGTATAGGCCAGACCGACTACCGGTCGGGCGTAACCAGCACCATCGAGGAGAGGGGCCATGACCCAGACGCTAGCTTTCGCAGACACTCGTGCGCCGTTGCCGACCGCAGAGGACATCACGCTCGACTGGGCGACCTCACCCCGCTGGCGAGGCATCGAGCGTACGTACTCGGCGAAAGACGTCGTCCGCCTGCGCGGAACCGTTCAGGAAGAGCACACGCTGGCGCGCCGCGGCGCGGAACGGTTATGGCAGCTGCTCCAGGCCGAGGACTATGTCGCGGCACTGGGAGCCCTCACCGGTAATCAGGCCGTCCAGATGGTCAAGGCGGGTCTGCAGGCTATCTATCTCTCTGGGTGGCAGGTGGCGGCCGATGCGAACCTTGCCGGCCATACCTATCCCGACCAGAGTCTTTACCCGATGAATTCAGTTCCGGCAGTTGTGCGTCGCATCAACAATGCGCTGCTGCGCGCTGATCAGATTGCGTCGTCGGAGGGAGATGACGACCGGGACTGGCTCGTGCCCATCGTTGCTGATGCTGAGGCCGGGTTCGGCGGACCGCTCAACGCCTTCGAGCTCATGAAGGGCATGATCGCCGCGGGTGCGGCAGGCGTGCACTGGGAGGATCAGCTCGCCTCCGAAAAGAAGTGCGGGCATCTCGGCGGCAAAGTCCTCATCCCCACGGGACAACACGTTCGCACGCTCAACGCCGCTCGATTGGCCGCCGACATCAGCGGCGTTCCGAGCATCATCATCGCCCGCACCGATGCCCTCGCTGCCACGCTGCTGACCAGCGACGTGGACGAACGAGATGTGCCTTTCTGTACCGGCGAGCGCACCGCCGAAGGTTTCTTCCGCGTTCGCGGCGGAATCGATGCGGTGATTTCCCGCGGCCTGGCGTACGCGCCATACGCCGATCTGATCTGGGTCGAAACCGGTACGCCGGACCTCGACTTCGCGCGAGAGTACGCCGAAGCTCTGCACCGAGAATTTCCGGACAAGCTGCTCGCGTACAACTGCTCGCCGTCGTTCAACTGGAAAGCGGCACTTGACGACTCCGCGATCGCGAAGTTCCAACGCGAGCTGGCCGAAATGGGTTACGCGTTCCAGTTCATCACCCTCGCCGGCTTCCACGCACTCAACTTGTCGATGTTCGACCTCGCATATGGCTACGCACGGGACGGGATGACCGCGTATGTCGACTTGCAGCAGGCCGAATTCTCAGCCGCGGATCGCGGTTACACGGCCGTCAAGCACCAGCGGGAGGTGGGCACGGGCTACTTTGATCTCGTGAGCTCGGCCCTCAAACCGAACAGCGACACCCTTGCTCTCGTCGGTTCCACTGAGGCCGAACAGTTCCACTAACACTGTTCCACTCAACACAGGGGAAACGACATTGGAACTCCACGACGACATCCGCGTCGTTGGGCGACAAGGCGAGCGCTTCGATGAGCTCAGCAGCCGAACCAGCTGGACCGGACGCGTGACGAGGTGGACGTTTCAGCAGCGGATCTCCTTGCCGTGGAGACCGCCGTCGGTGACCTCACTGAGGCGGGACTACGAGCCAATGTGCGCGTCTCGCTGGGGCTACTTGGATGCGTGGCTCGGCGGCAACGGTGCCGTTGCGATCGATCACCTGATGGAGGATGCGGCGACCGTCGAGATCGCCCGGTCTCAGGTGTGGCAGTGGCTGCACTACGGCACTCCACTGGCCGACGGCCGTGGCGTCACGCAAGAGCTGGTCGGCTCCATCGTCGACCAAGA
>Ga0081455_10006268_pt1 | contig 12794 bp, 14 predicted proteins | sample TabmetS3T2R1_FD_70207 | JGI IMG/M metagenome (GOLD analysis project Ga0081455, IMG submission 70207) | Tabebuia heterophylla rhizosphere microbial communities from the University of Puerto Rico - S3T2R1 | ecosystem: Host-associated > Plants > Roots > Rhizosphere ... | reverse complement strand
GTGCTGGCCACGCTCGGCATCCACTACGCCTTCGACGTCGCCCAACCAGAACTCGGCGTCGCCGCAGTGCTATCGGCCCTGCCGGTGCTGATCCCGATTGCGATCATCCTGATGCGTACGCTGCAGACAAGGGAGGTGCAGTTGTGAAGCTCACCCGCGCTTCCGGCAAGCTGATGCTCCGGCCGCGCTATCGGCTGCGGCGCACGCTCGCCGAAGCGGCCTCGGTGATACTCGGCGTCGTGCTGTTGATCTGGTCGCTGACGCCCGTGTACAACATGCTCTTGATTGCGCTCGATCCCGAAGATGGGGAAATAGAGTTCGAGGGTATCATCTGGCCGCCAGACCCGACGCTCAAAAGCTTCCACGCAGTCTTGACCCAGGGCTATTGGTTGGTTGAGCATTTCTGGCGCCAATTCGGCAATAGCTTTTTTATTGGTCTGATGACCATGTTCCTGACCGTGCTGATCGGCTCGCTCGCCAGCTTTGCCTTAGGCCGTATGCGCTTGAGCAAAGGTTGGCTGCTCGCCAATGCTCCGCTCCTCACTTACGCGGTCCCAGCGTCCTTCCTGGTCATACCATTCTCTCGGATCATGGCAAGTTACGGGCTCTCGGATACCCTGTGGGCGATTATTGCGGCAGACGTAACATTCGCCACCCCCTATGCCATCTTGATCTTGCAGCAGTACGCCAAGTTGATACCGATTGAACTCGACGAGGCAGCGCAGGTGGACGGTGCGTCCCCCGTGCAGAGGTATCTGCGCCTCTATGTACCGTTAATGATGCCAGCGCTGGTGGCAGTTGGGACCTTCGCGCTACTGCTCGCCTGGAACGAATACCTTTACCAGTACCTGCTGCTCTCCTCGACCCGCAACACGACTGTGGCCATAGCGATAGCCCAGTTTTTCAACAGTGACGAGGCACCCTGGAACTACATGATGGCCACTGCCATCATGTATTCGTTGCCGCCGCTGGTGATCTTCTATGCACTGCGCCGCTACATGGTAGCGGGCCTGACGATGGGTGCCGTCAAGGGTTAGGATGAGTGTAGAGGACAAAGCTCGCCAAAACATCCTTTACACCAGTGCGGAAATAAATCGACTGTACCCGGGTCTGGGAAGAATTATAGCCTTGCACTGGTCTGATCAATTGCACGAAAGCGGGCCAGGCTGCAACGCGCGTCCACCGTGGGGTCGCAGCGTCTGTCCCCGCCATATGCTGCACATGCTGGTCAGAATTCGTCCCAACATCGTCTCGATTTGGTCAAGATCTCCTGCGCCGAGCGCGGTATAGTATAGGGCAAAGGTCACCAGCAGGCTGCCGGGCGACTTGGTCGCTGCGTCAGTCCAGCCAACGGCCGGGTAATGCGACAGGCAACCAGCGTCACACGGGAGGGGCGGTCATGAAAAAACTTGTCGTGGGCAGCATTGTCCTCCTGCTCGTCACCCTCGGGGGGAACGAGCGTGGCGTGGGGGAACAACGCCCATCACCGCAGGGGGAACTGCGCATTGTCGATAAGAACCCCCAGAATTGGGCCTTCATCGCGTTTAACGTCTTCGAGCATCTTATGGAGTATGACGAGCATGGCACCATGGTGCCGCGCCTGGCGACGCAGTGGCGGTGGCTCGATGACCGCACGCTGGAAGTCACCCTGCGCCAAGGGGTGACCTTTCATAACGGCGAGGTCTTCGATGCCGAGATCGTCAAGCTCAATTGGCACGAGAATACCCGGGTCCAGCAACCGCACGAAAGTGGGACGCAGATGAACTTTAAAACCGGCTCGCGTCTCGAGATTCTCGATCCATACACGGTGCGGTTTGCGTTTCCCGAACCGGATGGGGGGGCGCTGGTCAAGCTGAGCTACCTCCACATGGGCAACCGCCAGTTCTATCGCGAGCTCGGGTGGGGGGAGCAAAGCTGGTGAATGCTCGACATGGCTGGCCCGTGGGGCACGGGCCCGTATAAGCTGGTGGAAGGCTTCTCCCTCCCGGATAAACGGTCGGACCAAGTCGTGCTGGAAGCCAACCGGGCCTATTGGGATATCAGCCGGTTGCCGCAGGTCCAACGGATCATCTTCGACAATACGCTGAGCCAGCAGGACGCGATGGAACTCGTCAAGAGCAGCGAAGGCCGGGTGGATCTGGTCACCGGGCTGCGGCCGCTCGACACGCTGCGGGTGGCCCAAAGTCCCTTTGCCCAGGTCGTGAAAGCCCGCGGAGCGCTAGAGAGTGTGTTCGGCCTGTTCAATATGCGGAAAGCCGCGAGCCCGTGGCGGGATCTCCGGCTGCGGCAAGCGGTGAACTATGCGATCAATCGCGCGGACCTGATCCGTTATGCCGCCAAAGGGAATGGGGCAGTCATTCCGGCGCTCATCGCCCCCCATGGGTTCGGGTATGATGCGCACCTGGCCCCGTATCCCTTTGATGCCGCCAAAGCGCGGCAGCTACTCCGGGAGGCGGGCTATCCCGACGGGCTGGCGCTCACCCTGCTCGCCCCCCCGGCGCTGGAGGTGCAGGCCACGGTGATCAGCAAGATGCTAGAACAGGTGGGGGTCACGGTCGAGCGCCACGTGCTCAGCCCGGAGGCCTATAATCAGAAGACGAGCTTGGCGCGCTTAGATCAGCCGGCGGAAACCCAACCCTGGGATATTGCTCTCTGGTCGTATTACGATCGAGCGAATTTCCCAACGCTGCGGGTCTACTACGAATTTGCCCTCGATGGTCGTCGCGATTGGGTCAACGAGCAGCCGGCACTCCGCCGTCTGCACGAGCAGGCCTTACGCGCGATCGATCGGGAGCAGCAGCAGGCGTTACTTCATCAGATGGAACGGCACACCCGTGACCATGCCTACTTCCTCTTTTTGTACAATCCCATTAACCTGTATGCGGTCAACAAGGCGGTGCAGTTTGTGCCGTATGTGAATGGGATGCTCCACCTTGTTCAGACTGCGGTGACGGCGGAGCACTGGTCGGTGCGCCCGCAGGGAGCCGCTGTGCAGGAGTAAGCAGTGGCCATCCTCCCTGCCCGTGCGCCATTGCACCAAAGGGGGGAACTGGGCAGTTCCATATTTTGCTGGGGTTTAGGATAAGGCCTTTATTGACAGCGAAAGGTATAGATGTGCAATTTTTGGCATCCCGGAAAAAGGATGTGCAATACCAGAGAGTTTTCGACTCCCGAATGCCGATGCCGCACGGTGATCTTCTAGGCCGTCTGCACGAGTTCAAACAGCCACAATTGCTGGGCGGAAAACGCCAGCCGAGTCTGATTCCTCATTGCTCTAGTGGTCAACCACAGAGATTTTCACAGGTTGGAACCGCTTGCTTCTAAGCGGCTCGCATTAGTTCTATCTCAGGCAGCTGTTCCCCACGAGAGGTTGAGGGATAGAGCCGCTTGAGAGTGATACGGGCATCCGTCGTATGAAAGCGCCAGTTGATTTTCGCTTTGTTGTGATTACAGGCCGCTTGCCAGGCAGTGATTTCTTGACACAGCATGGCGATATGAGGAATACGGCGATCCAAACATTGCTCGGTGAGCACCGCGAATTCACATTCGGCCATATTGAGCCAACTGCCATGCTTCGGCGTATAGTGCCATTCCAACTTCCGCGTGATCCGGCGTGCTTCGGCTGGGGCAAAGGTTTCAGACAGCGCGGCGGGTGTGTGGGTATTGAGGTTATCCACGACCAGGCGAATCACGTCTGCCTCTGGAAAATGCACGTCGACCAACGCTTGCATCTGCACGGCGACGTCATGCTTGGTGCGGCGTGCCGTGACATGGACGTGCCGCCAACCACGCAAGGGCTCAACGAAGAGCAAGAGATTTGCCGTGCCTTCGCGGCGATATTCATAATCGTATCGAGCGGGGTGTCCCGGCCGGGCTGGCAAGGGGTGCCGCGTTTCACTGATCAATTGCACGGGACTTTCATCAAAACAGACTTGCGGACGCCGCACATCATACGACTCAGCATACAAATCCAGCACATCCTCCATGTGCCAGACGAAGTCAGGACTTACGCTGGGAATGCACCATTCTTTACGTTGCCACGGTTTGAGATCGTTTTTTTTAGGACCCGGCGTACCGTTTCATCTGAGACCGCCTCGACCAGATGGAGTGCCACAAGACGGTCAGCCAGCAATTGCATCGTCCAGCGTTTCCGTCCCCTGGGCGGTGTGCTACAAGCGAGCGCTACTAAAAAGGCTTCCTGTTTGCCATCTAACTTTTGGCGTGTCCCCGGTCGCCACCGTTCCGTGAGTGCGTTCGCCAGGCCCTCTTCGACAAACCGTTGTCGGGTGCGATGGACGGTGGAAAGGCCCACGCGCAAAGTGGCTGCGATCTCTTCGTCAGTGGCGCCTTCAGCGGCATGGAGCAGCATATGGGCTCGTGCCACTTTGCGCGCTGACGGTTTCCCCTGCTGGATGAGGTGGCACAGCTCTTCTTGCTCAGCCGCCGTTAAGTCGACAATATATTTGTTCGCCATGTGTTCCTCCTGTTGAGGAGATGAGCCTACCCAAAGGAGGAACACCTGTCAAAATCTCTGTGGTCGTCTACTAGGGCGATAGAGCACCAAGGATTCCTGAGGATTTAAAGGCAGGAATGAGCCCTGCGGCGACGCGAAGCGGGTGGCGTAAAAGACCCCATCTCGCACCTCGCTGATCTGGCGGGTTTGCCAGTTGTATCGACAGCGATACTCCGCCAAGACCACGTTGTCAAACATCGCCCGTAACTGCTCGCCATACACCCACAATAACACCTTCGTCTTGGGCAAGCCCTCCTCCACGTGGAAGTGATAGCTATGCAAAGTCACGCAGCCATAGCGGTTCGTAGTGCGAGGAAAGAGCGCCCGCGAAAATTTCTGCGCCAGTTCGTCCTGACTGTAGAGGCGGCCCTTGGCCTCTGCCAAGACCTTGACGGGAATGGGCGGATCAAAGCCCGCTTCAAGGAGCCCCTGGTGCGCCGTGGTATTGTAGGTCCAGATGAATTCCTGGTGGGCCTGTTCCAACTCGGCCAGGCTGGTGGTCAATGAGAACTGATAGTCGTACAAGCGGCGCTGGATGTTGAAGTGTGTTTCCAGCAAATTCATGTAACTTTCGCCGTGGGTACTGACAATCGTCTTATGGTCAATCTCCAACCAGTCACACACGGCTTCGAATTCAGTGGAGATGTAGGCCCCACCGCTATCGGAAATCAAGGCCTGTGGTGCGCCATAGCGCAGACAGGCGGTATAGAGTACCATCAGCGCTATCCAGCTCGCTTCTGCGGGGGCCATAGCCCCAGCCAAAATGGTGCGCGAGTAGCCGTCGAGAATGATGAGGCTCCACCACTTGACGCCGTCCAAGGCGAAATCCATCATGCGGCCGTCGATAAACCAGTATTCGTGCGCATGCGTCGCTTTGTAAGGATGCAGACCAGGGGGCTTCTTTGCCGGTGGGGTCGGTACATGGGGGATGTCGTCATACACCTGCTTATTCAGGGCCATCACTCGCCCCACCGTGCGCACCGAAATGGTGTCATTGGCCAGCAAACTCCAGAGACGAAATTCACCGGCATCGGGATGGCGCTTTTGCAGGTGATAGATCTCGATCATCAGCGGCAGCCAGACCTTACGGGGTGTCGTGTGAGGCACGCGACTCTTGTCCTCAAGCCCAGCAAAGTGCTCGGCTTCAAAGCGGCGAATCCACAGATCGATGGTGGGACGCGCCACCTTCAGAAAGTGACTGATACTGCTTTTATTCCAGCCCTGATAGTAGAGTTTGATGACCTGGAGGCGCGCTTGATAGCGATCGGCACGGCTGTGATAGCCGCCAAAGGGCAGCTCGCCTTGCACGGGGGTAGGACTGTGATGCCAGAGCCGTTTGACGGTCTTATCGTCAATGCGCTCGTGCACCTTGTGCCACAGAATCCGGGCCAATTCGCGATACCCAAATCCATCATAGAGGGCTTTGAGGCGAGCCAGTTCCTCCACCACCGCTTCTGGGACCGCCTTGCCCCGGCTTGGGCTGATAATCTGGGTGTGCTCGGGAAATAACCCCAAAGTCCCCTGCTGGCGAAAGCGGCGAGTAAGGTGGCGTACCGTTTCGGGGTGTGTGTGCGTTTCCTCTGCGCGCTGCGCCGCGGTGCGATTTTCGATAAGGACCACGGGACGAATCAGCTCATAGCGCCACTGGACGTGATCGACAAAGCGGAGTTGGAGTTGCTCGAAATCCAGCATGGCGCTCATCCGCACTTCCCTCCACTGGCCCAGCTGATGAGAGGCTGGCTCTGAAACGATGAGACGGCAGGCGTGTGCCCCGCCGATTTCCTCGACCGCTTCGGCGTCCACTTGACTCATGACGTTTTGAGGGGTAACAGAGGGCAGCTATTGTAGCTGAGCGTGGGGAGGTAATCCAGGGCACCGCAGTGCGGAATACAGTCGATTTATTTCCGCACTGGTGTAAAGGATGTTTCGGCGAGCTTTGTAGAGGAGGGGAGGCGATGGACCAAAACGCCCCCCTGCATCGGTGGGACTTGGTACTTACTGTGCTTTACTTCCTGGCCTCTGTGCTGCCAGAGAAGAGATGCTTCGCGAGATATTCTCCTAGATATGCACTGCGGGCCGGCAAGCTCCGGAGGCTAATATGCCCATCAGGACGTATCAGGTATAAACAAGGCGCATCCGCTCCATAGCGCTGATGGACTACATGCTCACTGTCGTACAAGACTGTACCGTCCCACGCCAGTTTGTGAGGACGCTGTGTTCCTGCAATGATCATGTATACCGCGATGTCCTCTCCGTAGTGTTCCTGCACGTCTTGGCCGAGCTTTTCCAAGCAGCTATAGGCATCAGGGGTAGCTTGCTCGCCGCCAAACAGCAGCAGGGTATGACGTATGCCACGCAGGAACTCAAATAACCGTCTAGGCACGCCGGTGGTTGACTCCTGCAATGGCCCATCCGGGGCTCGATCACCCGCTGCCGGACTGGTATGATGCAAACTGCTGAGAGCGCTACCCCAGTGCTGTGCGACGATAGGGCTATGGCGGTAGTCCATGGTGACCTCCGCCAGTGAGGTGGCCATATGGTGTTGGAAAAACTCTATCCCTGCCAGGGTAGGGAGCACGAAATCGCGGATATGCTGCGCCACCGGGTTATGGAGCGTCGCCACTTTCGTGATCCTATCGGTCAGCGTCAAGACAGCACGCGCGACCGGCTCGCGCTCCATACTATAACTATCGAGCAGCGACTGCGGTGCGTGCTGCGCGGTCACGAGCGCGAGCTTCCAGCCCAGATTGGTGGCATCCTGTATGCCCGTATTCATGCCCTGTCCACCGGCGGGGCTATGGATATGCGCTGCATCACCGGCCAGGAAGACACGTCCGACACGAAACTGCTCTACCTTGCGCCGAGAGATATGGAATGTGGACAGCCAGAGGGGATCACTGAGTGTGACGTCAGCCAGACTACGCGTCGCGGCCAGCGCCTGCACCTCTGTCAGGGTCGGTTCATCCGGATGCCTGATGGCATGCGGCGGAATGTCTGCTACTACCCGGCATCTACCATTGCCAAAGGGAATAATGCCGAGGAGGCCATCTGGATGAAAAAAGAGTGAGACCTCATCATCAGGCAGGGATGCCTGTATCGTCACATCTGCCAGGAGGAACGTCTCATCATGCCGGGCACCTGGAAACGGTAGAGCCAGGGTGCGCCGCACAGTGCTATGAGCGCCGTCACACCCAATGAGCCAGGGCGTGCGCGTCGTTTCCTCCTGCCCATGGAGGTGGCGCAGCGTCGCGGTGATGCCTTGATCGTCCTGGGTGAAGCCCAGGAGTTCTACCCGCCATTCAACGCTGCCCCCCCATCTGCGCCAGATGCGTGTTGAGAATACGTTCCGTTTCACTTTGCGGCAAGCTGATCATAAATGGATACGGGCTCTCAACGTCGCTCAGGTTGAGGGACACCAGACGTTGACCTGTGGCAGAGACATGGATGCCATGTAGCTTGTGGCCAGCGTTCAAGATAGCCTCGATCACCCCTATATTTTCGAAGACCTCAAGAGTGCGGGGGAAGATGCCTAACGCTCGGGACGTCGCGACAGGCCGTGAGGAGACATCGACAACCCGTGTGGCTCGAGAAGCCTGAACGGATTGTGGCGTTTGCGATGCCCACGGTCGTCGGTCTGCTGGACTATAGCATCTACCAACGGCAGGTTCGCCTCTACATGCCTATGCACGACCAGCAGCTCCCAGGCAACAAAGGCCTGACAGCGACGCCAACGGCGGTGGTGGTGTTGACCTTGTTTGCTCAAGTGGCTTTGATCCAGTTAGCGATAGGTGACCAAGAGGTCGAGCAGGTCTATGGGGTCCAATCCCATCACTTGCTGCTCTGTGATGCACTGGGCCTCGACCGCTCATGGTATACAGCGCCCTCAGCCCAAAAAAGCGCTAGGGGCATTCAGACCCCTTGAACGTGGGGTCTATGGGGCACAAAGGTGTTGTGACGACTGAGCTGACCCTCTTGTGGCTGCATGTGCTCTCTGTTCAGGTCGACTAGCAATCGCTGCGCTGTATCGCAGGTATCTTAACCCCCTGCCCACATTCTTGTGGTGTCATCCCTCTCCACTGATAGCTTGTTCGGGGGCATCATCCAGCGCGTGCTGTGTCTCGGTGGGGCCGTGCCTGTGGTCTTCATGGCCAGTGGCAACGGTTTTTCTCAAGGAGGGTATAGACACATCATCTCCCGCACCCTGGGGTGCGGGACTACCGTGTGTACGGTCAGCTCTGCCAGGCCAAAGCGCAGCGGGCCCTTGTCACCCTGGGGGCGCGCTCAGGACAGGCTCTTTCTGGATTTTCCCATGCTGGGCTGTGGACTTCTTCCGGTTTTATCAACAGGCAGTTCTGCCAAAGTGTTGATAGGCATTTTCTGTAACTGTGATCTCTATGGAGGGGAGGCGTGATGTATACTCATCCGATACCGCTTGTGCCTGGGAGAGCATACACCAAGGCCCCTGCGCAGTCTCGCGAGTCCGGGGCTGTGGTGGGCCAACACCTGGAAGGGATTAGACGTGTATGGAGCATCTGGACGCTCCCCAGTTCTTAGGTCTGCTCGTGGTCATACTTGGCGCTGCCAAAATAGGGGGTGCACTGGCCCAGCGCATTGGTCAGCCCGCTGTGCTCGGTGAACTGGTTGCCGGGGTCCTCCTCGGTGGGTCGGTCGTGGGCCTGGTCGATCCCACGACCGAGATCTTGCACCTGCTCGCAGAACTTGGTGTAGTGATCCTCCTCTTTGAGATCGGCCTCGAAACCGACCTGCGGCAACTCATGCAGGTCGGCGGCGCGTCGACCCTCGTGGCCGGAGTGGGAGTCGTGCTGCCCTTCGTGCTAGGCTATGCCGTCTGTTGGGGATTGGGGCTCGGCTCCCTCGTGGCCGTGGTCGCTGGGGCTACACTTACCGCCACCAGCGTCGGGATTACCGCGCGGGTCCTCGCGGATTTACACCGCCTGCATGAGCCGGAAAGTCATATCATCCTCGGGGCCGCGGTCATTGATGATGTCATTGGCCTGGTCATCCTGGCTGTGGTGGAGAGCCTCACGCGTGGGCATACGGTGACAGTCCTTGGTATCCTCCAGACTACGGCCCTCGCCTTCGGTTTTCTCGTTGGGGTTCTGGCGCTGGGGCGGCTGGTCGTGCCGCCGCTGGTCCGCTGGGTGGGGCAGGTGGCTCTCCCCGGCACGGTGACGATGCTGGCAGTGATGGTGGTGTTCAGTCTCGCGTGGTTGTCTTCCACAGCCGGATCAGCCATGATCATTGGGGCCTTCGCCGCTGGTTTACTCCTGCGCGAGACGCCCCAGGCCCACGAGATAGAGGTCGGCGTCGCGCATCTCGGCCATTTCTTCGTCCCGCTGTTCTTCGTGATGGTGGGGGCGGCGGTCGATGTGCGGGTGCTGAACCCTCTGGAGCCAGCCAACTATCAGACTTTGCTAATTGGGGGGTTGCTGATCGCTGCTGCTGTGCTGGGGAAATGGCTCGCAGGATACGCGCCGTTCTGGTTCAAGGGCAACAAGCACGTCATCGGTGTGGGCATGATCCCGCGGGGTGAGGTCGGCCTGATCTTTGCCCAAATGGGACTGGCCGGAGGTGTGTTGACTCCGGCCCTCTTTAGTGCTGTGATGGTGATGGTGATGGTCACGACATTCCTGGCGCCACCGCTGTTGAAGCTTTTGGTGCCGTCCACGCCATGTCGAGATCAACCACCCGAACCGGAGGGGATCGACGACTTGGTCACGAAACCGTGAGCAGTGTCCCTCCTCTGACGTGACGGACACGGATCAAACACTTGGTCCGCAAGACCATCTGATTTTCTAAAACGGTCCCGAGGCACGACATCGTCAGTGGCCCGTTTGTCAACCGCATGCCTTTGGGCGGGCGGTGTAAACATGGCTATCTCCACTTTTAGAACCCTACCGTTGTGCCAGATAATCTGTATAATTTACGAGCCGAATCCCCAAAGCCTCAATAGTCTGGCGGATACGCGGATCTGTCAGCGTACGCACCTCCTCTTCCCGCTCTTGGAGATACACCGAGGAAAAGTCCGCTGTCACATAGCCTGGATGACAGGCAATCTCCGTCCATCCTTCTCTCACCTCTTCCTGGAGTATACGTTGGAGCGTTGGAATACTGACGTATTCCAGATTCGTGACCATCCACTCCCATTGCGCGTAGAACCCGCCGATGAAATGGATATCGTTTTCATTTCGGAGGGGGAGCCCCAGGGGCTCTATCAGTTCTCGAAAGACCGGTAAAATATCGGCGCGACGATGCAGGCGATGGTGGGAATCAATATGGGTGGGCATCCGACCCGTCAGGGTAGAGAACGCATCAAGCTGGCGCTGGAATGCATCGCGGATCGCTGTAGGGTTACTCATCCGACCAACCTTGCAATCTCCTTCGCCCGAGACGTCCCAATGCAGACCGAGAGAGAGCCCTGGGCAGTCACGGCTGATCGCAACAGCCTCACACACTGCCCGCCCTGTCACCATCAGGCTGGTACTCGTTACCACACCACGCGTATGACTTTCGAAAATACCACGATTTACACCTGCCGACACGCCAAAATCGTCTGCATTAATGATCAGATATTTGCGCATTCCCCCTCCTTTTACACCCCCCTGGTGAAAAGGTCTATGAGCACCTCAATGGCAACACGGTTCTTCTGGGCACAGAAGATGTCCTCGGTTATCAGAGAATAGCCGACATTGCGCAATACATCCCTATAGCTGCGGGTAATCCACGGCAGCAGTAGCATGTCTCCAAACAATCCCATGGCATTGGCATACAGGCAATGGCCACCAATACGGGTCGCAGTAAAGAGCTGTGATGAGAACCAGTTAATATCAAAGAAAGAGTAGAGCCACCCGAGATAGTACATGATGTCACTGAACACTACGAGGTCCCACGGTCCTTCGGCATGCGGATTATATTCCATGATATTGGCTTGGCGGAAATCAACCGTCGCCGGGCCGGTCCACAGTGCCTGGGCACGCTCAATGGCGCTTGATGCGATATCCAGGGCAAGCACATAGTCCGCTAGAGAAGCGAGGTGACGTGTCAATGTCCCAGCACCACATCCCAGTTCGAGGACACGAGGATAGTGCCCACCATCGAGAAGTGCGAGAATGCGTGCATACTTCATCTGCTCGAATGCTGAACTTTCGAGCTCCCAATGGTCACCACGTTGCCACAAGCCCTCAAAAAACTCCTGTGCTTGCTGATCAATGCGTGTACGCTCATCCACGGGTTCCCCTCCCAAACTCGGCAGAAGTTCACAGCTTCTCCTAGCGCATAGCTCTGGTGTATTCCCTCCGAAGGACCTGAACAAAAGTCATTTGGCTTTACCGGGGCTCGTGCGCACCGTAGATAACCATCAATACTGGACATGGTGCCAGACGTATCACCTTTGCGGCGACACTGCTCAAGAGCGCGTGTCGCCGCCCAGTACGCCTGTGTGTTCCCATGACGATGAGATCGGTGTCACGCTTATGGGCGACACGCACAATAGTGTCCGCCGGAGGCCCGACTGCGACTTCTACTTCCCAGTCCCCATAGAAGGTGGCAGGCATGAGGTTGCGGAGTTGGGCCAGAGCTTCCTCATTGTGGTCATAGAGTACTGCAGTCGGCTGGGGTAATGCGGGGGTGCTCAAGCGCTCCCCCAGGACTGGTTCAAAATGTAGCTGAGTACTTGGAAATCCTGTAATGAAGTAGACATCTGTGCCTATGTGTACTGGCAGCACGTGGAGGAGCGTGACTTTGGCGTGATGTAAGGTTGCCTCCTCCAGTGCATAGCGCAAGGCGTGCTGCGCTACCTCAGAAAAATCAGTTGGGACCAGTACATGGGTGAAGGCCATGAGGATTCCTCCTGGACGCTACTGGTACAACAGTCGGCTACCGTACTACTCCCACTGGCCACAGCGCCGTGGTGCTTACTTCGTACTGAGCCATACGTCTTCGAGGCGTCGATTCATCCAGTGGCTGGGCAGCGGCTCATAGTTATGCACCCGCGCCGAGCGCACCTCGACGCGTGTCCACCACAGGCCCACAATCTCCCAGGCCTGGTCCATAATGCGTTTTTGCATGTCATGCACCAGTTGGGCGCGTTTCTGGGCATCACGCTCGACTTTCTGCCGCTCGAAGAGCTGGTCCACCATCGGATCCTTGAAACGGCCCCAATTGCTGGGGGAGCTGGAAGTGAATTTGACCATGACCTCATCGGGATCACCCTCTGCAGCAAAGCCGAAGGGATCCACCAGGAGTTCGAAATCCCTGGTCA
>Ga0081455_10006267_pt1 | contig 12799 bp, 10 predicted proteins | sample TabmetS3T2R1_FD_70207 | JGI IMG/M metagenome (GOLD analysis project Ga0081455, IMG submission 70207) | Tabebuia heterophylla rhizosphere microbial communities from the University of Puerto Rico - S3T2R1 | ecosystem: Host-associated > Plants > Roots > Rhizosphere ... | reverse complement strand
CGAGCGGGTTGGTCATGGTGTGCGAGTCGAGCATGGCGATCTCGGCGGCCTCGACCGGGTAGCCCACGGACAGCCGCACCATGAAGCGGTCGCGCTGCGCCTCGGGGAGGGCGTAGGTGCCCTCCATCTCGATGGGGTTCTGGGTCGCGATGACCATGAACGGCGCCTCGAGCGTGTACGTCGTGTTGTCGACGGTGACCTGACGCTCCTCCATGCACTCCAGCAGGGCGGACTGCGTCTTGGGCGAGGCACGGTTGATCTCGTCGCCGACCACGATGTTGGCGAAGACACCGCCCGGGCGGAACTCGAACTGGCGGCTCTCCTGGTTGTAGACCGAGACACCGGTGACGTCCGACGGCAGCAGGTCGGGCGTGAACTGGATGCGGCGGACCGAGCTGTCAATGCTGCGCGCCAACGACTTGGCGAGCATGGTCTTGCCGACGCCGGGGACGTCCTCGATGAGCAGGTGACCCTCGGCCAGCAGCACGGTGACCGCCGAGGAGATGACGTCGGGCTTGCCCTCGATGACGCGCTTGATGTTGCTGCGGACCTTCTCGACCACCCTGCTGAGGGTGTCGAGATCGGCCCCCTGAGAAACCGGACCTGGCACGAGCCGTCCCTTCCTTCTCTTCGTCGAGCCCGCTGGAATCGCGAGCCCACCCGCGTGACCCGCCTCTCGGGCGCACTCGGTCGGCCGGCCGCGACAGGTCGTGCAGGACAACCTACGTGGCGAACGCCACGTCGGTTCTGACTCCCGGGATAACGGTTCGGTTGCGGAATCAGCTCCGGATCAGCTGGTCCGTTCCCGTGCCGTCCCCCGTTCGTCGGCCGCCGCCGGACGACCACCTCCCACCATCCTCCTCCACTGGGCACCCCACCAGAGGCCGAGGTGCTCCACTCCGCTCCACCGGCGCCCCGTCCGGAGCTGGGCGCCGTCGTTCTCGTGCCGCCGACGCGGCGCTGACCTGCGGCGATGCGGCATACCCGGGCCGGCTCGGTCCGGGGGAGCGGATGCCGAGCTGCCTCGAGGCCGCCAGCTGACGACGCGCTCGGCCAGGCGGGAAATCGCCGCGTGACGTGGGCGAATGTGGTTGACGGTGGAGCGAAGTGGAGTACAGTGGCGGAAAGTGGAGGACAGGGTCGAGCCAGGTGGAGGTGCCCGATGTTCGTGGGCTCCTACACCCCCAAGCTGGACGAGAAGAACCGGCTCTTCCTCCCCGCCAAGTTCAGGGAACAGCTCGCGGAGGGACTCGTGGTGACGAAGGGACAGGACTTCTGCCTCAACGTCTTCCCGCTCGCCGACTTCGCGGCCATGACCAACCGCATCCAGGAGGCACCGCTCACCGTCCGCCAGGCGCGTGAGTACGGCCGGTTCCTGGCGATGAGGGCTGTCGAGGACAGTCCCGACAAGCAGGGGCGCATCACCATCCCGCCGTTGCTGAAGGAGTACGCCGGACTCCGCCGCGAGGTGGTCGTGATCGGCGCCCTCAACCGGGTCGAGATCTGGGACCCGTCCCGGATCGCTGCCTGGGAGGAGGAGCACAGCCAGGCCTTCGCGGACATGAGCGAGGACGTGTTCCCCGGCTAGCGCGATCCGGACCGAACGCCAGACGACAACGCACGACAGCCCAGACACAGCCCAGACACAGCCCAGATACAGCTCAGACAAGACAACACAGGGATTCGCACAGCGAGGTCTCGCGCCCGCTCCCGTCATCTGGGGCACCTTCCCCGGCTCCAGACGACCTTCCCCACATCGACCCCGACGCCGCCCCATGAGGCCGGGACTCGAGGGAGCGGGCAGGGACCTGACTGGGCGAATCCCCTTCCACATCAGCACCACATCTGCTCCAGATCACCAGCAGCACACCCACCACAGCCAGTCACTCAGCGCCAACGAGCGGGGTCGAACCGATGAGCCTCACACCCACCGCACCGTCCGGTGTCGCGGCTGCGCCGCGCCGGGTGCGTCACCAGGCGCGGGACGCGGTGGCGCTGATGGCCTTCTCGGCGACCTCGTCGGTGGCGGTCGCCGCCGGGTTCCTGCTGCTGGCCCACCTCGCACACGCGGGCCGCTAGGGCGAGAGATGACCACCCCCTCCCACGTCCCGGTCCTCCTCGACCGGGTCGTTGCCCTCCTGCAGCCTGCGCTCGACCACGAAGGGGCCGTGCTCGTCGACGCGACCCTCGGTCTCGGTGGGCACAGCGAGGCCGTGCTCACGCGCTGCGCACTCGCCCGCGTGGTCGGCTTCGACCGGGACCCCGAGGCACTGCGGCTGGCCGGCGAGCGACTGGAGCCGTTCGGCGAGCGCTTCGTCGGCGTCCACGCGACGTACGACCGGATCCCCGAGGCACTCGCCGACCTCGGGCTGGCGCATGCGGACGGCGTCCTGTTCGACCTCGGTGTCTCGTCGATGCAGTTCGACGCGCCGGGCCGCGGCTTCAGCTTCCAGCGCGACGAACCGCTCGACATGCGCATGGACCGTTCGCAGGGTGAGACCGCGGCCGATTTCATCGCGCATGCGACCGAAGTCGAGCTCGCCGACACGATCTTCCGCTACGGCGAAGAGCGGTTCTCGCGGCGCATCGCCCGCGCGCTGGTCGAGACGCGCCGCGAGACGCCGGTCACCGGCACGGCGCAACTCGCCGCAATCGTGCGGCGCTCGATTCCACGGCGCGGCTACACCCGCATCGATCCCGCGACGCGGACGTTTCAGGCGCTCCGGATCTGGGTCAACCGCGAGCTCGACGGCCTCGATCGCTTTCTCGAGGTCGCTGTCTCGCGGCTGCGCGCCGGCGCGCGGTTCGCCATCATCACCTTTCATTCACTCGAGGATCGGATCGTGAAGCACACGCTGCGAGGCCTCGAACGCCGCGAGGCGCTGATCAGGGTGCTGACGAAGAAGCCGCTGACCCCTGACGAGAACGAAGTGCAGCGCAATCCGCGGGCCCGCAGCGCGAAGCTCCGTGTGGCGGAAAGGATGGCCTGACCGTGGCTGAACCGTTCGAATACGCAATCAAGAAGGACGTCCGGAACAATCCGATCGTCCGCGAGATGGACGAGACGCGGCAGCGCGAGCTCTGGAAATCGGTCGGCGTCGCCGGCTTCCTCGTCCTCGCCTTTCTGTTCTCGGCCTGGCAGCACTTCGAGCTGCTGCGACACGGCTATCAGATCGAAGAGCTGCAGCGCCAGCATGCGGCCGAGGAGGAAATCGGCCGACAGCTCCGGCTCGAGATCGAAACGCTGCGCTCGCCGAAGCGGATCGAGACGCTGGCCACCGGTCAGCTTCACCTGGTCGCGCCGTCGATCGACGAAGCGATCGTGATCGAACGTGTGCAGTCGGCCGAGCCGCCCGCCAAGTCGGTTGTCGCGCGGCGATGACGAATTCTCCGGACACCGTCGACTGGCGCGTGCCGCTCAAGCGGCGGATCGTGTGGATGGCGGGTTTCCTGGCCTTCTGGGTCGCCTGCATCGAGACGCGGCTGGTGTACCTGCAGGTCTTCGCCCGCGCCGATCTCGTGGCGCGCGCGGAGCGCCAGCAGGAGCGGACACAGCCGTCGCCGGCCAAGCGCGGCGACATTCTCGATCGGCGCGGCCGGGTGCTCGCGACGAGCGTGGATGCCGACACGATTTACGCCGTGCCCTCGGCCATCGGCGACGCCGCCGACGCCGCGAAGCGCATCTGTCAGGCGCTCGCAGACTGCGAGGGCAGAGATCGTCAGGCGCTCGCCGATCGCCTCGGAACCCGCCGCGCCTTTGCCTACGTCCGCCGCCAGGTGTCGCCCGAGCAGGCCCGTCGCGTCGCGGCGCTGAATCTCGACGGTGTCGGCTTCGTCAAGGAGAGCCGGCGTTTCTATCCCAACAAGGAGCTCGCCGCGCATCTGCTCGGTTACGTCGGCCTCGACAACACCGGGTTGAACGGGCTCGAGTATACGTACGACTCAAAAATCCGCGGCAAACCCGGGACGATTCTGGTTCACACCGACGCACGTCGCCACGTGTTCAGCCGCTTCGAGCGTCCGCCGACGTCGGGATCGAGCGTCGAACTGACGCTCGACGAGTACCTGCAGCACATCGCCGAGCGGGAGCTTCGCGCCGGCGTCCTCTTCAATCGCGCGCAGGGCGGTTCCGCCATCGTCATGAATCCGCGGACCGGCGAGATCCTGGCGATGGCGAACGAGCCGACGTTCAACCCGAACGCCTTTCGCGATGCGCAGGAGAACGAGCGGCGGAACCGCGCGGTCCAGGATCTCTACGAGCCGGGCTCGACGTTCAAGATTGTCACGGCGTCCGCAGCGATTGAAGAGAAGGTGATGGACGTCGACGCGATGATCGACACCAATCCGGGGCGGCTGGTGGTGGCGGGACGCTCGCGTGTCATCACCGACGACGCCGGCCGCAACAACGGCCTGCTGTCCTTCACGAAAGTGATCGTCAAGTCGAGCAACATCGGCGCGGTGAAAATTGGCTTCAGGGTCGGCACGGAACGACTGAGCCGCTTTGTCGGACTCTATGGCTTCGGCAGCCAGGTGTCGCCCGATTTCCCGTCCGAGAACGCCGGCATCGTCTGGAGCCCGGAGAAGTGGACCGAAAGCGCGCTCGCCTCGGTGTCGATGGGCTATCAAATCGCCGTCACTCCGCTGCAGATGATCGCCGCAGTCGGCGCGGTCGCCAACGGCGGCCAGTACGCCGAGCCGCGCGTGGTGCGCGCGGTGTACCGCAACGGCGTGCGCTACCAGGCGACGCCGAAAGTCGTCCGGAGGGCCGTCAGCTCCGACACCGCGTCGGCCCTGACCACGATCATGGAAGAGGTCGTCACCGACGGCACCGCGAAACGCGCGCGCATCGACGGCTTCTCGGTCGCCGGCAAGACCGGCACGGCGCAGAAACTGATTGACGGGCAGTACTCCCATTCCGATCACTACGCGTCGTTTGTCGGCTTCGTGCCGTCGCGCGACCCGGCGCTCGCGATCGTTGTTGTCATCGACTCGGCCAAAGGGCCGAACGGCGATCACGGCGGCACGGTCGCAGCGCCGATCTTCAAGAACATCGCGGAGCCGGCGCTCCGGTATCTCGGGATCCCGTCCACCATCAATCCGCCGGCGACGGTGCTCGTCGCCCGCGGCGAGCTCGCGCCTGCGACTCCGACCACGGTCAGCCGCGAGGCTCCAGTCATCAGCCTGATCGCCGAAGGACCGCCTGGAACTGTGCCCGACGTTAGGGGTCTCAGCGCCCGCGAAGCGGTCAGAAAGCTCGTCACGCTCGGGCTGAGCGCGCACCTCGCTGGCGACGGCATCGTCGTATCGCAGTCACCAGAGGCGGGCTCGCCGCTCGAACCTGCCACCATCTGCCGTCTCGTGCTTCAACGATCGCCCCGGGTCCCAGTGCCGGCGGAACACCCATGACCTGGTCCGAGCTGCACGGCGTCCTTCGTGGCCGCGGTCTCATCCGCGCTGACGATGGGCTGCGCGCCGATGCGGCCGTGGGCGCTGTGACCGGCGTGTCGTACGACTCTCGCACGGTAGCAGCCGGACACGTGTTCGTGGCGCTTCGCGGCCAGCACGCCGACGGCACGGCGTTCGCCCGTCAGGCGATCGAGCGCGGCGCCGCGGCGATCGTCTCCGAGCAGCCCGCGCCGGAAGGCGTCCGTGTGCCGTGGGCAATGGTCGAAGACGCCAGGCTCGCGCTCGCCGTGATCGCCGCCGCCTTCTACCGCGATCCCAGTCGCGAGATGCAGGTGATCGGGATCACCGGCACGAACGGCAAGACCACGACGGCGTATCTCGTCGCGTCGATTTTCGAGGCGGCCGGCATCCGGTGCGGCCTGCTCGGCACGGTGGCCTACCGCATCGGCGACGTCGTCCGCGAAGCGACGCGCACCACGCCGGAGGCACCGGACGTGCAAGCGCTTCTTCGTCAGATGGTCGACGAGGGCTGCGGCGCGTGTGCGATGGAAGTGTCTTCGCACGCGCTGTCGCTGCGACGCGTGGATGGGATGACGTTCGCGGCGGGAGTGTTCACGAACCTGACACGCGATCATCTCGATTTCCACGCGGACATGGACGAGTACTTTCGCGCGAAGCGTCGCCTGTTCGAGATGCTGCCGAGAGACGCACCCAGTCTGCTGAACCTCGACGATCCGCGCGGAAGCGCGCTCATCGATGCGGGCGGGCGGCCGATCACCTACGCCATCGGCCGTGCCGCCGACATCACGCCGGGTCCGTTGTCGTTTTCGCTCGACGGGTTGACCTTCGACGTCCGAACGCCTCGCGGCACGCTGCACGTGCGTTCGACGCTGGTCGGACGCCCGAATGTCTACAACATCCTTGCCGCGGTCTCGACGGCCACCGCGCTCGATCTGCCCTTTGACGCGATCGAACGCGGCGTGCAGGCGCTCGGCGGTGTGCCGGGCCGTTTCGAGATGGTCTCTGGCAAGAAAGATGAAGTCACGGTGGTCGTCGATTACGCCCACACCGACGATGCGCTGCGCAATCTGCTCGAAACGGCGCGGCCGCTCGCTGCTGGTCGACTCATCACCGTGTTCGGGTGTGGCGGCGATCGCGATCGGACGAAGCGGCCGCTGATGGGTGCGGTCGCCGGGCGTCTCAGCGATCTAATCGTCGTCACGTCAGACAATCCGCGAAGCGAGGATCCGAACCGGATCATCGAGGAGATCCGGCGCGGCATTACGGCCGACACGAGGAAGGATGCCGGGCAACGGCTGTTGACCATCGCCGACCGCGGCGCGGCGATCGCCAAGGCGATCGAACTGGCGCGGTCGGGCGATCTGGTGCTCATCGCCGGCAAGGGGCACGAGAAGTATCAGGTGATAGGCGATCGCGTGCTGCCGTTCGACGACGTGGCGGTGGCGCGCGAGGCGCTGTCGCGGCGGCGGACGAATTCAGGCGTCGTATGACGTCGGGTCCTGAAGGACCCGCCCTCCGGCTGACGGCACGATGGGTCGCCGGAGCGATGGGTGCAGTGTTGGTGGCGGGAGATCCGTCGCTGGAATTCCACGGCGTGTCGATCGATACACGCACGCTGGCGGCCGGCGACCTGTTCATCGCGATTCGCGGTGAGCGGTTCGACGGCGCGGAATTCGCAGAGGCGGCGATCGGGAAGGGAGCGGCCGGCGTCGTCGTTCCACGCGGGTGGAGTGCGAAGGCGTCAGCCGAGCGAGGCGTGATGGCTGCAGCCGGGCGCGTCGTCCTCGAAGTCGACGACACGACGCTCGCGCTGCAGACGCTGGGACACGTGGTTCGTCGTGAATCGGGAACGAAAGTCGTGGCCATCACCGGCAGCGCCGGCAAGACCACGACGAAGGAAGTGACGGCCGAGTTGCTCGCGGCGCGGTATCGCGTCGTGCGCAACCGCGGGAATCTGAACAATCACATCGGGTTGCCGCTGTCGCTCGTGGAGCTGAGGCAGCGGCCGGAGATCGCCGTCGTCGAGCTGGGCATGAATCATCCCGGGGAAATCAGCACGCTGGTGCGCGTCGCTGAGCCGGACGTACGGGTGTGGACGAACGTCGGAGAGGCCCATCTCGGGTTTTTCGCGTCGCTCGATGCCATCGCGGACGCCAAGGCAGAAATCTTCGAGGCGGCGTCACCCGACACCGTGCTGGTGACCAACGCCGATGACGATCGTATCGTCTCGCGCCTTCCGAGGTTTGCCGGGCGCGTCGTCAGCTTCGGGATCGATCGCCCGGCGGACGTGCGTGCCTCCGAGATCGTCGATTGCGGCATCGACGGCACGAGCGCCCGCATCACGACCGCCCGCGGCAGCGTCGAGGTGGCGACGCCGCTCGTCGGGCGCGGCAACCTCGCAAATATTCTGGCGGCAACAGCGGTGGCCGAAGAGTTCGGCGTCACGCTCGAAACGATCGCCGAGCTTGCCGCCACGCTTCGGCCGGCGGCGCACCGTGGCGAGATCGTGCGGCTTCCAAGCGGCATCACGATCATCGACGACAGCTACAACGCCAACCCCACCGCGACGAGACGCGCGATCGAGGTGCTCACACGCAGCGCATCGGGTGGCCGGCGAATCGCCGTGCTCGGCGAAATGCTCGAGCTGGGCGATCGCGCGCCAGAGCTGCACGCCACCGTCGGCCGCGCGACTGCCGCCGCCAAGGTCGATGTGCTGCTCGTCGTCGGCGGCGCGCCGGCTGCTGCGCTGGCCGAGGCGGCGGTGGCGGCCGGGCTGTCGAAGGACGCGGTTCAGTATTTCGCCACCAGCGCGGAAGCGGCCGAAGCGGCGGTGGCGACGACGAAGGCCGGCGATTTGGTACTCGTGAAGGGCTCTCGCGGCGTGCGCACCGATCTCGTGGTCGATCGACTGAAGGCGGAGCGGGGCTGATGCTCTTCCACCTGCTCTTTCCGTTTCACACGCAGTTCTCTGTGCTGAACGTGACCCGGTACATCACATTTCGTACCGCCGCCGCGAGCCTGTCGGCGCTGGCCATCAGCCTCCTGCTCGGGCCGTGGATGGTCCGCAAGCTTCGCGAGTTCCAGATCGGCCAGGTGATTCGCCAGGAGGGTCCGCAGAGCCATCGCGCCAAGTCGGGCACGCCGACGATGGGCGGTCTCCTGATTCTGACAGCGGCGCTGGTGCCGACCTTGCTGTGGGCGGATCTGACGAACCCATACGTCTGGATCGCCGTCCTCACTACCGCGGCATTCGGCGCGATCGGATTTGCGGACGACTACCTGAAGATCGTGCGGCGATCGCATCACGGGCTGCGGCCTCGTTACAAGTTTGGTTTGCAGGTTGTGACCGGCCTTGCCGTGGGCATCGTCCTCATCGTCCTCGCGAACAGCACGCAGTACAACACGCGCCTGGTATTTCCATTCTTCAAGCGTGTCATCCCGGATCTTGGCCTGTTGTACGTGCCGTTTGCCGCGTTCATTCTCGCGGCCGAGTCGAACGCCGTGAATCTGACGGATGGCCTCGACGGGCTGGCGATCAGCGTCTTCCCGATCGCGGCCGCCGCGTATACCGCGCTGGCGTACGTCGTGGGCAACCGCGTGCTGGCGGAATACCTGCTGCTCACACACTTTTCGGGGGCAGGCGAGCTCACGGTGTTCTGCGGATCGCTGGTCGGGGCGTCGCTGGGATTCCTCTGGTACAACTCGTATCCCGCCGAAATCTTCATGGGCGACGTGGGTTCGCTGGCGCTGGGAGCGGCGCTGGGTACTGTTGCCATCCTGATCAAGCAAGAACTGCTGCTCGTGATCGTTGGCGGCGTGTTTGTCCTCGAGGCGCTGTCAGTCGTGATTCAGGTGGGGTCTTTCAAGATGACCGGCAAACGCGTCTTCAAGATGGCGCCGCTCCACCATCACTTCGAGCTGATCGGCTGGAGCGAACCCAAGGTGATCACGCGCTTCGTCATCGTGTCGATCATCTTCGCCTTGTTCAGTTTGACGACGCTGAAGCTCAGATGACGTTCGACGTGAAGGGCAAACGCGTGACCGTCGCAGGAGCGGCGAGAAGCGGCCTGGCGGCCGCCGAGCTGCTGGCGCGCCGCGGCGCCGACGTCACGCTATCGGAATCGCGTGCCGACGTGGCCGAAGGCGAAAGGCTCCGAAGTCTCGGCGTGCGCCTCGAGCTCGGCGGACACCTGACCGAGACGTTCGCCCGCGCCGATCTCGTCGTGTTGAGTCCGGGCGTACCGCCCGACCAGCCCGCGATTCAGGCGGCCCGCGATCGCGGCGTCCCGGTCATCGCCGAGATCGAGCTGGCGTCACGCTGGCTGAAGGGACGCGTGATCGCGATCACCGGCACCAAGGGGAAGTCGACGACGACGGCGTTGACGGGGCGGATGCTCGAAGCGGCAGGTTTCAAGGTCACGGTAGGAGGCAACATCGGTGCGCCTTTGAGCGCCCAGGTTGCCGATTCGACACCGGACAGCTTCCACGTCGTCGAGACCAGCAGCTTTCAGCTGGAGCAGATCGACACGTTCCATCCGTGGATTGCCGTGATGCTGAACTTCTCGCCGGACCACCTCGATCGTCATCCGAGCGTCGAGGCCTACGCTGCGGCGAAGGCACGAATCTTCGAGAAACAGAACGCCACCGACTGGGCCGTCGTCAACGCGGACGATCCCGGCGTACTGGCGATGGCGCGGCGCGGCCGCGCGCAGCTGCGGCTGTTCTCGCCGCGCACGCCGCTCGCGGAAGGGACGGCCGTCGAACAGGGCTGGATCGTCGACCGGAGGGTCGATCGCGCGGAGCGGCTGGTGCCGCTCAGCGCCATTCATCTGCTCGGGCCGCATCTGGTGAACGACGTCATGGCGGCGGCGACGGTCGGTGCGCTGGCCGGCGCGGCACCCGCGGCGATGACCGCGGCAGCGGATGCATTCCGCGGACTCGAGCACGCGATGGAGCTGGTCGCGGATGTTGGCGGCGTGCGTTTCGTGAACGACTCGAAGGCCACCAACGTCGAGTCGGCGCTTCGGTCGATTGAGAGTTTTGAGCACGGCCTGGTGCCGATCCTCGGTGGCCGCTTCAAGGGCGGCGATTTGTCGCTGCTTCGCGAGCCGCTGAAACAGCGCGGCAAGGCGGTCGTCGCGATCGGCGAGGCAAAACCGCTCGTGCGGGACGCGCTGGCGGGCGCGATTCCGGTCTACGAGGTGGATGGGTTCAGCGATGCGGTGGCTCGCGCGTACGCGCTCGCGCAGCCGTCGGGCGTCGTGCTTCTGGCGCCGGCGTGCGCCAGCTTCGACATGTTTCAGGACTATGCAGAACGCGGAAGGCGGTTCAAGGACGAGGTGAAGAAGTTGAGCCATCAGCTGTGAGCTGTCATCAGTCGGTTGACGCGGTGGAGGATTGGCTGCTGGGAACCCAGGCTGCCCCGGCCTGGGAAGCTGGTGCCTCTACCCGTCGCCGACTGATGACTGCTGACCGCTCATGGCGATCGTAATTCGAGTTCCGGCAGTGTTGTCGGAGGAAGTCGAGCCAGGCTTTAGAGGAAATGGCCAGAAAACTGAAATCTGACACGGTGCTGTTCCTCGCCACCATCCTGCTGGTGGGCGTCAGCATCGTCATGGTGTACAGCGCCTCGGCGCCGGTCGCGCTCGAGCGCTACGGCCGCGCGTCGCGATTCCTGTTCACCCAGGGCATGTGGGCGCTCCTCGGCATCGCACTGCTGTACATCGTGATGCGGGTGGACTACCGGGTCTACAAAGAGTCGGCGTTCATCTGGACGGGACTCGGCTTCGTGGTACTGGGGCTGATCGCCGTGTACTTCCGGGCGCCGATCAACGGCGCGCGCCGGTGGCTGGGCGTCGGCGGTATCGGTGTGCAACCGTCGGAGCTCGCGAAGCTCACCGCCATCTTCTTCATCGCCGCGCATCTCGAGCGCCGCCGCCATCGCATCGACGAACCGGCCTACGCCCTTTTGCCGGTCGCCATCGTTGTCCTCGGACTGGTGGGGTTGATCCTTCCGGAACCCGACTTCGGCACGTCGATGTCGCTCGTGCTGATTGCCGCCGTGATGGTGTTCGCCGCCGGGTTGAACTATCGGTATCTCGTCGGCGTCGTGCTCGTGTCGCTGCCTGTCCTGTACGTCATCGTCATGGGATCGGCGTACCGGCGGCGCCGGACGCTGGCATTCCTCAATCCCTGGGACGACCCGCTGGGCGACGGCTTTCAGATCATCCAGTCGCTGATAGCGGTCGGCACGGGCGGCGTCACCGGCAAGGGGCTGATGAACGGCGTCCAGAAGCTGTTCTACCTGCCGGAGCCGCACACCGATTTCATCTACTCGGTGATCTCGGAAGAGCTCGGGCTGGTCGGTGCCACCGCCGTGCTCGCCTGCTTCTGCGTGATTACCTGGCGGGGTCTGCGCGTGGCTCTCCGCGCGCCCGACTCGTTCGGCGCGTTTCTCGCGCTCGGACTGACGACGATGGTGGCGGTCCAGGCGCTCGTCAACATCAGCGTGGTTCTCGGGCTGATGCCGACCAAGGGTATCCCGCTGCCGTTCGTGAGCGCGGGCGGGTCGTCGTTGCTGATCAATCTCGTCGGCATGGGGATTCTATTGAACGTTTCGCAGCATGGCACGTCGTCCGAGGCATGAGTGGCGGTTCGTGTGGTGATCGCGGGCGGTGGCACGGGCGGTCACCTGTATCCGGGGATTGCAGTCGCGCACGAGCTGCGCGCGCGCCGGCCCGACGCGGAGGTTTCGTTCGCTGGCACGGCGCGGGGCATCGAAGCGCGAGTGATCCCGCGGGAAGGGTTCGAGTTGGATCTGCTCCGAAGCAGCGGACTGAAAGGCAAGTCGATCGCCGATCGCGTGCGTGGGGCCGCGCTCATCCCGCTCGGCCTCGCCGACGCATGGCGCATCGTGTCGAAGCGGCGCCCGCAGCTGGTGATTGGCGTCGGTGGCTACAGCTCCGGCCCGGTGGTGATGGTGGCCGCCTTCCGCGGCCTGCCGACGATGCTGCTCGAGCAGAACGCGGTGCCGGGATTGACCAATCGGTGGCTGGGTCGTGTGGTGAAAGCGGCGGCGGTGACGTTCGACTCGACGCAGGCGTTTTTCGGATCGAAAGCGTTCGTCAGCGGTAACCCGGTCCGGCCGGAGTTCTTCGCGACGACCGGACCCCAACAGGAGTCGGGGGTCGATGACCAGACGTCCGTCACACGGGTCCTAGTCTTTGGCGGCTCTCAGGGCGCGCACGCGATCAATATGGCCATGGTGGAGGCAGCGCCGCGGTTGGCGGCCGGCGGTCCGGCTCTTCATCTCGTCCATCAGACGGGAGAACGAGATGTGGAGATGGTGCGTGCCGCCTACCGGCAGGCGCGG
>Ga0081455_10006266_pt1 | contig 12800 bp, 10 predicted proteins | sample TabmetS3T2R1_FD_70207 | JGI IMG/M metagenome (GOLD analysis project Ga0081455, IMG submission 70207) | Tabebuia heterophylla rhizosphere microbial communities from the University of Puerto Rico - S3T2R1 | ecosystem: Host-associated > Plants > Roots > Rhizosphere ... | reverse complement strand
TGGCCACGGCGCTTCGTGCGCTGGCAGACCGCGAGCGAGAGGTGCTCGTCCTCCGCTACGGGCTGGCCGACTACGAGCCCAAGACGCTGGAAGAGATCGGGCGGCGGCTCGGTCTCACGCGCGAGCGAGTCCGGCAGATCGAGGTCGAGGCGCTACGCCGCCTCGCAACGCTCCGCGAGATCCAAGCGGTCGCTCACTGACGCCAGGGCGGCAGAGCGCTCAGGCGGAGCGGAGATACAAGTAGAGCTGCGGTGCCTGCGAGCGGAGTTCGCGCAACGCCCGTGACTCCAGCTGGCGCACCCGCTCGCGGGTAACGCCCAGCTCGGCACCGACCTGCTCGAGAGTCTGCGGCGGCTGGCCGTCGAGCCCGAAGCGCTTGGCGATCACGGTGCGCATCCGAGGGTTCAGCCGCGTGAGCGCCTCCGAGAGCTCCTCCGAGCGCATGCCGAGCGCCGTCGTCTCCTCGGGCAGATCCGCGTTGACGTCCTCGATCAGGTCGCTGTAGTCGCTGTCGCCGTCCCCGACCGGCGTCTCCAGGCTGATCGGATCCTCGATCAGCTCCAGCAGGTCGCGCACCTTCTTCTCGGTGAAGCCTGTCTCCTTCGCCAGCTGCTTGATCGTCGGCTCGCGGTTCAGCTTCTGCGTGAGAACCCGGCGGGCTCGCATCACACGCCGTTCCTGCTCGGCGACGTGCACCGGGAGCCGGATCGTCCGGCCCTGGTCGGCCAGCGCTCTCGTCACAGCCTGACGGATCCACCAGGTCGCGTACGTCGACAGCTTGTAGCCCATCTTCCAGTCGAACTTTTCCACCGCGCGCATCAGGCCGAGGTTTCCCTCCTGGATCAGGTCGAGCAGCGGGACGCCGGCCTTCGTGTAGTTCCGCGTGATCGACATCACGAGGCGCAGGTTGCACTCGATCAGCTTCCGTTTCGCGGCCTCGTCGCCGAGGTCCTTGAGCCGTGCGAGCTCGCGCTCCTGCGCGGGCGTCAGCAGCGGGCCGTCGCCGATCTGGCGGACGTAGAGCTTCAGGGGGTCGGCCGTCTGGGGCTCGGTGGGCTCCGTCTCGACCTTGTCGACCTCGTCGACTTCGGCGGGCACCGGAACGACCTCGAGCCGGGGCTCGGGGGAGTTGGGCTCGGGAAGCGCCTCGGGGAGCGGCCGCTGCTCCATCACGCTGGGTCTATCGGCGCAATTCCTCCCTCGCTTGAGGGAGTTCCACCCACAAGGGGGATCAGATTGGGGCGTGTGGAACCGAGAGGAACGGGGCATGGCTAACTCTGAGGCACAGCCGACGTCTGACTCGGTGGCGGCCGATCTGGTCGCTAGTGTGATTTCAGGGGTTTTCTGAAGAAATGTGTGGAATTGCCGGATACAGCCTGAGCGCACGCAGCAGCGTGGATCACACGCTGGCGGCGCAGGCCCTGCTCGCCGGGATCGCCGAGCGCGGCGCTGACGCGGTCGGCTACGCGTACCGGACCGGAAACGGCCCGGTCACGATCCACAAGCAGCGCTCCGGCGCCAGCGCCCTGCTCGAGGAGGTCGTCGTCCCCACGAGCACGACCGAGGCGCTCATCCACGTGCGCGACTACACCAAGGGGCACCCGAGCGTCGAGGCCAACAACCACCCCATCCGCCACGGGACCGTCGTCGGCGTTCACAACGGGGTCATCCTCAACGACGACGAGCTGATGGACGAGCATGGCTTCGAGCGCGCCGAGCCCGAGATGACGGTCGACTCCGAGGCGATCTTCGCGCTCGCCGAGGCCCACGACGGGAGCCCGAAGGCGCTCGAGCAGCTCCGCGGCTCGATGGCGACGGCCTGGCTCGACGAGCGGCACGCCGAGACGCTTTTCGTCGCCCGCGGCGTCGGGCGACCGCTCTGGCTCGGCACCGGCCGCCACGAGACGCTGTTCGCCTCCACGAAGGCCGCGCTCGAGGTGACGGAGAAGTTCCTCCGGCTGAAGCTGCGCAAGCGCGAGGTCGCCGAGGGGACGCTCGCGGTGATCGCAAGCGGCGAGGTGCTCGACATGCTGCGGTTCGAGCCCGACCGCGACTTCGAGGAGCGAACGCTCCCGGCCGTGCGCGCGCCGCACGAGGGCGCGTTCTGCCTCCAGCGCCTCGCGGCGCTCGCCGCGATCTCCTAGTCGGCCCTAGCCGATCCCGCCGTCCGCACCTACGGCCGTTCCGGCGGCCAGCAGGCGCTCGCGGATGAGGAACTGGAAGGTCGACCACGCGCCGGTCCGGCCTTCGAACATGCGGTAGATCTGCCACTCCGTGAGGAGCGTTTCGTCCGCCTTGCGCGCCTCGGCCCAGTCGGCGAACTTCGGCAGCCGCCCCAGCTCGCGCGCGAGCTCCATCCCCTGCTCCAGGGCGCGCTCCAGCTTCTCCTCCCCCACCGGGACGTCGAAGCCGGCCTCGCGCAGCGCGTTCGCGAGCGAGCCGAACGTGTGCCAGTAGAGGGACTTCGACGGCATGCGGCCGCGGTGCTCCTCGATGTCGCGCGCGGTCGGGATGCGGCCGAGCTCCTCCCCCAGCCCCCGCAGCTGCTCGAGTAGCTCCTCGCGGGTGGCGAAGCGCCGCGGGACGAGGCCCGCCTGGCGCTTGGCCTTGTTCCAGCTGCCGAAGTGCTCGATCACCGTCTGCGGATGCACGCTCGTCTCCGGGTCGGCTGCGAACTCCCGCATCGTCGGCGAGCGGCCCAGCCGCTCCGCGCACGCGGACAGCTCGGCGAGGATCTGCTCGTCGGTGTAGCGCTTGCGGATGCCGGCCTGGAAGGCCTCGAGCGCCTTCCGGTCGATGCCCGCGAGCGCGCGGTACTGGGGCCGGCGGGGCATCGTGCTTCCAACAAGAATAGAGCAATTGCGCCCGATCGCAAACCGTGGGCTAGCGAATGCAGGCGTTTGCTACAGCGTCAGATCAGGACGCGACCAGGACTCGCGGGCGCGTGTCCTCGTCGTCGATGCCCTCGAGGGGCAGGATCCGCTCGAGCGCCGCGACACAGCGCGGGCAGAACTGGGCGCCGGCGCCCCGGCGGAGCTCGTCCAGGGCCTCCGCGGCCGGCCGGGCCGCGCGGTAGATGCGCGTGGTGAGCATCGAGTCGAGCGCGTCCGCGACGTGGATGATGCGGGCGCCCAGCGGGATCTCCTCGCCTTTCAGGCCTTCGGGGTAGCCGGCGCCGTCGAAGCGCTCGTGGTGGTGGCGGATGGCCGGGACGGCGTCGTTCAGGAAGCCGAGGCGGTCGATGATGCGCGCGCCCTCGTCGGCGTGGCGCTGCATCAGCTCCCACTCCTCCGCCGTCAGGCTCGCTGGCTTCAGCAGAATCGAATCGGGGATCGCGAGCTTACCGATGTCGTGGAAGAGCGCCGCATGTCCCAGCAGGTCGAGCTCGGCCTGCGAGAGGCCCAGCTCGCGGCCGATGGCCAACGCGAGCTGCTGGACGCGCCGTGAGTGGCCGGCGGTGTAGGCGTCGCGCGCGTCGACGGTGGCCGAGAGGCTCTCCATCGCGGCCGTCGAACGCTCCTTGAGCAGCCGGTTGGCGTGCTCGAGCGAGACGTTCTGCGTTTGGATCGTGTCGGCCGCAGCCCGGAGCTTCTGCGCGCTGCGCTGCGTGTGTCGCAGGTAGGCCTCCTGCGTCTTGCGCATCAGCAGCAGCGGCACCGCGAAGACCGCCAGCGCCCAGTAGGGCGCGGAGTCGTAGCCGACCCAGATCACGCCGCCGATGAAGCCGTAGACGAGGTAGTGCGTCGCGAGCCAGGCGAAGCGCTCCTTGAAGACCGCCCGCCAGCGCTCGTGGCCCTCGATCGCGACGACGGCGCTGAGGAGGCTCATGTTCACCGCGAAGTACGTCGCGCCCGCTGTGATGCCCGCGGCGACGTAGACGAAGTTGCGCAGGTTGCCGTCCGGGGTCAATGCATGGGCTGCTGCGAACACGCCCGTGGCCGCGAGCGACGAGAGCGTGAGCGTGCCCACGTTGAAGACCACGTAGTGGAACGGCGAGCGCCTCGCGCTCCACTCGACCGCGGCGATCGTCAATGCGATGGGGAGCGCGGCCCGTGGGCCGAAGAGCGCGGCGCCAGCGATCGAGCCGACGGCGCTGACTGAGATCGACCCGTCGTCGACCTCGAGCGCCAGGGCCTGCCCGGCCCCGACGAGCGCGACGAGGGCGATCAGGCCGATCCAGTCTGCGCTGGGGCCGAAGAACGCGCCGAACAGGCCGGCGGCGACGCCGACGGCGCTCACGAGGCCCACGAAGACCGCGAGGCGGCGTGAGAGCGAGAGGAAGCGCGGGCCGTTCATCGCGTGCGGCCGCGGGTGGCGCCGTTCCTGCTGCGGCAGGCTCTCGGCCTGCGGCGGCAGCGGGACGATGTGGTCGCCGTCCTCCGGCACGGCCACGAGGCGGCCCTGCCGCTTCTCCGGCATCAACAGCGGCTCGGAGCTCGCGTCGAGGACGCGGTTGCGCCCCTGGAGCTTCGCCCGGTAAACGGCCAGGTCGGCCTGGTGGATGAGCTCGTTCGCGTCCGAGCCGTCACGCGGGTAGCCCGCGACGCCGATCGAGACCGTGGCGCGGATCGGCTCGCTCGAGGTCTCGACGTCGTACGCGCGCGAGGCGACGGTCCGGCGGATGCGCTCGGCGATCTCGAACGCCTGCTCGGGCGGCGTCTCCGGGAGCAGGATGGCGAACTCCTCGCCGCCGAATCGCGCCGGGACGTCGTAGTGGCGCAACTGGGCGCGGAAGACCTCCGCGATTCCCTGCAGCACCGCGTCGCCCGCGAGGTGGCCGTACGTGTTGTTGATGTCGCGCAGGAGGTCGAGGTCGGCCATGATCAGCGACAGGGGCCGCTCGAACCGCTCCGCGCGCAGGAGCTCCTCGTTCAGCGCCGCGGCGAAGTGGCGCGCATTGAAGAGGCCGGTCTTCGGGTCGACGCGAGCTTCCTCCTGCAGCTGCGGCACCGAGAGCGAGCGGTGGATCAGCAGGAGCGGGGCGACGGCGAACGGGATCAGCCACGGGTTCGTGGCCCAGAAGGCGGCCATCGCCACCCCGAGCATCGCGAGCACGAGGTCGGTCGAGAGGCTCGGGAACGAGAACAGCCCCGACTCGCGCAGCGAGTGGCCGCGCGCGAGGTGGAGCATCGGTGCCATCAACAGGTGGTTCACCGCCACCATCGCGGCCGCGGCGGAAAGGCCGGCGAGCGCGTACTCGACATCGGATGCGGGAGCAAGCCGCAGGATGCCGTGGAAAGCCGCGTACGCCGCCAGCATCGACAGCGTCCAGTTGCAGATGTTGAAGATCTGGATGTACCAGGCGCTGCGGTTCTTCAGCCATTCGGGGATGTGCTGGACCACCCCGATCAGCACGATCAGCTCCGGCGGGAGCAGCATCACCGCCGGGATCAGGAACACGATCGTCGTGTGGTACGACTGGTTCCGCGGCGTGCGGACGACGAACAGCTGTGCAACGGCCGCGATCGCGCCGAGGATCAGGAACGTCGCCCAGCCCGGTGTGTGCGGGCTGAGATGCGACAGCAGCGGCACGGTGACCGCGATCGTGATGGCCGCGACCACGAAGAAGTAGCCGGCCGCCTTCGGCGCAAGTCGCGGCGACTCGGTGCCGGGCGCCTCGACGTCGTGCGCGATTGCGCTCGGGACCGCGCTCATGCCGGCCGCTCCGCGGGTCGCGTCAGGCTCACAGCCAACCCCGTCATCGCCTGCTGGTGGTCTCCGATCTCCGCGCGATCGGCGCGGCGCCGCATGAACTGAAGCCGTGCTTCGTGGTGACGCTCGCCGTGCGGCTCACCACCACTGGAAGCTACGTCGCACCGCCGGGGGTCACATCCCCCTTTATCGGTACGCCCCGAATATCCCCCGAAAGAGTGAGGGGCCGGGTGGTCGCCCGGCCCCGCGGAAGGTGCGTGCTTGAAACGGTCGCCTAGCCGGCGACGCCCGCCGGGAGGCTCGACTGGGCCGGCGCCGAGTCCGGGTCGGCCATGAGCTCGGCCGCCTGCTCCGGCGTCAGCTTGTAGTCGGTCGCGTCTCCGGCCGCGTCGCCCTCGGCGGCATCCTCGTACGAGGAGTCCGTCCAGGAGACGTCCGCCCACGACACGTCCGCCCAGGAGACGTCGGCCCAGGACACATCCGCCCAGGAGACGTCGGCCCAGGAGACGACGTTCCAGGCCGCGTCCGCCCAGGACACGTCCGCCCAGGAGACCGAGTCCCAGGAGACGCTCGCCCTCGCGACGTCGAGCCAGCTGACGGCGTCGAAGGCGGGGACCGTGTCGTCGGCCACCGGCTTGACGAACCCGGCCAGGCCCTTGTTCGGGTTGGGCGGGAAGTCCACGCGCCATGCCCGGCCGATGCGCAGCTCGCCGACGCCCATGGAGCCCGCGGGTGCCGACGGCATCGGCGCGGCCGAGACCATGAGCGCTCCCTTGACCTGATCAGGCGTCCAGTTCGGGTGCTTGGCGAGGATCTGCGCCGCTGCACCTGCGACCACGGGGGCCGCGAAGGACGTGCCCGAGAGCTCGATGTACCCCGGAGCGACCAGCTTGTCCGAGCGCTCGGCTGCGAGCGTCGAGTTGCTGGGCACCGGACCGACCATGTACCGGCCGGGTGCAGCGAGGTCGGGCTTCATGAAGCCGTCGAGCGTCCGTCCCCACGCCGACCAGGGCGCGTTGACGTCGTCGCTGCGGTCGAGCGTCCCGTTCAGGTCGGCAGCGCCGACGGTGATCACGAACGGGTCGTTGCCGGGCGAGAACGGGACGCCGCTCGGCGTGCTGCCCGTTCCGTAGTTGCCGGCCGCCGCCACGACCACCACGCCGCTGAACCACAGCTTCTCCACCGCCCGGTCGAGCGGGTCGCGGAAGAAGTTGGTCTTCAGCGACGAGTGGAGCGAGAAGTTCGCGACCCGGATGTTGTACCGGCTCTTGTTCGCCACGATCCACTGGGCGGCCGCGATCACGTCGCTCGTCCGAGCGACGCCGCTGTCGTCCATGACATCCAGCGAGACGAGGTTCGCCTGCGGGGTGGTTCCCGTGTAGCCGTCGGCCGAGCCCGCGGCGATGCCGGCCACGAACGTCCCGTGGCCACGCCCGTCGCCGTTCGAGTTGTTCGGCAGGCTCGTGAAGTTGACGTTCGCCTTGACGCGGTTGCCGTACCCGAAGTCGGCCCGTCCGGCCTGGATCCCCGAGTCGACGATCGCGATCGTCGGCGTGTTCCAGGACGAGATGGCGCTGAGGCCGCTCCAGGTCTGCGACGCGCCCGACTCGTAGGGCCAGAGCTGCGTCGAGTTGTAGTCGGAGAGCTTCACCGGCACGTCCGGGGTGACGATCAGGTTCGGCGTGCTCATGAGCCTCGGGAGGGCGCTCGCCCGCACCGAGGCCGAGACGCCGTTGATCAGGCTCAGGCGCCGGTCGAGGCCGCCGCGGTCGTCATCCGCGAACTGATTGACATGGGTGAAGGCCGAGAGCGCCGGCGAGAGCTGGCCGTTCGTGCTCTGGATGATCACCCGCACGTACTGGTTCGGATGCCGCTTCGCCCCCTTCAGGAGGCCCGGCGAGATCCACGTCTTCTTGATCGTCGCGTGTCCGCTGCGCTTCGCGTGCTTGAGCTGCACCGCGCTCGACGCGAGCGGAACGCTGATGGCCAGCATCGCCACCAGTGCGGTGATCGCCCCACGGCCGCCCTTCCCCCAGAGCGCGCTCGACCGAGATTCGCCGCCGCGGTTGCCTGTGCCCCACAGCGCGCTCGAGCGCATTTCTCCTCGTTTGCCGCCGTTCATCCGCACCTTCCGTTCTCCTTTCCGCGCCCTCGCGCGGGCCGCATGGTTGCCTGCCTCGCGAGACGTGCCCGTCGGCTCGCCGCCGCGAAATCCGGGCGGAACCTACGATGGAGAGGGGTGTCGCTTCATCCCCCGGCAGGGGGAGGGCCTCCGAAGATCCCTCGAACGGGTGATGGGAGCTGCTGGGCGGTAGCGTCCCCGCCGTGCGCGCCCCGCTCGCACTGGAAATCGGCCTCGCGCGCGCCGCCGCGGGCCTCTCGCGGCTGGCCGGGACCGGCGGCGGGACGACGCTTCCCGGGAAGCTGCTCTGGAAGCTCGACCCCGGAGCGGTCGACCGCCTCGCGGCCCGGCTGCGAGACGGCTCGGCGCTCGTCTCCGCCACCAACGGGAAGACCACGACGGCGGCGATGGCCGCGTCGATTCTGGGCGGCTCGAGACGGCTCGCGCACAACCGGGCCGGCGCGAACCTGGTCTCGGGGGTCGCATCTGCCCTGGTCGCGGCACGCGACGCCGAGCTCGGCCTGTTCGAGGTCGACGAGGCCGCTCTGCCGGAGGTGGCGCGGCGCGTCCGGCCGCGGGCGCTCTCGCTGGGGAACCTGTTTCGCGACCAGCTCGACCGCTACGGGGAGCTCGAGCTGCTGGCGGAGCGGTGGCGCGCGATGGCGCTCGAGCTGCCGACGGGCGCTGTCCTGGTGGCGAATGCCGACGATCCGCAGCTCGGGGAGATCGCTTCCGAGCGCGCGCAGGCGGCCCGTGTCGTGTTCGGGCTCGACGACCCACGTCACGGCTCCACGGAGCTCCAGCACGCCGCCGACTCGAAATGGTGTGTCCGCTGCGGCACGCCGTACGAGTATGCGGCCGCCTACATCGGCCACCTGGGCGACTTCCGCTGCCCGTCGTGCGGCCACGCGCGGCTGCCGCTGGACGTCTCGGCGCGGACGATCGAGCTGAACGGCCTCGAGAGCGTCTCGTTCGAGCTCGTGACGCCCGAGGGATCGCGGCCGGTCGAGCTGCGCGTGCCCGGCCTCTACAACGTCTACAACGCGCTCGCCGCGGCGGCGTTGTCCCGCGCGCTCGGCGCGTCTCTCGACGAGATACAGGCCGGTTTGCAGGGCTTTTCCGCTGCCTTTGGGCGGTTCGAGCGCATCGTTGTGGGCGACCGCTCGCTCCTCGTGCTGCTGATCAAGAACCCGGCCGGCGCAAACGAGGTCGTGCGCACGCTCGTCGCCGCGGGAGCGCCCTCGCTCCTCCTGATCGCGCTGAACGACGAGATCGCGGACGGGCGCGACGTGTCGTGGATCTGGGACGTGGACTTCGAGCCGCTGCTCGGCGGGCTCGAGCGGCTGGTCGCGACCGGCGAGCGGGCCGCCGAGCTCGCGCTGCGGTTCAAGTACGCGGGCCTGGACGCGGATGCGATCGAGGTCGTGCCGTCGCTGGAGGACGCGCTCGACCGGGCGCTGGAGCTCACTCCCGCCGGAGGCGAGCTCGCAGCGCTGCCGACCTACACGGCGATGCTGGCCCTGCGCGACCTCGTTGCCCGCCGCGGGTTCGCGCGGCCCTACTGGGAGGCGGCTGCGTGAAGATCGTGGTCGGCCATCTCTTTCCGGAGTACCTCAACATCTACGCCGACCGGGGCAACATGGCGGTGCTGGCGCGCCGCGCGGCCTGGCGCGGGCACGAGCTCGAGGTGCGCCCGCTCGGGCTCGGCGACGTCGTCCGGCCGGGCGAGCACGACCTCTACTACGTCGGCGGCGGCCAGGACCGCGAGCAGGAGCTGATAGCACCTGCGCTCGCGGGCCTGGGGCCTGCGCTGGCCGAGGCGATCGAGGGTGGTGCCGCAGCCCTCGCGGTCTGCGGCGGGTACCAGCTGTTCGGGCGCTTCTACCGCGACCAGAGCGGTGACGAGCTGACGGGAGCCGGCCTGCTGCCGCTGCACACGGTGGCCGGTGAGCGGCGGATGATCGGCGACGTCCTGCTCGAGTGCGAGCTCGAGCCGGGCGAGCGGCGGACGCTGGCGGGATTCGAGAACCACGCCGGCCGCACGTACCTCGACGACGGCGCCGAGCCGCTGGGCCGCGTCCTCGCAGGCTTCGGCAACGACGGCGAGAGCGGCTACGAGGGCTGTCGTGCAGGGCGCGTGGTCGGCACGTACCTGCACGGCCCCCTTCTCCCCCGCAACCCGTGGCTCGCGGACTGGCTGCTCGCGCAGGCGCTGGCCCATCGCACCGGCGACGAGCCTCCGGAGCTGGAGCCGCTGCCGGACGAGCTGGAAGCCGAAGCCCACGGCGTCTCGGCGGAGCGAGCGAGAACGCGCGGCGGCCGCTTCTGATCCAAGTAACAGACTGTTACAAGAAAACGGCCGTGGCCGCGGCAACCGTGTCCGGTACCGAAAAGTCCTGCAGATCGGCGCCGCGGCGTAGCTTCGGAAGCCGAGCAAGTAACAGACTGTTACTAGGGGATTCAGGCGCTACGGTGCCCAGAGGGCGCCGAGATAGACGGCCGGGTCGCCGGGTGTCCAGCGTTGTAGGAAGCGCTGGATCGGCGGGTGCAGGACGACCTCGTCCAGCTCGTCGGGCGCGAAGAGGCGGTGGCCGCGGACCGCGGCGTCGTGGGAGGTGACCTTCTCGAGCGAGCGGCCGCTCAGGTCGCCCGCGAAGATGATGTGGACGACGTGCTTCGCCGCGAAGCTGCGCACCGGGGCGATCGAGTCGACGATCGCGACCGGGCCTTCCACGGGAATCTCGTCCTCGATCCCCACTTCCTCGGCCAGCTCGCGGTGCAGCGCGTCGACGAGGCTCTCGCCGGAGTCCACGCCGCCGCCCGGCAGGAGCCAGTACTCGCGGTCGTTCTTCTCGTGACGGCAGAGCAGCAGGCTCGCCTGCCAGCGCAGCAACGCCGAGACCCGGATCCGCGGCTCGCCCACTAGGTCCTCGAGGAGCCGAAGCCTCGCACGCCCCGATCGCTCTCCGGCAGCTCAACGACTTCGACCGCATCGAGCTCGGGCACCGGCAGTACCACGAGCTGCGCGATCCGCATCCCCGGCTCGACCACGAACGGCTCGCGCGCGTCGGTGTTCAGCAGGACGACCCGGATTTCGCCGCGGTAGCCCGAATCCACCAGCCCCGGCGAGTTCACGACCGTGAGCCCGTGCCGGGCGGCCAGCCCGGAGCGGGGTTGCACGAAGCCCGCGTGCCCTTCCGGGATCGCGACGGCGAGGCCGGTGCCCACCGTCGCCCGCTCCCCCGGGCCGAGTTCGTGCCGCTCGCACGCGGCCAGGTCGAGCCCCGCGTCGCCCGCGTAGGCGCGTTCGGGCAGGACTGCGTCCTCCCGCAGGCGGCGAATCGGGAGCTCGATCACGCGCTCGAGCGGGCCTCGGTCTCGGGCTCGACGATCAGGTACTGCGCAAACCGCCGCACTTCGCGCATCGGCAGGTGGGCGCGGATGAAGACGCCCTCCTCGCGGTCGGCGCGCTCGTCGACGGGCATGCCGAGGGCGTACAGCTCCGCCAGCCGGCCGCCCTCGTCGTACGGGATCAGCAGCCGGACAGGCTCGAAGCGCTCGCCGAACCGGGCGGCGATTCGCTCGCGGAGCGCTTCGAGCCCCTCCCCCGTCCGTGCCGAGACCTGCAGCGCATCCGGGAAGCGGTTCCCCAGGCGGCGCCGCCGCAGCGGGTCGATGGCATCGATCTTGTTGAGCACGAGCTCGACAGGGAGCTCGCCCGCGCCGATCTCCGCGAGCACCGCCTGGACGGCCGCGAGCTGGGCGTCGAGCTCGTCGTCGGTGGCGGAGGCGTCGACCACGTGCAGCACGAGGTCCGCGACGAGCGTCTCCTCGAGCGTCGCGGCGAAGCCCTCGACCAGCTGGTGTGGGAGGCGGCGGATGAACCCGACCGTGTCGGTCACGAGGTACCTGCGTCCGTCGACCTCGAACCCGCGAGTCGTCGGGTCGAGCGTCTCGAACAGGCGGTCGTGGACGGACACGCCCGCGTCCGTGAGTGCGTTCAGCAACGTCGACTTGCCGACGTTGGTGTACCCGGCCAGTGCGATCGTCGGAGTCTCCGAGCGCCGCCGCGACTTGCGTCTCGTCGCACGCTGCTTCGCCAGCCGGCGCAGACGGTCACGCAGCAGCGTCACCCGCCGGCGCGCGAGCCGGCGGTCGGTCTCGAGCTGGCTCTCGCCGGGGCCTCTCGTGCCGAGGCCGCCCCCGAGCCGCTCGAGGTGCTGCCAGAGGCCGCGCATCCGCGGCAGGTTGTACTCGAGCTGGGCGAGCTCGACCTGGAGCTTCCCCTCGGCGCTGACCGCGTGCTGGGCGAAGATGTCGAGGATCAGTTGCGTGCGGTCGACGACGCGCGCCTGGAGGGCGTCCTCGAGGTGCCGCTGCTGCACGGGCGTGAGCTCGTCGTCGACGATCAGGGACTCTGCGGAGGAGCGCTTGAAGGCGCCCTGAAGCTCGGTGAGCTTGCCCTTGCCGACGTACGTGCGCGGGTCGGGCCGCTCGCGGTGCTGGACGAGCTCGCCGATCGGCTCCACGCCCGCGGTGCGCGCCAGCTCGCGCAGCTCGGCGAGGTCGCCCTTCGCGTCCGCGCCCTTCGCTGGGGCCGCGAGCACGAACCCGCGCTCGGGCTCCGCACCCGGCGCTGGATCCGGCTGGCGGGTCACGCAGGAATTATGCCGCTCCGCAGCGAGGACTCGATTCGCCGCACGGCTTCCTCGAGGTCGTCGTCCGGCACCGTGAGGGAGAGGCGGAAGAACCCCTCGCCGCTCGGCCCGTATGCAGGCCCCGGCGAGACGACGACACCCGCTTCCTCGAGCACGAGCTCGGTGAACGACGCCGAGGTGTGGCCTTCCGGGACGCGCACCCAGAAGTACGGCGTCGCCTTCGGCGGGTCGACCTCCAGCCCGATCGCGCCGAGCGCCTCCGCCACCAGGTCGCGGCGCCGCTCGTACACCGCCGACATCTCCCGCGGGAAGTCACGTGTCTCCGTGAGCGCCGCGATCGTCGCCCGCTGGACGGCCTCGAACATCCC
>Ga0081455_10006265_pt1 | contig 12802 bp, 12 predicted proteins | sample TabmetS3T2R1_FD_70207 | JGI IMG/M metagenome (GOLD analysis project Ga0081455, IMG submission 70207) | Tabebuia heterophylla rhizosphere microbial communities from the University of Puerto Rico - S3T2R1 | ecosystem: Host-associated > Plants > Roots > Rhizosphere ... | reverse complement strand
GCGCTCCTGGCCGACACCATCGAGGAGAACACCGACCAGATCTGGCTCATCGCCGTGATGATGATCCTGGGGGCGCTGGCGCTGGCGTGGGCCGACGGCGTGCGGGGCAAGCGCACGATCGACGAGGTGGGACTGCGCGACGCGCTGGTGATGGGCGCCGCCCAGTCGCTGGCCCTGCAGCCCGGCCTGTCGCGCTCGGGCGTCACCATCACCGTCGGCCGGTTCTCGGGTCTCAGCCGCGACGGCGCGGCCCGCTTCGCCTTCCTCATGAGCCTGCCCATCACGGCCGGGGCACTCGTCTTCAAGTGGTACGACGTGTCGAACGAGGGCGGCATCCCCGCCGACTTCCGGGCGCCGTTCGTCTGGGGGATCGTGGCGTCGGGCATCACCGGCTACATCGCGGTCTGGGGCACGCTCAAGCTGATCCGCACGCACTCGTTCCTGCCGTTCGTCGTCTACCGCATAGTCCTCGGCGTCCTCATCCTGCTGGCCCTCGCCACCACGTTCCGCTGATCACGCGCCGCCGAGCGCGAGCACCACGGACCCGTTCGTGAGCACCCATGCCACCCGGGGTGCGTCGGCCTCGGGCACGGCGACCGCGATCGACTGCTCGCCGACGTCGACCACCAGGGCCGCCTCGACCAGTGGGAACGACGGCGGATCCGCCGACTGAGGGAGTCGCCCGTCCGTCGGCACGGGAAGGACCGCCAGCACGTCGACGCGGTCGCCGATCGTGAGCGGCGGGGGCGCCAGAGGGCCCGTCGGTATGGCAACCGCGCGATGCCCGGCCGGGACCAGCGCCGCCACGCCGGTCAGGCCCTGCGGTGCCAGGCGTTCGGCGACGAGTGGCTCGCCGGCCGCCACCGCCTGCCGCACCACCGAGCCGGACGGGGCCTCGGCGAGGGCAGCCGGCGTCACCGCCGCCTCGGGCAGGCGGCGGACCTCGACCACGGAGGCGTCCAGGACGTCTCCCGGGGCAAGGTCGCGCGTGGCGACGGCGACTGGCCGGGCGCGGCCCCAGCGCTGGCGCGCCGCGTCGGCGGAGGAAACCAGCGAGACGACGACCAGTCCCGTGGCGACGGCGAGACCCAGCACCGCTGCCCGGCGGACGGCGGTCCGGGCGAGCGCTCGGCGGACGTGGACACCGAGCAGGACGGGGTGAGTGGGCACGGCTTCCTCCGGAACTGGCGAGTGGGTTGATGCCAGCGGGGAAGCCGGGTGAACGCTAGCCCAGCGGGTCTACGGCGCGAACAGTTCGTCGGGGAGCAGCTCGATCGCCCGGAACAGCACCTTGCGCACAACCTCGGCGTTGCGCTCGAGCGTGGCGAACACCTCCTCCATCGTCACCGGCTCGATGCCAGGAACCCCCTCGAGCCCCACGTCGTAGTCGGTGATGAGGGCGATGGCGGCATAGGGGATGTGCGCCTCGGCCGCCAGCACGGCCTCGGGCATCTGCGTCATGTTGACGACCTGCCAGCCCTGGGCCGCGTACCAACGCGACTCGGCCTTGGTCGAGAACCGCGGCCCGTTGATCACCACCACCGTCCCGCCGTCGTGGACGTCGACCGCCTCGGCCCGGCATGCCTCTACCGCCGCAGCGCGCAGGCGGGCGTCGTAGGGGGCCGCGAAGCTCACGTGATCGACGGGCGCCAGCCCGGCCGGCGTGTCGGGGCCGTCGTGGAACGTGGCGTCGCGGCCGTAGGTGCGGTCGACGATCTGGTCGAGGACCACGAAGTCGCCCCGGCGGATCTCGGGCTGCAGCGACCCGGAGGCGCACGGCGCGAACACCGCACGCACGCCCAGCTGCCAGAGCGCCCAGGCGTTGGCCCGGTAGGGGACGCGATGGGGCGGCAGCGAGTGGTCGCGGCCGTGCCGGGGGAGGAACGCCACCCGCCTCAGGCCCACGGAGCCGACGGTCAGGGGCGCCGACGTGGAGCCGAACGGCGTGTCGACGGCGACCTCGACGGCGTCCTCGAGCAGCGAGTAGAGCCCGGATCCCCCGTAGACGCCGACGTCGGCGTGCCGCGCCGGCGCCGCGGCTTCCCTCATGCGTCCTTGGCGCGCCCGCTCGACGACGAGGACGACGAGGACGAGGACCCGGCCGACGACTTGGCCCCGTCGCCGCCCGACCCCCCCTTGCCGTTGCTCGCGTCCGACGACGCGGACTTCGCGTCGGACGAACCCGACGATTCCGACGCCGAGCCCGATGACGACCCGGCCTTGGCCGGCTTCCGGCTGTCGGTCTTGTAGAAGCCGGAGCCCTTGAACGCGATGCCGACGGCCTGGAACACCTTGCGCAATTCGCCCCCGCACACGGGGCACATGGTCAGAGGGTCGTCGGCGAACGACTGGACGACCTCGAGCGGCTCGCCGCAGTCGCGGCAGCGGTACTCGTACGTGGGCATGTGGACTCCCGAGGGACTCAGGTGCTCGACCCGGTGCGGTGGGTTGTGGGATTAGCACTCGCGACTTGAGAGTGCCAAGGCTAGCGCCCCGACCGGTACGATCGCCGCGTCGTGAGCGTGCTCCCTGCAGTCGTCGCCAGCGCGTCCCCGGGGGTGGCCGCGGCGTGCGTCGCCGGCGCCTACCTCCTGGGGACCTTCCCGACGGCCAGGTTGGCGAGCCGGCGCCGGGGTGTCGATCCCACCGTCGCCGGGTCGCGCAATCCGGGAGCCACCAACGTCTACCGCACGGCGGGCCGCCGTGCCGGGGTGCTGACGCTGGTCGGCGACGTGGCGAAGGGGGCGGCCGCGGCCGGGCTGGGCTGGGCGGTCGGGGGCCACGGCCTCGGGGTGGCGTGCGGCGTCGCCGCGGTCGTGGGCCACGTCGCCCCGCCGACGCGCCCCTCCCGCGGCGGCAAGGGAGTGGCCACCGTGGCCGGGATGGCGCTGGTGCTGTTCCCGCTGGCGGCGTTGGTGTCGGGGGCGGCGTTCGCGGTGGTCACGGCGGTCACGCGCACCGTGTCGTTGGGCTCCATCGCCGCGGCGGTGGTCCTGCCGGTGGCCGCCGGCGCCCTCGGGGCACCCGGACGGGAGGTGGCGGCGCTGGCCGTCTGCGCCGTGCTGGTCATCGTCCGCCACCGAGCCAACATCGGGCGCCTGTGGCGCGGCGATGAGCCCCATCTGGGCGCGGCGGCATGAGTGACTAGCGTTCGAGCGATGAGCGAGCGTCCGTCGAGGGTGACGGGGAAGCAACGAGAGAGCGAGCGTGGCCCGAGCGGCCCGGCCGAAGGCCAGGAGCGGGGAACGATGACAAGCGTTCGGAAGGCGGTTGTCCCCGCGGCGGGGCTGGGCACCCGTTTCCTGCCCGCCACCAAGGCCCAACCGAAGGAGATGCTGCCGGTCGTCGACCGACCCGCGATCCAGTACGTGATCGAGGAGGCGGTGCGGGCGGGCATCGACGACATCCTGATCATCACGGGCCGGGGCAAGCACAGCCTGGAGGATCACTTCGACCGCTCCATCGAGCTGGAGGCGTCGCTGGAGGCGGCGGGCAAGCTGGACGAGCTCGAGCAGATCAGGCGCCTCGCGGACCTCGCCGACATCCACTACGTCCGCCAGGGCGAGGCCCTCGGACTGGGGCACGCGGTGTCGGTGGCCCGCAAGCATGTCGGCGACCATCCGTTCGCCGTGATGCTCGGCGACGACATCATGGACGAGCGCTTCCGGGTGCTCGAGCAGATGATCGCCGCCCACGATCAGACCGGGACCTCGATCATCGCGGTCAAGCGGTTCCCGATCGAGGAGATCTCGCTGTACGGCTGCGTCGATGCCGAGCCGGCGGACGGCGGGCTCGTGCGGCTGCGCGGGATCGTCGAGAAGCCCAAGCCCGCGGATGCCCCCTCCGACCTGGCCGTTGTCGGCCGCTACGTGTTCACGCCCGAGATCTTCGACGCCCTCGACCGCACCAAGCCGGGTGTCGGCGGCGAGATCCAGCTGACCGACGCCATCGCCATCCTGTTGGAGGACCAGCCGGTGCTCGGGTTCGTGTTCGAGCACGGGCGCTTCGACATCGGCAAGAAGCTCGACTACCTGCGGGCGACGGTGGAACTTGCGCTCGACCGCGACGACCTCGGGCCGGAGTTCGCGTCCTACCTCACGGAGGCCGTCCGCCGCCGGGGCCTCGTGTAGCTGCCATGATCCCGCTCGACGACGCCGTCGCGCACGTCCTCGCCGGCTGCCGGGCACTCCCGCCGGTGCGGATGCCGGTGTCGCTCGAGGCCGTGGGCTGCGTGCTGGCGGCCGATGTGGTGGCGCGCGAGCCGGTGCCGCCGTTCGCGAACACCGCGATGGACGGCTACGCGATCCGGGCGGCCGATGTGGCCGCGGTGCCGGTGACCCTGCCGGTGGTGGCGGAGGTGGCGGCGGGCCACCCCGCCCCGCGTCCGCTCCGGCCCGGCGAGGCGATGCGGATCTTCACCGGGGCACCGATGCCCGAGGGCGCCGACGCCGTGGTGATGGTCGAGCGGACGGAGCGACGCGACGGCGGCACGGCCGTCGAAATCCAGCTGTCGGTCGACCCCGGCAACCACGTGCGGGCGGTGGGTGAGGACCTGCACGCCGGCCAGCGGGTGTTCGGCGCGGGCGACGAGCTGACGCCTGCCCGCCTCGGCGTGCTCGCGTCCCTGGGCATCGACGAGGTCGAGGCCCACCCCCGGCCGCGGGTGGGCGTGATGTCCACCGGCGACGAGCTGGTCGTCGGTCCCGACCCGCTGCAGCCGGGGCAGATTCGGGACAGCAACCGCCCGGCGCTGCTCGCGTTGGTCGCCCGGGGCGGATTCGACGCCGTGGACCTGGGCCGCGTCCCCGACGACGAGGCCGCCATCGCCGCCGGCCTGGAGCGGGGCGCCACGACCTGCGACGCGGTCCTCACCAGTGGCGGCGTGTCCATGGGCGACATCGACCTGGTCAGAGTCGTGCTGGATCGCATGGGCAAGATGCGGTGGATGCAGGTGGCGATCCGGCCCGCGAAGCCGCTGGCGTTCGGCGTCATCAGGACGGGGGACGGCAGACGGCGCGTGCCGGTCTTCGGCCTGCCCGGCAACCCGGTTTCGTCGCTCGTGAGCTTCGAGCTGTTCGCCCGACCCGGGCTGCGCCGGCTGGCGGGGCAGCCGCATCCCCGCCTCCACCGGCCGCGGCTGACGGCGACGGCGGACGAGGCGCTGGCCCGCAGGCCCGACGGCAAGGTCCACTTGGTGCGCGTCGTGGCGACGGCCGGTGAACGTGGTGTCCTGCACGTGCGCTCGTCGGGCGGCCAGGGATCGCACCAGCTGGCGGCGATGGCCCGGGCCAACGCGTTGGCCGTGGTGCCGGACGGCGACGGCGTGCGGCTCGGCGGCCAGGTGGAGGTCATCCTGCTGGAGGAGCCCCCGACGCAGGAATGGGCCTGAAGCGCCGACGAGACCGATTCGGCGACGCGCCGGCGGGGATTCCCGCAAGCGTCCACTAGCTTGGAGCAATGGTCAGGGGACCGCTCGTCGACGGCTACGGCCGCGTGCATCGTGACCTGCGGATCTCGGTCACCGACCGCTGCAACTTCAGGTGCACCTACTGCATGCCGGAGGAGGGCATGCAGTGGCTCCCCCGTGACCAGGTGCTCAGCTTCGAGGAGATCGAGCGCATCGCCCGGGTGTGCGTCGAGCGGTTCGGCATCGACAGCATCCGCCTCACCGGCGGGGAACCGACCGTCCGGGCTCACCTCCCCGTCCTGGTCGGCAAGCTGGCGGCGCTGGGCGCCGACGTCGCACTCACGACCAACGGCGCCACGCTGCGGACCTTGGCCGGCGACCTGGTGGCCGCCGGGCTGGGGCGGGTCAACATCTCGCTCGACACGCTGCGCCGCGACCGGTTCGTCGACCTCACCCGCCGCGACGCGCTCGGCAACGTGCTCGACGGCATCGAGGCCGCCAAGGAGGCGGGCCTCGATCCGGTGAAGGTCAACGCGGTCGTCATGCGGGGCGTGAACGACGACGAGGTCCTCGACCTGGCGACGTTCGGTCGCGACCGCGGGGTCGTCGTGCGGTTCATCGAGTGGATGCCGCTCGACGCCGACCAGCGCTGGCAGTCGGACGCGGTCGTCAGTCAGGACGAGATCCTCCGCACGATCGATGCCGTCTACCCCGTCGAGGCCATCCGGCGTGGTCACGAGCCGGCGGAGCGCTTCGCGTACCGCGACGGGGTCGGTGAGGTCGGCGTGATCCCGTCGGTGACCCGTCCGTTCTGCGGCTCGTGCGACCGGATCCGCCTCACCGCCGACGGACAGCTGCGATCGTGCCTGTTCGCGGTGGACGAGGTCGACCTGCGCGCCCTGCTCCGGGGCGGCGCGTCGGACGACGAGGTCGGGGCTGCGGTCCAGGGCTGCGTCGCCACCAAGTGGGCCGGCCACATGATCGGACAGGTGACGTTCGTGCGGCCGCGCCGGTCGATGAGCCAGATCGGCGGCTAGCGGGCCCTCGCTCTTCCGGCCGGGGGATGAACGTCGTCCCTGCTGGGGCCACTAGTGTGGGGCCCATGTCCGACCGGGGGCTCACCCATCTCGACCCACTCGGCAGAGCCCGGATGGTCGATGTCACGCCCAAGGAGCCGACCCACCGCCGCGCCGTGGTGCGGGGGCGGGTCCACATGCGGCCCGAGACCACGTCGCTGGTGGCCCGGGGGGCGATCAGCAAGGGCGACGTCCTGGCCGTCGCCCGGGTGGCCGGCATCCAGGCGGCCAAGCGCACACCCGAGCTGATCCCGCTGTGCCACCCGTTGTTGGTCGGCAGCGTGCTCGTCAACTTCCGCATCGAGGACGACTACATCGAGGTCGAGGCCCAGGTCGAGACCATCGATCGCACGGGCGTCGAGATGGAGGCGATGACGGCCTGTGCCGTGGCCTGCCTCACGATCTACGACATGTGCAAGTCGGTCGACCGGGGCATGACGATCGGCGACATCGCGCTCTGGGAGAAGACCGGCGGGCGCAGCGGCACCTACAGGCGCAGCGACGGCATCGACGCCGAGCTCGGCCTGTAGACCCAGGTCAGTCGGCATCCACCGCGTCCGCGACGGCGGCCAGTACGGTCGCCAGCGAGACCTCGGAGTGGATGCCGTGCCTGCTTTCTTGCTTCTGGGAGTGATCTGGGCGGCGGTCCTGCTGCCGCCGTGGTTGCAGAGCCGTCGCGACGCACGGCCCACGGCTTCGATGGTCACCTTCCGGCGCCAGCTGTGGTCGCTGGCACGCACGTCGCCCGGCTATGGCCCGCTGTACACGGACACGTTCGGCGGCTACGGCGACGACGATCCCGACGATCTGGTCGACGAACGGTTCGACGAACAGGCCGACGACGTCGGCGGGCCGGCATTCGGTCCGGTGCGGCACGCCGAGGGGGACGAGTTGGCGCGCCGGCGCTCGCTCGTGCACTCGCCGTCGAGCCAGGAGCCGGCCCCGGGCCGCACAGCCCATGTGGCGGGCTCGTATCGCCGCCGGCGTCACATCCTTGCCGGGCTCGCCGTGCTCGCCGCCGGCAGTGTGGCGCCGGCCGTCCTGCTCGGGAGCTCCTGGTGGATCGCGCCGGAGGTCGTGGGCGGGCTGCTCCTGACGTACCTGGCGTTGCTCGTCCGGCGCCAGCGTCGGATCACCGAGCGGCTCCGGAAGGTGCGCTACCTGGCCCCCATTCGCGCCCCGCGCCCCGCGGTTGTCGTGGTGGGCACCGGCACCGCCCGCTAGCTCGCCAGCCGCGATGTCAGCATTCGACGCCGCGCGCCAAGCCCGCCGCGACAGCCTGGCGCAGGCGATCGCCGCCATCGACGCCCAACTGTCCGAGGCCAACCGGGCGCGCGAGACCGCACTGGTGTCGTGCCGCAGGGTGATCCGGGCCGCAGGGTCGAGCATCCGCGCGGTCCACCGGCTGGATGCCGACGCGGCCCGCGACCTGGCCGACAGCGCGGAGGTGGCGCTGCGGGAGGCCCAGCGCGTGTTGTCCCCGTTCCCGGCGGTCGGGCACGCCGGGTTCCTGCACGACGCCGAGAAGGAGTACACGGAGGCCCGAGCCGTCGCGGCCCTGGTCGCCGGCGGGCCGATGCCGACACCGGCCGAGCTGGGCGTGCCCGCGTCGGCGTGGATGCGTGGCGTGGCCGAGGCGGCCAGCGAGCTCCGGCGCCACCTGCTGGACCGCCTGCGGGAGGGGGGCGTGGAGCGCGGCGAGTCATTGCTGGCCGCCATGGACGAGGTCTACGACGCGCTGGTCGTCGTCGACTACCCGGACGCGCTCACGAACGGGCTCCGGCGGACGCTCGACGCGTTGCGGGCGGTCCTCGAGCGCAGCCGCGGCGACGTGACCACGACCGTCCTCCAGACCCGCCTCCAGGGCGCCATCGAGGGGCTCTCGCCGCCGGCCTGAGCGAAGGACGGTGGACCGGGCGCTGCCTTCCGGTCAGGTGAGGTCGTGGTCGTACGCATAGGCGGTCGCGGCGGCGCGGGACGAGACGCCGAGCTTGGTGAAGATGTGGCTGACATGGCTCGCCACCGTCTTCTCGCTGATGAACAGACGCTCGGCGATGACCCGGTTGGTCTTCCCCTCGGCGAGGATCCGCAGCACCTCGAGCTCCCGTGAGGTGAGGCCGTCCGGAAGCCCCGGCCGGTCGCCCCCGTCCAGCCGGGCGAGGTCCGGCGCGGCGCCGAGCGCCTGGAGGCTCGACCGGGCTGCGCTCCTCGCGAGGTCGGCGCCTTCCGTGTCGCCGAGAGCGGCGCAGGCGTCGGCGACCAGCAGACGCGTCAGCGCCGCCTCGTGGCGGGCCCCGAGCTCGTCCCACTGCCGCAACGCACGGCGGGCGGCAAGCAGGGCGTCGCGGGCGCGGCCCTCCGCGAGCAGAGTGCCGGCCGTGGCGTGCGCACCGAGCGCCTCGAGGAACGGTGATGCGAGATCGGTCGCAACCCCCGTGAGCTCCTCGGCGGCGGCCCGCGCCGCCGCGACGTCGCCGGTGGCCAGGACGATCTCGGCGTAGGCACCGAGCGCCCGCGCACGAGAGATCGGGTCGATCGCCTCGCCGAGCACCCGCCGGATGCTGGCGTTCGCGGTGGCGGTCCGTCCCTGCGCGAGCCTCAGGAGCGCCAGGCCGGGCTGGGGCTCGCAGCCGTGCTCGTTGGCGCTGCGGTAGGACGCCTCGGCGGCATCGAACTCGCCGCGGAGCCGATGGAGCTCGGCCTCGACGTAGTGGGCCCCGCCGAGCGTGAGGCGGTTGATCGGCTCGGCCAGCCGGTCGCACGCGCCGCGGGCGGCCTCGACGGCGTCAGACCAGTCACCCTGCAGCTGGAGGACCTGGGCGCGGTGGAGCAGGCAGTTTCCGCGGTAGAGGACGAGGTCGGCCTGTTCGTCACACCAGTGCGAGAACGACTCCGTCCAGATCCGGCTACGCGAGACGTCGAAGAGCTCGGTGCAGGCATCGATCACGGTGCAGTAGGCGTCGCCGACGGCGATCGGAGATATCTCCCGCGCCTCGACGGCGATCATCGCCTCGTCGAGCAGCGCCATTCCCTGGACGAGGCCCCCGAGGTACACGAGCATCCGGCCCTCGCCGATCCGGGCCATGGTGACGAGCTCACGATCGCGATGGTTGGCACCGATGGCGCCCGCCTCCACGAACAGATCGTGGGCGCCGGAGTAGTCGCCCTCGCCGAAGATCCGGCACATGGCCGACGCGTGCGCCAGGTAGCCGCGCTCGACGCAGTCGATGCCGGCGTCGTCCAGCAGGCGGCGCACCCGCTCGACCCACCCGGCGCTCCGCGCGATGTCGCCCTTGAACCCCATGGTCTGCGCCACGCGGAGGCCGAAGCGGGCCGCCAGTTCGATCTCGTCGGCCCGTGCGCAGTCGACGTGGGCCCGGGCCCAGAGCTCGAAGGCAGCCTCGTCGCGGCCGGTCATGTAGGCGGCGGTGGCGAGCCGGTCGACGTCCTCGATCGAGAGGTCGTCGTACGGCACCGCGGACAGGAGCCGATGGGCCTCGTCCCAGTCCCGACTCTCGGAGCCCGCTCGAGCGTCGCCGGTCGCTCGCCGCACCGCGCCAGTATCGCCGATGCCACGCATTTCCCCGGCCGGTCCGCCCGCGCCATTGTCCCGCGAGCCACACCTAGGTCGTTCTGCTGAGGCGCGGCGCGCGGGGAAATCGTTGGTTCGACCGACGCCGACGCCCGCGCCGCGTTCCTACCGTCGCCCTCGACGCTCCCTCGCGACGAGGAGGACGACATGACCACAACGGCGATGACCACGACTGACGACGCCACCGCCCAGGAGCTCAGCGAACGGCTTGCGGACGTGTTCCGCACCGGCAAGGCCGGCGACGTGCTCGCCGAGGACCTGTTCCTCGACGGACACCCCCCGCTGTGGCGGTTCCAGCTGCAGGGGCGGGACGCGTTCGCTGCCTGGCTCGCCGGCTATGCGCCGGCGGGCGCCGAGACGACCGTCGTGCGCGCGATTCCGACCGCAACCGGCTTCGTCACGGAGTTCGTCGGGCGCCACGACGAGGACGGCGAGGAGATGACCGATCGCAAGATCCTGTTGTGCGAGGTGCGCGGTCGCCAGATCTCCGAGCTGACCGTCTACTGCAGCGGCGATTGGGACGCGGAGCTGCGGGCCCGCCATGCCGCCGAGGCGCCGATCATCCGTCCCTGAATCCCTTTGTGTCTGTGCGTGCGCGGGGGCGTCAGTCCTGGGCCAGCGCGTCCGGCGTGAGCTCCCGGAGCCCGCGTGACGCCCGCTCCTCCAGGATGGGCGCCCGCTGCCGTTGGGCAACGTCACGCGCCAGCACGAGCTCGGCGACGACGGCACCGTCGTCGGCGGCGCCCTCGGCGAGCAGCCGCGCCCGCAGGCGATGCAGCTCCGAGGCATGGCAGTAGTCGCGATCGCCGCTCTCGGCGAGGGCCTCGTCGATCGCGGCCAGCCCCTCGCCGAACCGGCCAGCCCGAAGAGCGGCGTCGGCGAGCAGCCCGAGTTGGTACGGGAGGTCCATCCGCGCCCCGGTGGCCCGGTACGCCTCGATCCCGTCACGCAGCTCGTCGATGCCCTCCGAGGTCTCCCCGAGCGCAGCCCGCGACCATCCCCGGAGGATCTGGGCAATGGCGACCTGGGGCGCGAAGCCCTGGGCGCGCGCCATGTCCAGTGCGGTCGCAGCGTGATCCAGCGCCACGGCGGGTTCGTCGCGCAACTGGTGGAGGACCGCCGCCTGCTCGTGGGCGCTTGCGAGACTGAAAGTGTGGTCGGCGTCCTGGGCGAGGGCGAAGGCGTCGGCCATCAGGGCGCTGGCCCTCTCGGTCTCCCCGAGGTACCACGACGACAGCGCCCCCCATGTGAGGCAGCCAACGCCGGGGTTGTAGCCGTATCGAGCCTGGAGCTCCAGGTGGCGATCGGGGTCGTAGAGCTCCCAACCCGTCTCGGCGTGCGCCACCGCCCGATCGAACCGGCCCTGGTGGAACATGGAGCACGCGAGCAGGTCGTACGAGCCCATGTGCTGGGCCGCCTCGTTGACGTCCTCGAGATCGAGTACCTGCTCCAGGACCTCGGCGGCCCGGCGGTACTCCCCGCGGCTCTCGTACAGGCTGCCGAGGCCGTACAGGATGGGCGGCAGCGCCCGAGCGGGGTCGGCGGAGCGTCGGGCCAGCTCGTGCGCGCGCTCGTATGCGGCTTCGACCTCGGGTGAGCCCCAGCCGCGGGTTGCGATGAGCAACGGGCCGAGGGTCGCCTGCAACGCGAGCTCGCGATCGAGGCGCTCCGGCCCGTCGTCGAGGGAGGCGACCAGTTCGAGGCCGATGCGGACGTGCTCGAGCGCTTCCACGTGGGCGTTGCGACCGATGGCGTGGCGCGCCGCGCCGACCACGTGCGTGACTGCACGGCTGGCGTCCCGGCCGCGGATGAAGTGCATTGCCAGCTCGGCGGCGTGGTCGGGGGCCGTGGCGCCATAGCCCTGCTCCAGGCGGCGACCGATCTGCAGATGGAGCCGCGCACGCCGCTGGGGCGGCACCCGTTCGTAGACCACCTCCTGGTACAGGTCGTGGTCGAACCGGAAGTCGGCCGCGACCGTGCCGTCGGGCCACGTGTGCTCACCGGCCGCAGCGATGAGTGGCGACCGGCGCGCCAGCTGCGAGTAGCGGGCCTCGCTGTCCTCGGGGTCGATCCCCAGGGCCGAAGCGGTCGCCGCCGCCGAGAACTGCCGGCCCGCCACGGCGGCCGCCTCGAGGAGTTCCTGGTCCGCGGCCGTGGCGCGCCCCAGGCGCTGCTCGATGAGCTGCCGCAGCGACATCGGCACGACCGAGGCAAGCTCCGACGTGTCGACCGTGGGCAGGGCCTGATCGCTGTCGACGGCGATCAGGCCCTGTTCGACCCATTCGTCGACGAGGCTCTGCAGGTGGAGCGGGTTGCCCGCCGCACGGCGGTTGGCGACCTCCGTCAGCTCGGCCGACGGCTCGGCACCGGAGCGCCTGCCTACGATCTGTGCGGCCGCCCGCTCGTCGAGTGGCGGCAGCTCGATCTCGGTCAGCGCACCGTGGAGCCGGAGGTCGTGCAGCACGTCGAGGAGGCCCGCGCCGGCGCCGGCCAGCTCCTCCGTCCGGCACGTGACCACGACGAGCAGGCGGGCCCTGGTGCGGCGCCGACCGAGAGCGGCGAGGACGTCGATCGTCGATGGGTCGCTCCACTGCAGGTCCTCGAGGATCAGGACGACCGGGTCGTCGGCCGCCAGGGCCTCCAGCGCCTCCACCAGCTCCCGGAGCATCCGCTCCCGCGTGCTCCCCACCACGCGGCGCCGGAGCTCGTCGAACTCACCGCCGGCCA
>Ga0081455_10006264_pt1 | contig 12802 bp, 14 predicted proteins | sample TabmetS3T2R1_FD_70207 | JGI IMG/M metagenome (GOLD analysis project Ga0081455, IMG submission 70207) | Tabebuia heterophylla rhizosphere microbial communities from the University of Puerto Rico - S3T2R1 | ecosystem: Host-associated > Plants > Roots > Rhizosphere ... | reverse complement strand
CGCGATCGGCATCACGGGCCACGGCATGCAGGCTCCCGCCGTGCACCTCGAGGCCCTGCGGCGATTCCCGTTCGACACCGTCATCACGCCGTTCAGCTACCGGCTCGCGCGGGAGCCGGCGTACCTGCGCGACTTCGTCGCCCTGGCCGCCGAGACCCAGGCGCAGGACGTGGCGCTCATGGTGATCAAGGTCGCCGCTCGCAACCTGTGGCGGCCCGAGATGCGGCACCGGTACGCGACCTGGTACGAGCCGCTCGACGTGCAGGAGCACATCGACGCGACGGTGGCGTTCGCGCTCGCACATCCCGAGGTCGCCGGCATCTGCACTGCCGGCGACGTGCGCCTGCTTCCGATGTTCGTGGAGGCCGAGCGCCGTCGGGACTCGATCACCGTCCTGCAGGCCGAGGCCGCGATGGCCCGCGTGTCCGAGCTCGAGCCCCCGTTCGTGCGCGTCCCGGGGCGCGAGGTGCCCGACTGGCTCGAACCCCTGATGCCTTGACCTGGCCGAGAGCGGGGCGGCCTCCGGCGGCTCGGGGTCACGGCCCGGCGAGCGCGGCCAGGCGGTGCATGTCTTCGCGCAGCGACCCGTAGACCGATCGGTAGACGCCGTGCAGAGCGTCGTAGATCTCGCTGGTTCGGGGGTCGGGCTCGGTCAAGTCGGGCTTGGTTCGGACCACCGACGCGGCCTCGTTCAGGTCCGCGAAGGTCCCGGCGGCGACGTGTCCGAGCAGGGCCGCCCCGTACGCGGCGCCCTCCTCGATCTCGAGCCGATGGACCGGGAGGCCGTACACGTCGGCCTGCAGGCGCAGCCACATGGACGACGTGGCACCGCCGCCGGTCGCGCGGATCTCCTTCGGCCGAACCCCGACATCCCGCATGATCTCCAGGCCGTCGCGGAGCGCGAACAGCACGCCCTCCATCAGCGCTCGCGTCATGTGCCCCCGCGTGTGTCGCGCCGTTAGACCGAGGAAGACCCCTCGCGCCTGCGGGTCCAGGTGCGGCGTCCGCTCCCCGGTCAGGTACGGCAGGAACACGAGCCCCTCGGCGCCCGGTCGCGTGTCCTGCGCCTCCGCGACCAGCACGTCGTAGTCCGTGCCGGTGACGTCCCGCCACCACCGCAGCGATCCGCCCGCCGAGAGCACCACCGCGAGCAGGCATTCCTTACCCGGCACCGCGTGGCAGAACGCGTGGATCCGCCCCGAGGGGTCGATCGCCGGCGTGTCGGCGTGCGCGAACAGGACGCCGCTGGTGCCGATCGAGCTCGACATCAGCCCGTCCCGCGTGATGCCGGTGCCGATCGCCGCGGCCGCGTTGTCGCCCCCGCCGGCCGCGATCGGGACGTCGGCGGGCAGGCCCAGCTCGTCCGCGACGTCCGGCGCGACCGAACCGGCGGGCTGGGGGCTCTCGAACACGTCGGGCAGCCATCCGGCCGGGATGCCGAGCGCGTCGAGGATCTCGGCCGACCAGGTCCGCTTCTGGAGATCCAGGAACAGGGTCCCCGCGGCATCGGAGGCGTCGGTCGCGAACCGCCCCGACAACCGGTAGCGGATGTAGTCCTTCGGCAGCAGCACGCGCTCGACGCGGGCGAACGCGTCCGGTTCCTCGTCCCGCAGCCACAGGACCTTGGGCGCCTGGAACCCGGTGAGCGCCGGGTTCCCCGTGATCTCGACCAGCCGCCGCTCGCCGACGGCCTCGGTGATCTCCTCGCACTGCCTGCCTGTGCGCTGGTCGTTCCAGAGCAGCGCCGGCCGGATCACCTCGCCGGCGCCGTCCAGGAACACCGAGCCGTGCATCTGGCCGGTGAGCCCGACAGCAACCACGGACCGGCCGGCGCCCTCGACGTCGCGCGTGGCCGAGGGCAGCACGTCCCGGACGCCCTCCCACCAACGGGCGGGATCCTGCTCGGTCCACGAGGGCCTGGGCGTGAGCAGCGGATATTCGGACGAGGCGGTGGCCACAACACGGCCCTCCTCGTCGACCGCGACCGCCTGGGCGCCCGTGGTCCCGACGTCGACGCCGATCGCGACCGTCATCGCGGGGAACGATATCCCAGCGCGTGAGGGCGGCCTTTCCATCCCTCTCCGACATATCGAGTTTGGAGCCGGAGAGGGGACTCGAACCCCTGACCCCCTCCTTACCATGGAGGTGCTCTGCCGACTGAGCTACTCCGGCGTGCGGCCGGCGGTCATGATACCGAGGCCTTCGGTGGGCACGACCCGTGGGAGCATGGCTCGATGCGGAGCGCGCTCGTTCTCGTCCTGCTGCTCGCCGCGGCGTGCGGATCGTCGCCGGTGTCGAGCACTGGCGGCCTCGGCTCGGCCACGCTCGAGGTACGGACGGCATCCGGCATTCGATCGTTCGACGTCGAGGTCGCCGACACGGCGGCCGAACGGCGCGCGGGGCTCATGGGCCGGGAGAGCCTGTCCCCCTTCGACGGCATGGCGTTCCTGTGGACCGACCCCGTCCAGAGCTCGTTCTGGATGAAGGACACGCTGATCCCTCTGTCGGTCGCGTTCTGGGACGAGGACGGCACGATCGTCTCGATCGTGGACATGGAGCCGTGCCGGGCCGACCCGTGCCCGACCTACGGGCCCGACGCCCCATATGTGGGCGCGGTGGAAGTGGGACAAGGCGAGCTCGCCCGGCGCGGCGTACGCGTGGGAGACACGGTCCTCTTCGTCCGGGGCGCATGAGCGATCCCGACTGCCTCCTCTGCAAGGCGGAGCACGTCACGCCTTGGCAATTCGAGGACGAAGAGTGCTGGGTGACGGACTGCTTCGTCTGCCGGACGCCGATGATCGTCTGGCGCCCGCACGGCCTGCCCGAAGCAGACATGGAGACCCGCCTGCTCGAACGGCTGGAGCAGGTCGCCACCGAGCGGTACCCGGGCGGCTACTGGATCGATCCCGAACGGCGCCGGATCCCCGATCACTGGCACGCCCACGCCAGGCCGGACGGTGGCTTCTTCGACCCGGAGAGCGAGCTGTACGGTCGCTACGGCTGATCGCGCTGCCGTCCCGCATACTCCGGGCGTCGACGAATCGAAGGATTGATCGCGTGTCCAAACAGCTCCTGAACGAGCGAACGTTCTCGTCCGAGTCGGTGTCCGCATTCACCGGCGGCAAGCCGGTGACCAGGACGATGACCTACTTGGGCACGATCGTCCGCTCGGCGCTGTTCGTCCTCATCACGATCGGGTTCGCCTCGGTCGGATGGCAGGTGGCCGCGGACGTCGTGACCTCATCGGGCCTGTGGTTCTTTCTCGGCTACCTCTTGCTGATCGGCCTGTCGATCGCCGCCGCGTCGAACCCGAGGCTCGCGATCGGCGCGGGGCTCCTGTACGCGGTCCTGATGGGCACGTGGATGGGCGCGATCTCGCGGATCTACGAGGCCTACTACGACGGGATCGTCGGGCAGGCGCTGCTCGCCTCCGTGGCCACGTTCGTCGCCTGCCTCCTGCTGTACGTGTTCCGGGCCATCCGCGTGACGGGCAAGTTCGTCCGCGTCGTCGTGATCGCCACATTCGGCGTGGCGATCATGTACTTCGCTGGATGGATCTTCTCGCTGTTCGGCGTCAAGCTCTTGTTCTGGACGCGTCCGTCTTCGGTGGGCATCGTGATCAGCGTCGCGATCTGCATCGTGGCCGCGCTGAACCTCATCCTGGACTTCGCGGTGATCGAGAAGGGGGTCGAGTCCAGGGCGCCGGCCTCGATGGAATGGTTCGCGGCGTTCGGGCTGCTCACGACGCTGGTCTGGCTGTACCTTGAGATCCTGTACCTGCTCGTCCGCCTGCGAGCGGCCTCGCAGTAACGGCGCCGCTACGACAGCACGCGGTTGCTGAACCCCTTGATGCCCCACGCGCCGAGCAGGATCGTGAACAGGATCATCCCGCCGTAGATCCCCCACAGCGACATGTGCTGGACCCACGGCGTGAGCGAGACACGCATCCCCTCGCTCATGTAGACGAGCGGGTTCACGAGCACGATCGTCTGCAGCCAGGGGAGGCTGCTCAGCGACGCCCACGGGTAGTACGTGGCGCCGAGGAACGTGATCGGGATGACCACCACGCCGAAGATCAACGGGACCCGGCGCGGATCGGCGCGCGTGCCGATCGCGAGGCCGAGCGCCGCGCCCAGCACCGAGGCCAACGGCAGGATCGTGAGCAGGCGCCACCAGACGATGTCCAGCCGGACGGGCGTGATCGGGATCCAGTGCGCGAGCGGGAAGACGATCGCCGCCGCGATCAGCCCCTGCACGGCCCCGGCGATGAGCTTGCCGGCGGCGACCGCCCACACGGGCAACGGCGCCATCACGCGGTCCTCGATCTCGCGCGTGTACCCGAACTCCTGCACGAGCGGCAGCGCCACCGCCTGGATCCCCTGGAAGATGCACGCGATCGCGATCACGCCGGCCACCAGGATGCTCGCGAACTCGGCCTGCCCCCGCGCGCCGCCGACGCCCTGGCCGATCTGCGGGAACACGTACGTGAAGACGAACACGAACAGCAGAGGCTGCATCACGGTGCGCAGCACGAACTCGACGAAGTTCTTCCGGAGGACGGTCAGGTCGCGCAGCATCAGCGCGCCGAACGCGATCCAGGCCGTGCTCCGGTAGGGCGCTACCCTCGGCAGCGCCACGGTCTGTCGTTGGGCCACGGCGCTCATTCGCGGAGCTCCTTCCCGGTGAGGTTGATGAACACGGTCTCGAGCGTGGGCTCGTCGATCGACACGTCCTGGACCTGGAAGCCTCCGGCCTCGGCGGCGTCGATCACGCGCGGCAGCAGTCCGTCGGACCGAACGGCCGTGAGCTGGACGGTCTCGCCGACGACTGCCGAGCCGGTCACGCCGTCGAGGTCGCGCATGTGCGCGGCGAGGCGCTCAGGCTCGGAGCCGGCGCGAACCCGCACGATGAGGTCGCCGCCGACCGTCCGCTTGAGCGCCTCGGGCGTGTCGAGCGCGAGTAGCCGGCCGTGGTCCATGATCGCCAGGCGCTCGCACAGGCGGTCGGCCTCCTCCATGTAGTGGGTGGTCAGGACGACCGTCTGACCCTCGGCGTGGATCTCACCGATGATCTCCCACAGCGCGATCCGCGACTGCGGATCGAGCCCCGACGTGGGCTCGTCCAGGAACAGGATTCGCGGCCGGTGCACGATGCTCCGCGCCACCATCAGCCGCTGCGCCATGCCGCCGGACAGCGTGGCCACGTTCGCCTTCGCCCGATCGGTGAGACGGAACACCTCGAGGAGATCCGTCGCCACGCGTCTCGATTCCTTCGCGCCCATCCCGAAGTAGCGGCCGTGGTAGTGCAGGTTCTCCCAGACGTTCAGGCTGCGGTCGAGCGTGTTCGTCTGCGAGACGACGCCGATCAGGCGCTTGGCCTCCGAGGGGTGCGCGATCACGTCCACGCCGGCGAGCGAGGCACGGCCTTCGGTGGGGATGACGCGCGTGGTGAGCATGCCGACGGTGGTCGTCTTTCCGGCCCCGTTCGGACCGAGCAGGCCGAAGATCTCGCCCTCGCTCACGTCGAGGTTCAGGTCGATCACGGCACGGATGTCGCCCGGGTAGACCTTCGTGAGGCCCTCGGTACGGATCACGGCCTCGGTGACCGTCGTTATCGCTGCGACCCGCTCGTCAATGCCGGTGTCCATGCCTCACCTCCCACGTTCGCCCGGACCCGCTCGAGCACGCGCTGCAGGTCGGATCGGTCCCGCTCGGTCAGCCCTTCGCAGACCCGGTCGTCCAGGCGCCGCGCGACGGCCCGGAGCCGACGGTGCAGCAGCCTCCCGGCGGGCGAGAGGCGCACGGAGATCTGCCGGCGATCGTCCGGATCGCGGGAGCGCGTGATCAACCCCTGACGCTCGAGGCGATCCAGATGCCGCGTCACCGTGGCGCCCTCGATCCGCAGCTTCTTCGCAAGACCGGACTGGCTCGCCCATCGACCACGCTCGACACCGTTCAGCACGACCCAGGTCGCGAGCGTGGCTCCCTCCTGTGCGAGCGCGTCCTCGAAGAGAGCCTTGATCGTCTTTGCCGTCATGACGACCTGTCGGGAGAGGGGTTCTTCGTCCATCGCTTACCTGCCTAATGATTAGCTACCTAATGACCGTACGACCGACGATGCCGTCCGTCAACCGATGACGGGCCGCTGTCGGAGGGTCCTCCATTTGCATGCTGCGGGGATCCGAGCGCTGGGTCTCGGCATCGCCTCACGGGGGCGCGGGGTCCCCGTCGCGCGCGATCATCGTCGCGAGCATGGTCGCGACGTGGACCTCCTTGTCGCCCACGACCTCGACGGCATCCCCGTGACAGACGGTCAGGGTTCGACCCGCCTTCAGCACCTCTCCACGAGCCTTGATCGTCCCCGACCGGGCTGGTGCGAGCAGGTTCGCCTTGAGTTCCACGGTGAGGACCCCGGTCCCGCCTGGCGTGAGCGTCATGGCAGCATAGCCACACGCGCTGTCGAGCACGGCGAGGAGAGCACCTGCGTGCAGGTAGCCGTCCTGCTGTGCCAACGCTTCTGCGAAAGGGAGTTCGATTTCCACCGCCCCGGGGGCGATTGCGGCGAGTCGCGCCCCTAGCTGGGTCATGAACCGCTGCCTCGCAAAGCTCGCGCGGACACGCGCTTCGAACTCGGGATCGCGCGGGACACGGTGCGCGCGAGACGTCATGACTGCCAGGCTACCGAGCCACCCCCAGCCGTCGGCCGAGTAGGCGCGATCCGGTCCTCCTGAGGGAATCGCAAGACTCGCGGCAATTCGATAGGGTCGCGAGGACCTTCACCCGACCGGAGGGGGCGTTCGTCATGGCGTCGGTGTCCGAGCGGGAGAACCGAGAGATCGAGGCGGCCAACGCCTCCGGCAACACCCCGGTTGTCTTCATTCATGGCCTCTGGCTGCTGCCGAGCAGCTGGGCCAACTGGGTCGACTTCTTCAAGCAGGCCGGCTACGCGCCGCTGACGCCGGATTGGCCGGGCGATCCGGAGACGGTCGAGGAGGCGCGGGCGAACCCGGAGGTGTTCGCCAAGGTGACCTTGAAGCAGGTCGCCGACCACACCGCCGAGATCATCGGTGCCCTCGACAAGAAGCCGGCGGTCATGGGGCACTCGACCGGGGGATTGCTGGCGCAGATGGTCGCAGGCCAGGGGCTCTCGGCCGCCACAGTGGCGATCGACCCCGGTGTCTTCCGCGGCGTCCTGCCCCTGCCGGCGTCCGCGCTCAAGGTGGCGGGCCCGTTCCTGATCAACCCTGCTTGGCGTGGTCGCGCGATCACGCTCTCGTTCGACCAATTCACGTTTGGCTGGGCCAACGCGCTCGACGAGAAGGAGGCCAAGGAGCTCTACGACACGTTCCACGTCGCCGGCTCCGGGATCGCCCTCGCGCAGATGGGCAACGCGAACCTCAACCCTTGGACGGAGTCGAAGGTGAACATCAAGAACCCCGATCGCGGTCCCCTGCTGATCATCGACGGCGAGAAGGACCACACGGTGCCGTGGGCGATCGCGAACGCCGCATACAAGCGGCAGAAGCGCAACCCCGGCGTGACCGAGATCGTGAAGATGCCGAACCGAGGCCACGCCCTCACGATCGACCACGGTTGGCGCGAGGTCGCCCAGACGGCGCTCGAGTTCGTCAAGCGGTTCGCCTAAGCGGTCACTTCGCGGCGACGCCTTTTCGGAAGGCCGCACACATCCCTCGGCCAGCTACTCATCGACGGCGACGGGAACGCCACCTCCGGGCGGTACTGGTTGGGATGCCGCGGAGGCCGACCGGGGGGACGTTAGCAACCGATGCAGATAACCGTCTCCCCTGACACCACCCTGCTGATATCGGCGAAGAACAGGTCGCCGGGCGTCGAGGTGATGCCGCCTACCACACCGCTCGCGGTCGCGTCGCGAAAGACCCCGGTGAGATGCGACGTGACCGTGATGCCGCCGGTCCGGTCGTGATGGTGAGAGGTCCCTCGGATCAGTTCGCCCTGACCGGTCCAGGACGCGTTCACATCGATCGTGCTGTCCACGCACCCGATCAGGTCGAAGTTCGTGTCGAACGTGCAGGTCGTGGCTGGCAGGTCCGAGCCGGTGACTGATGCGCTCGATAGTCGGCTCACGTCGATCGTGTACGAGAAGCCCGTCGTCACACGAGTCGACGTCCCCACCGCGCCGGTAAAGGCGCCCTCGCTGTCAAAGTTCTCGGTAGTCTGTCCGACCGACAGCTGCTGGCCGTTCGGCATCTTCGTGACGCTCACGAACGTCTCGGTAAAGGATGACGAATCGCCCTGGCGCCAGACCGCCTCCGCCGACGTGCCGCGGAACGTCGTATGGGTCACCGTAGCCGCAGCCACAACCGGACCGGCCGAGAGCAGCACAGCCATTGAGGACATCAGCAGCACCTTCGTCACGCGCACGACGACCCCCTTCTCCGTGGGCGGGGCGGCTCGCCCTGCAACTCCCAATCCCACGGCCTGGGTTACTCCGGCACGTGCCGCGAGTCAAGCCCCGTCTGGGCAGTGCGCGGATTTCACGCGCTAGCCGCGGGGGGTACTCCTCGGGATGCCGCGGGAGACCTATGCACTACGGCCGATCGGGAGCCTCCCCGGCACGCCGAGCCCATCGTCTGGCGATGCCCCTTGAGTAATCGACGATCGCGCGCCCTTGGGTTAGGTCTCTCCCCGCCCCCGGGGAGTTGGGCGGCGTGGCACCCGCTTCGAGTTCGTCCAGTGTCCACGTGATGAGGGGGTGCGTGCATGTCCACCGCACCGCCTGGAGCGGCCAGTTGAGGGTGGCAGCGATCTCCTCGATGTTCTTGCGCGAGGCGAGATGCCGCAGAACTAGTCGTTCATCCTTCGTGAGCGGCATCGCCATCATCCACTCCTCTCGGCCGAATCGAGTATGCCTCTGCGCATCATTCGCCTGCAACTGCCTCCTGCGAGCTGCTGATCGACTGGCAGGAAGACCGGACGCTGTGAGTAGCGCTCGTCGGGATGTAGCGGGGTGTGCCTTGGCCCCGTCCAGCCTAGGTCCCAACGGGAACGTGTAGCTGGAGGGGATCGGCGGGGGCAGCTGCGCCTGGACACGAAGGTCGCCACGATCTCCTCATGCGACGTCGGGCGGATCGAGGTGGTATCTCCTGTCGCGGGATGGCCGTTCTTCTGCGTTTGTCGGGGGGCTCACTTCTGAGCGCACCCGTGAGCTGGTGGGAGGAGGAGGATTCGAACCTCCGTAGGCTTAGCCGGCGATTTTACAGACCGCTCCCTTTGGCCGCTCGGGCATCCTCCCGTCAGCGCGAAGGATAGCAATCGGCGCTTCCGAACCTCCACGATAGGATGCCTTGCATGGCCAAGCAGGACTTCTCCTTCGACATCGTCTCCGAGGTTTCGATGCCCGAAGTCGCGAACGCCGTCGACCAGACCCGCCGCGAGATCGCCCAGCGGTTCGATTTCAAGGACACGGGGACCAGCATCAGCCAAGACGACAAGCTCATCGAGGTCCGCTCGTCCACCGAGGACAGGCTGAAGGCCGCCGTGGAGGTCCTGAAGGAGAAGGCCGTCAAGCGGCAGGTGTCGCTGAAGGCGCTGCACTTCGGGCCGGTCCAACCGGCCGCCAAGGGGGCCTCGCGCCAGTCGATCAACCTGAACGTCGGGATCTCCGAGGAGAAGGCTCGGGAGATCGTGAAGTTCGTCAAGGGCCTCAAGGTCAAGGTTCAGAGCCACGTCCAGGGCGACCAGGTCAGGATCACCGGCAAGGCAAAGGACGACCTCCAGACCGTGATGCGCTCGGTCAAGGAGCACGATTTCGACGTCCCACTGCAGTTCACGAACTTCCGGCCGTAGATCGGCTCGCGTTGCCCGGCAGTCGTTCCCCTGGGTAGGCTTGCCCACCCCCACCGGAGGTGGCCCGTGACCGACGTCGAACGCTTGAAGGCCAGAGCGGCCGAGATCGCTGAGCGCGAGGGCGCCAAGCTCCTGGACCGAACACCCGGATCCGAGAGCCTGCATCGGCGCGCGATCAAGAGCCTCCCCAACGGCGTCGCCTCGAACTTCCAGGCGGGCGACCCCTACCCCACCTACCTGCGGCGCGGGAGCGGTTCGAAGGTGTGGGACGTGGACGGCAACGAGTACGTCGACTTCCACGGCGGGTTCGGGGTCAACGTGGTCGGCCACGCGCACCCGAAGATCGTCGAGGCGATCCGGGCCGTCGCCGACCGGGGCATCCACTTCGCGGTGACGACCGAGAGCACGGTCGCGCTGGCCGAGGCGATCTGCGAGCGGTTCCAGCTGGAGCAGATGCGCTTCGTGAACTCGGGCACCGAGGCGACCATGGACGCGATCCGCGTCGCCCGGGCGGCCACGGGACGGGACACGATCGTCAAGATGGAGGGCTCGTACCACGGCCACCACGATTCGGTGCTGTTCTCGGTGGTGCCCGAGGCCGACGTGCTGGACATGCGCTTCCACGTCGGCGCAGAGGGGCAGGCCTGGTACAGGACCGAGCCCACCTCCAAGGGCATCCCGAAGGTCCTGACCGAGACCGTGATCATCGTCCCGTTCAACGACGCCGACGCTGTCGCGCAGGCGTTCGCCGACAACCCGGGCGAGATAGCCTGCGTGATCCTCGAACCCGTGATGATGAACATCGGCCTGGTGCCGCCCCAACCCGGCTACCTGCAGACGCTGCGGGACGTCTGTGAACGCAACGGGGCCGCCCTGATCTACGACGAGGTCAAGTGCGGCGGAACGATCGCCTACGGCGGGACCACCGAGCGCTACGGGGTCCGGCCCCACCTGGCCGCGTACGCGAAGGCCGTCGGCGGGGGCGCCACGATCGGCGCGTTCGGCGGTGAGGCGCGGTTCATGGAGTGGGTCACCAAGGGGGCGGCGCAGCAGGGGACGTTCAACGGCAACCCGCTCTCGGTCGCGGCGGGCCTGGCCGCGCTGACAGAGGTGCTCACCAAGGATGCGTACGACCACCTGGGCAAGCTCGGGACGATGCTTGCCGAGGGCTGCCAGCGCGCGATCGACGAGCACGACCTGCCGGCGCACACCATGGACCTCGGGGCCAAGGGCTGCGTCTCCTACCGCAAGGAGCCGCTGGTGAACTACCGCGACTTCCTCGAGACGATCCCCGAGCTCTTCTACGCGTCGTTCGCCTGGATGATCAACCGCGGCCTGTTCATGACTCCCGGCGACGAGGAGCAATGGACGATCTCGGTGCAACACACCGAGGAGGACATCCGCAGGTACGTCGACGCCTACGCGGCCTTCTGCGCCGAGCTGGCCGCGTAGCCGATCCCCGCCCGTGAGCCCGGTCAAGGCCGTCCTGATCGACCTGTACGACACCCTGGTCTGGACCGACTGGCCCATCCTGCGCGAACGGATCGAGGCGCGGGCCGGGCTCTCGGGCCGCGAGCTGTTGGACGGGTTCGAGCGGACGAGAGTCGCCCGGAGCATCGGGGCCTACGGAAATCTCGAGGGCGACCTGGCCGAGGTTCTGATGGAGGCGGGGCTCGAACAGAACGACGCGCTCGTCGGGGAGCTGGCGGAGACGATCACGACGTTCCTGCAGACCGGCGTCCACCTGTGGGACGACTCGCTGCCCACGCTCCGCGAGCTGCGCGAGCGCGGCCATCGGACGGCGGTCGTCAGCAACTGCGACCACGGGACGGGCCCCGTCGTCGAACGCCTCGGGCTCCACGAGGAGACCGACGCCGTGGTGCTGTCGTTCGAGGCAGGGGTCGCCAAGCCCGATCCCGGGATCTACCGCAGGGCGCTCGACGCGCTCGATGCGGTGCCCGAGGAGGCGGTGTTCGTCGACGACCAGCTCGCCTACTGCGAGGGGGCCGAGGCCGTGGGGATCCGGCCGTTCCTGATGATGCGCGAGGATCGCGACGGCGGGGTTGCCGATCCGCCGCCGGTCTCCAACGCGAACAGGGGCCCCGAGGTGATCCGGGACCTCCGCTCGTTGATGGAGCGTCTGTAGCCAAGCCCTACCGGACCTCGCCCAGCTCCTTCTTGATCTGCTCGAGCCGCGCGACGCGTTCGGCCGTGGGCGGGTGCGTCGAGAACAGGTTTGCCAGCCCCATGCCTGCCTGACGCCCGCGGAACGGGTTCACGATGAACAGGTGCGCCTCGGCCGGGCCCACGGTCGCCGGCACCGGTACCTGCTTGGCGGTCGCCTCGAGCTTCCGGAGGGCGCTCGCCAGGGCGTCGGGGTCGTGCGACAGGATCGCGCCCGACTCGTCTGCCTGGTACTCCCGCGAGCGGCTCACGGCCATCTGGATGATCGCCGCCGCGATCGGGGCGAGAACCCAGGCCATCAGCAGCCCGATGATGCCGATGCCGTTGCGGTCGTCGCCACCGCCGAACCAGAAGGCGAACCGCGCCAGGAACGTGATGCTCATGCCGATCGCCGCGGCCACCGAACCGATCAGGATGTCCCGGTTGGCCACGTGCGACAGCTCATGGGCCAGGACCGCTCGCAGCTCTCGCTCGTCCAGGATCTGCAGGATCCCTTTGGTGACCGCGACCACCGCGTGGTCGGGGTTGCGGCCGGTCGCGAACGCGTTGGGCTGCATCATGTCCGAGACGTAGATCCTCGGCATGGGCATCTTGTTGATCTCGGTGAGCTCCCGGACGATCTTGTAGAGCTCGGGAGCCTCCTGCTCGGTCACCGCCTTGGACCGCGTCGTGCCGATCGCGATCTTGTCGCTGAACCAGTACATCGAGAAGTTGAAGACAAGCGCGATGCCCAGGGCGACGATCGCCCCGCTCGACCCTCCGAGCCACGCGCCGATCAGGACGAACAGGCC